>Ga0066639_10006071_pt1 | contig 10092 bp, 10 predicted proteins | sample CryGeyCG2114_010_2_FD_59504 | JGI IMG/M metagenome (GOLD analysis project Ga0066639, IMG submission 59504) | Groundwater microbial communities from aquifer - Crystal Geyser CG10_big_fil_rev_8/21/14_0.10 | ecosystem: Environmental > Aquatic > Deep subsurface > Groundwater | place: USA: Utah... | reverse complement strand
AGACTCAAATAGAGCAGCGTGCCTGTGGACGCAACAAGAAAAAACGAAATTAAATATTGACCAATTATTTCCACGGCTACCTTTTATCCTAGTCTATGCCTATATATTTTTAAAGCTCTAACCGAGTGAAAGTTCTCACCTGAACGTTTTCGCCTACTTTAGCAGCAACTTCCTTGATGACATCCTCGATGGTCTTAGAGTCGTCTCGCATATAGGGTTGCTTCATTAGTTCCTCTATATTTTCTGGCCCAACAGCCGCAATCTGCATAGCAAGCTCTTTAGCAAGAGTTCGGAATTCATCGGAACGAACTACGAAATCTGTCTCGGCACGAACATCAACCAAGACGCCAATGCGTTCATTATGGATATAAGATTCAATTAGGCCAGCCCCGGCTTCTCGGTCGGAACGCTTAGCAACTTTTGCTGCGCCACGCTCGTGAACAATTTTAAGAGCGGCATCAATATCACCCCCTGCATCATCGAGTGCCTTCTTACAATCCATCATGCCAGCACCTGTGAGATCTCTAAGTTTCTGAATATCTTTTGCAGTAACAGCCATATTTTTTTATTTCTCTTTTTTTGTTTCTTCCGTTTTCTCCTCTTTAATCTGAGGAGTGGTATTTCTGACAACCTCAGCAACTTTTTCCATAAACCAACCAACGCTAGAGCGAGACTTAGTGTTTCCAACAACCAACTTAGTAACATCATCGGGATTGCTCGTTGTGTCTCCCAAAGCAATCACTGGAATGCCGGCTACTTTAGCTTCCTTAACAGCAATATCATGGACTACTGGGTCAATAACTAAGAGGGCTTTAGGAAGAACGCTCATTTTTTCAATACCTCCAAAAAGTTCTTGCATCTTTTCAATGTGACGCTCTGTGTCTAGTTTTTCTTTTTTGGTGTACTTATCAAAAGCGCCTGATTCGAACTTTTCCTTTGTCTGAAGATAGTAGTTGCGACGCCCACCGACTTCTTTAAAGTTGGTCAGGAGTCCTCCAAGCCAGCGACGAGTCACGACTGGATAATTGAATTCTTTTACGAATTTCATAACAGGATCTTTAGCTGAAGCTTGAGTGGCAACAACCAGAATAGATCCTCCTTCTCCGCGGACACGCTTCACGAGCTCTAAAGCATCATCAAGACTCTCTAGGGTTTTAGTGGCATCAATCAACTCTATTCCTCCGCGATTAGAAAAGACAAAGTTTTTAATCTTGGGGTTGGTTTTGCTTTTGTGGCATCCATAAAATACTCCAGCCTCAATCATTTCCTTGATCTGTGGCTCGAACTTAGGATCGTAGGTGGTTTCTGTTGTATTGGTCATATGGGGAAGAATTATAGAAAAACTTGGCTGTTTTGTAAAGCCTAGGCTAATAGAGAGTCTTTTTTAGAACTCGAGGGCAATTTGGGCCATCTTGCCATCATTGAAGGGGTGTTTTATCTCTTTCATTTCGGTAGCCAGATGAGAAGCCTCAATCAACTTCTCTGGAGCGCCTCGACCAGTACAGATGACGAATTTTTCATCAGGCACATTCAGCAAGACCTCTAGAACCTCCTCGATGGTTATTAGATTAAGCGACAAAGCAACATTAAGCTCGTCGAGCACTACTAGATCATACTCTGACCAGGTTTCTCTAAATAAGGCCAGGGCTTCGCGTGCAGCTTTTTGATGATCTTCTAGTGGCAGACTATCTCCTAATATACCAACAAATCCAAGGCCCTTCTTTTTAATTTTTAGATTAAAGAGATTTTCCAGATTTTCAGGAACGGTCCCTAGCTCTTCTTTGTGGAGTTGCAGGTTTTTCACTATCTCATCTTCTCCTGATTTCCAAGGGCCCTTAATAAACTGAATGATTTGAGCTTTTTTTCCCCGACCGAGCGTGCGAAAAACCTGGCCAAGAGCAGCGGTAGTTTTTCCTTTTCCATTACCAGTAAAAACAATCAACATATGAATCAATTATACCCCATAAAATATCCCCAAGAATCCGTGGATCTTGGGGAGCGTTCTTGAAGGGAGTGCCTCTCGAGCAAGTGTCCGGTTGCGCGATGACTGGGGGAGACAACCTTCCACTTGCCCGAGAGGCTCTGGCTGGGGGCCAGGGGTGTTACTGCTTATATTTTCGAATGTGAGATTTACTATGTCAAGGCGTTAATTACCCCACCACCAAGAAGCTCACCTTCTTTTGAGTAAAAAACTACCGACTGGCCAGTGGCAATAAACTGCTGGGGTGCATGGAGTTCTAAGGTGGCTGTTTGCTTGGTACTCATCTTCACTGTGGCTGGCGATAATGCTTGGCGATAACGGACGCGCGCCAATACTTCCAGCTCTTTTTTACCTGAAGCTAGATTGATGTTTTTTAATTTAAGTTTTTTTATTTTCGAATTGTTATCATTTTTTTCTGCAACAATGAGTGTGTTTCTGTGGATGTCTTTTTGGACAATATAATGAGGTGAGGTATTTATGCTTCCGGTTTGTCCAAGAGTGCGACTTTTATTTTTAAGATCGAGGCCATGACGCTGACCAATGGTGTAGAAGTGAACTCCCTCATGAACGCCAATCTTTTGTCCGTCGAGAGTGATTATGACACCACGCTTTGTGGGAAGTTTTGTTTTTAAAAAGTCCTTCATCGAAACTTTTCCTAAGAAACAGATTCCCTGTGAATCCTTTTTATTGGCCACTGGAAGCTTGGCTTTCAAAGCAATTTTTCTAACTTCAGTTTTTAGATAATCACCAATTGGGAAGAGTGAATGCTTGATTTCTTCTGGGCCAAGTGTCCAGAGAAAATAGGTTTGATCTTTATTGGTATCTTTGGCAGCAGTCAGCCTGCTCCCCTTTTTTCTGACATAGTGTCCCGTAGCAATAAAATCAGCACCGAGCTGTCTAGCCTTTTGATAAAAAATGCCAAACTTAATGTCGCGATTGCAAACGACATCAGGATTGGGCGTGTCGCCCGCAGCGTAGCTTTTCACAAAATAATCGACAACGTTTCGCTTGTACTCTTTTTCAAAATCCCAAACATAGAACGGAATACCAATATGTTCGGCTGTACGGCGAGCGTCACGAGCATCAGAATCAGCACAGCCATCGAGATTATAGGAACGCATAAAGACGCCGACAACATCATAGCCACTACGTTTCAAAAGCAGGGCGGCGACAGAGCTGTCGACTCCTCCAGACATTCCGACGAAGACTTTAGCTTTCCTTGACATGGTTGTTGTTTTTATGATTTACAGAGCATAGCAGAAGGCTATTTTTTGACAAATCAAACCTGAGAAGGAGAAGTTGTGCCATCGGAAATTGAGAAAGAAATTCCTGCCCGCCAGGCACTCCAATCTTTATTGGATGCCCTCTCTTCTGTATTCACCAGAACAAGTGGTTCGTCTGGTATCGTGCTGGGTCGGACCGCTGCTGGCTCAATCTTGCTACGCTCAAAGATGAGTGTGGCTCAACGACAAGATTTCGATCGAGCAGTGTACGACGAACTGTTGTGGGCCTGGGCAAGATATAAGAAGCTCGCCTCAGAAGGAGCCCGACAACCAGTGATCGATTCTCATTGGTGTATTATGCGTCTGTCGATTCTCGTCGGGCTTGCTGTCTGTAGCGATGATGCGGAATTGGAAGTATTGGGATTGCAGATCCTAGAAAAGGCGGAGAAGATCAGTCCCGATATTATTTTGAAACTTTTTCCAACTCTACAACGCAAACAGGAGCCAGGGATCGTTATTTTGTAAAACGGTCTCAATCGCAAAGGTTGGGAATAACTTTCCCAACCTTTTTTGTTTGTTCGTTATATAATTGAATGTAATGTTATCTGGGGAACTTAGAAAGATAATCAAAGGTGAAGTTCGCGATGATGAAAAAACTCGCGAGACCTACAGCCATGACGCTAGCATCTTCGAAATAAAACCGGAGGTTGTTGTGAGTCCAAAAGACAGTAAAGATTTACAGGCACTAGTGAAAGCCGTACCGAAGTTGCGAAAAAAGTATCCGAAACTTTCTCTTTCGGCACGCTCGGCTGGAACCTGCATGAGCGGTGGATCTTTGACTGAGTCGGTGATGGTAGATTTTATGAAGCACTTTAACCATGTGCTTGAGGTTGGAAAAGGATACGCCATAGCACAACCCGGCGTTTACTATCGTGACTTTGAGAAGGCAACTCTGAGAAAAGGGTGGCTATTCCCCTCTTATCCGGCTTCTCGTGAACTATGTGCGATTGGTGGAATTGTCAATAATAATTCCGGTGGTGAAAAATCTTTATCCTATGGGAAAACAGAAAAGTATATTGAGGAGTTATCAATGGTTTTGGCGGATGGAAAAGAGTACGCTATCAAACCATTAACCAAGGGACAGCTTGCTCAGAAGTTAAAATTGAAAGGATTTGAGGGCGAAATTTATCGTAAAACTTACAAGTTAGTTACTGAAAATTCAGATATCCTAAAAAAAGCTAAGCCGATGGTTAGCAAAAACTCGGCTGGTTATTTCCTATGGAATGTTTGGGACGGCAAGACGTTTGACCTAACTAAGCTGATAACTGGAGCTCAGGGAACGCTAGGATTTGTGACCAAGGTACGCTTCAAGCTTATCAAGCCCAAGACGCACTCCAAGATGTTAGTAATATTCTTGAACGATCTAAAAAACTTAGGAAAGATTACGCATGATGTGTTGCGCTATTGCCCAGAAAGCTTTGAATCTTACGATGACCACACATTCAAGCTGGCAATGCGATTCATTCCAGACCTCCTGAAGCGCATGGGGGGAAATTCGATCTTGCTTGGCTTGCAGTTCATTCCTGAGTTGTGGATGACCTTTATGGGGGGTGTACCGAAACTAGTTTTGATTGCTGAGTTTGCAGGAGAAAACACTGATCATATCACTGGTCGACTCAAAGAGGCTCAGGCTGAAGTTGAAAAGAAATACAAGGTACGCACACGAATCACTGATCATCCCAAAAAATACTGGGTGATGCGTCGCGAAAGCTTTTCATTGCTTCGCGAAAAAGTGAAGGACAAAAAGACAGCACCGTTTATTGATGATTTCGTGATTCAACCAGATCATTTACCAGAATTCCTGCCGAAACTAAATAAGATTTTGCGCAAATATCCAAGCTTAATTTATACGATTGCTGGACACGTAGGAGACGGTAATTTTCACATTATTCCGCTAATGGATCTTAGTAAAGAAAGTGAGAGAAAAATTATTCCTAAACTATCTAAGGAAGTATATAAGTTAGTGATTGAATATAAGGGATCGATTACGGCTGAGCACAATGACGGATTGGTTCGTACACCTTACTTAAAGCAGATGTATGGCGAGAAAGTCTATAAACTTTTTGAAGAAACAAAAAATATTTTTGATCCCAAGGGCATCTTTAACCCTCATAAGAAAGTTGGCGGCACGGTGAAGTACGCCATGGATCACATGAAGAAAGCTTAGTTGTTGACACGCTCAACGTATTGACCAGTTTCAGTATTGACGCGAATCACTTCTCCCTCCTCGATGAAGAGCGGTACGTTTATTTTTGCTCCACTCTCTAAAGTGACCAACTTGTTGCCACCCTGGGCAGTATTGCCCTTAATTGATGGTGGGGCTTCCGTTACTTTTAGATCCATTTTAATAGGGACCTTAACGCGAATTATTTTGCCATTAAAAGAAAATGTCTCAACGATGACGTCTTTTTTTAGAAACTTAGCAGTCTCCCCCACTGTTTCTTCTGGTAATGAAAAGCGAGCACCTGGATCTCCTTTCTGATGAAACCAACAATCCCCTTTGCTGGTGTAGATAAAATTAGCTTCTTGGCGCTCTACATCAGCTTCCTCGAAGCTATCACTGGGCTGCCAGTTGCGGTCTAAAACTTTACCCGTAATGAGGTTGCGGATCTTGGTTTGGACCACAGCTTTTCTTTGTTGCATGCGTAAGAAATTAGATTCCAAAACTTCATACGGCTCATTTTGATAAACAAACAGAGTGCCCTTTTTGAGATCGGTATAAGCAAGTGACATAATTAAAATTTAATTGGAGATATCCTAGCAGAAATTTATAACAAGCTCAAGAAAACCCGCTGAACAGCGAGCTTCTTGTTTTAGAATAGCGATCTAGCCAGATACCTCCGGTGTATCTGTAGATGGAAAATTCGAAGCGCTTCCGCGTCCTCCCTCTGGTTCTTCGATTTTCAAATTAACACGGGCATTGTTTTTCATACCCACAATTCTTAAGAGAGAGCGAATGGCTTTAGCAGTTGAGCCTTGGCGTCCAACAATTTGACCCATATCAACCGGATTAACTTTTAGGGTTAGAAGGACTCCCAATTCATCGACGCGGCGATCGACTACAACATCTTCCGGATGGTCAACTAATGATTTTACTAAAAAAGAAAGGAATTCCTGATCGGAAAGATTATCAGACATATATTTATTTCGGCAATTACGGCGTGTTCTATTTTACTTCCCTGTAACACACAGACGACCTTTTTCCCCTGACCAACAGAAGAAAAAAGACAGGCCGTCACCGTTTATGAGCGGTTAGGCAGTCACCTCTTCTTTGACTGACTCGTTGGTCTTCTCAGTGGGGGCCTCTCCTTCTGTTGAGGCAGTTTCTGATGCAGCTTCGGCTATAGTTTCTTCGCTGGTCGAAACAGCGGTCTCACCGGTTTTCGGTGTGGCAGCTTCAGCTGAGGGATCTTTAGGGGCAGGAGCCTTAGTGCGGATTACTCGCTTTGGACCAGGGACCACACCATTCGAAACCAATAGATTGAAAGCGGTATCGGTTGGTTGAGCACCTTTTTCAATCCAGTGCAAAACGCGGTCACGATTACAAGAAAATTCCTTGCTAGAAGGGTTATAACTACCCAAATCCTCCACGGGAGGAGAGATTAGCTTGGAACGCTTCTCGGCAACAACCAAACGGAAGCTTGGCTGGTGTTTTCGGCCTACTTTTTGTAGTTTAATAGCTAACATATTGATGTGGGGCTATTGTACTGAAAAAGCCTCCGGAGTGCAAGTCTGGGGCTATTCTAGCTTAAGGGAGACTATTTTAGAGGTGCCGTCGGCATTCATAGTCACACCATAAAGAACCTCGGCTGCTTCCATGGTGGCTCGGTTATGAGTAACTATCACAAACTGGGTCTCGTGAGCGAATTTTTTAACCAACTCAGCAAAACGGCGAGCATTTCGTTCATCAAGCGGTGCATCGACCTCATCTAAAACTAAAAATGGTGGTGGACTGACTGAGATAAGAGCAAAAAGAGCAGCAATACCAACCAGACTTCTTTCGCCACCAGATAGCATTTCTAACGAAGAAATCTTTTTTCGCGGTAACTTGAGATCGATTTCTATCCCCTCCTCAGCTTCTTTTTGTGTCCCCAATTCTTTGTCTTCTGCTATTACCTCTGCCTCGTCAGCAGGCTTAGTTTTTTTAGCTGTTGGTTTTTGAACAATTAGCTTTCCATAACCACCTCCAAACATAGCATCAAAAAATGATGCGAATTCATTGTTTATCTTATTCAAAGCTTCATGGAAGTCGTGACTAATCTTGTCTTTTAATTCACGGATAAGATTTTTTAAATCAGCTTTGCTTTTCTCTAAATCAGTTAACTCTTTTTCTAGGTAGGTGTAACGCTCTTCGGTGGTGCGAGCTTCATCCAAAATAGCCTGATCAATTTCTCCAATGCTGGCTAGTTGTCCGCGGAGTTTAAGCATTTTACCTTCGAGCGAGTCGAGGTGATCATTGGCGGTCTTAAAAGATTTAAACTCGTCAGGACGACGGCCGTTCTGAAGAATATTTCTCTCGAGCTCTTCTCTTTGAAAAGAGAGACGCTCTCTGATTACTATATTTTCCTGGTTACTTTCCTGCCAACGATCAAGATCACGCTTAGCGCTATCAAGTTTCGCAAGAGCTGCTTTAAAATCGGCATAAAATTGTCCTTGGTTTTTAGATAGTCTTTCCTCGTCTGCGGCCAGCGCTTTAAGATCTAGCTCCAGCTTATCAAGAGAGCCCACTAGCTTCATCAGTTCCCCAGATAAATTATTATCCTGCTTGGCTTCAGTTAAGATTTCTTTTTTTAATACTAAATCAATCTTATTGATAACTTTTTTAACCGCAGACTGAAGCTCTTCTGTATTATTAACCGAAGCTAAGAGTAACTCATGGGCTTCCTCCAGTGTCTTAATAAGCTCGGGAGTGCTTGGGTGAGTGCTGGATGAAGTGTGTTTAGAAGCCTCAATAGCGACTTCTATTTTCCCAATTTCTTTTTGCAGTCGGGAACGATCCTCTTGAAGGCGGGTTGTTTTCTGCTTGACAGTGGCTAACTCAGCTCTTTCTTGAGGTTCTCTTTTTTCAACAGACTCAACTTCGTGTTGCGCTTTTTTATAAGCTTCATCGAGGAGATTCTTCTCCTTACTCTTCTCCTCTAATAATTTGAGTAATTCAACCTCTTTCTCTTGAATAATATTGAGCTTGCTACCATAAAACTGGTTTTCCAAATCGTGTAATTCCTGCTCTACTTCCGCACGCTTTTCCCAGCGAGAGGTTTGGCGCTTAAGAGAACGGAGATGAGGCAGTAGTTCTTCAGTGAGAGCTCGAACTTTTTCAAGATTAATAGTGGCATGTTCTAGCCGGCGTTCAGCCTCTGATTTTTTAAGTTGGTATTCACGAAGACCAAGGATTTCCTCGATCATGGCTCGGCGCTCCATTGGTGTGGCGCGAATAAACATATCGCTATTACCCTGAGTGACAACTACTAATCCTCTGGCCCCAAGACGAGATTGAGCAAAGAAATCAACTAAGTCCTTGAGGCGAACTTCGGATTTATTAATAAAATAGCGACTAGTATTATCGCGGCTAATGTGGCGGGAAACGGCAATTTCTGGATAGTCGGCTGGAAAGAATTTCTGATCGTTTGAAAAATACAAGGTGGCTTGAGCAAGGCCCATACGAGCCCGTTCTCTGGTGCCGGCAAAAATAAGATCCTCCCCTTTTCCACCGCGAAGATTTCTAGCATCGCGCTCGCCCAAAAGCCACCGAATGGCATCGATAACATTTGATTTTCCAGAACCGTTTGGACCAACCACAGCCGTGATGCCATGGGATAAATCCAAAGTGGTTTTATTGGCGAATGATTTAAACCCGTTTAATTCTAGGGCCTGTAATAGTCGAGGCATGCAAAAAATCTTAACTTAGCTATGCCCTATATTTTACTTTAGGATTCAATATTCGGGTAGTTCTCGAGAGCAGCCCTAGCCGCTTCAATCTCGGCTTCTTGTTTGGATTTACCTTCACCATTGGCAATGTGTTTATCTCCAAAGAAAACTCCCACGGTAAATACCTTTTCGTGGGCGGGGCCGGTTTCGTCCTGAACGCTATAAGTTGGAGTAAGCTTCAGCTTTTCCTGGACCAGCTCCTGCAATTCGCTCTTTGGATCCTTGTAGCTCTTAGTAGCCAGCACTTCGTCGAGGTGTGAAAAAATAAACTCCTCAATAAACTTGTGAGCAGTTTTAAATCCTTGATCTAGATAAATGGCACCAATTAAAGATTCAATGGCGTTAGCTAAGATAACCTCGTGAGCCCGCCCATTATCCTTGGCCTCTCCTCGAGACATCAGAATAAATTTGTGTAGTTCTATTTCCTTAGCAACAATGGCTAGGCGCTGATAATTAACAAGCGCAGCGCGAAGCATAGTCATTTCACCCTCTGGTGACTTAGGAAACTTGCGGTAAAGAAGAACGCTGACAGCCAGCTCCAAAACAGCGTCCCCTAAAAATTCTAGACGCTCATTATGGGTCTGCTTCCAGGAGTGGTTTTCGTTTAGGTAGGAACGATGAGTTAGTGCTTCCCACAAAAGATTCTTATCTATGAAACCGATATCTAACTTCTCCTCAAGTAGGGAAATATTCTTAGGTGTTTGATTGCTTATTTTTCTCATTGATTTCTTCAGGAAAGAGTTCTTTGTAGATGGTACCCATAACACCGTTTATGAAACGGCTGGAGTTTGGTCCACCATAGTTTTTGCCAAGTTCAATTGCTTCATTAATAGCAACTTTTGGTGGAACCTCGCTTTTGTCGGCGTATAAAATTTCATAGATGCCGATACGCAAAATATT
>Ga0066639_10006070_pt1 | contig 10095 bp, 11 predicted proteins | sample CryGeyCG2114_010_2_FD_59504 | JGI IMG/M metagenome (GOLD analysis project Ga0066639, IMG submission 59504) | Groundwater microbial communities from aquifer - Crystal Geyser CG10_big_fil_rev_8/21/14_0.10 | ecosystem: Environmental > Aquatic > Deep subsurface > Groundwater | place: USA: Utah... | reverse complement strand
TCGAACTTGTGACCTACCCGTTAACAGCGGGTTGCTCTACCGCTGAGCTACCGCGGAATATTAAATTGTCGTCTGTAGTTATTTGGAATGGCAACGAATTCGGTATTTCGCAACCCGCTGAACAGCGCTTTCGAAAGTACCCAGTACTCTCTCAACTCCACCGCTAACTACCGCGGAATGTTTAAACGCTTGTGCGCGTTTCGGTACGAGTCCCTAATTAGGAACTGGGGCGCATTCTACACGACTAACTCCAATTTTCAATGCTAAACTAAACAATAATGAAGAATCAGGTAGTTCGTGTTCTAACGTTCCCCGGGGTGAAAAAGGAAAAGTTTGTAGTGGTTGATCAAGATGCTTTCGAAGCATACGTGCGTGAGCCGGCACAAAACAACTTGGCGAACCTGCGAGTGCGTGAACTTATCGCCGGGCATTATGGGGTTCCCGTAAGCCAGGTTACAATACGTACAGGGCACCGGTCTCGCAAAAAGACATTGGTAGTCACACTTTAGGATTAACTACACAAAACGTATGCAAATAGAATTCAAAGCTCTAACTGTCGATCTAACCGACGATATTCGCGCCTATGCGGTAGAGAAAGTAGGGATGCTCGAGAAACTACTCGGCAATATAGAAGAAGAGAACGTACGTTATGAGGTTGAGCTCGCACAAGACCTAAAACAACAATCAGGAACTATCTACCGTGCTGACATTACTGTGTTTGCTGGGCCTGAAAAAACACACGCTGTCGGGCATGGAGAAACTATGTTTGCAGCGATCGATCAATCCAAAGACGATTTGAGTCGACGACTGCGTCGCAACAAAACAAAACGCCTCGACTTTCTCCGTCGTGGGGGTGCGAAAATAAAACGCATGGTGCGCTTCTGGGAGTAGACCGTCGTGTTACGACGCGAAGAAGTCTTCGTATGACATCCTTTTCTTCCCCTCGGGTATAACTTCATCGAGTATGAGCTTGGTGTTCTCGATGTGGGCCGAGACTACTTTTACGCGGATTGCTCTCCTGTTTTTTTCAGTAAAAAAGTACGCACCTGGCCAATTGGCGTATGCTCGTATCTTGAGGAGGTTTCGGTATGGGTCGTCTGCTAGGTCTATGCGACCGTCTTCTTTTTGTAACATGTGGCAAAATGAAGCTTCTCCGTGTTCTTGCTCTTGAGGTTCGATCTCGCCCTTGGGAAGTTTAACCAGTACGTCAGCTAGAAGCTTGCCTCCTACATGCACAAGCTGTGCTTCGAGGTCGCTGACATACGGAGGCCATGTGGTGGGTGTTACCGCTTCTTGTGCAAGAATGGGGCCGTGATCCATTCTGCCGTCGATGCGTATCACACTTACTCCCGTTTCTTTTTGATCAGTAAGAATGGCACTTACTATTGGCGAAGGTCCACGTAACTTTGGTAAAAGGGAAGGATGGAGATTGATGCTTCCGTACTTGGGTATGGTGAAGACCTCAGGTTTCAAGATGGCACTATACGCAAACACGACAAAAACGTCCCATTCGTCTTCTTTGAGTTTTGCAACAAACTGTTCGTCGAGTTTTTCTGGTTGGAGCGTAGGCACGTGGTGCTCGTCGGCCCATATTTTAACTGGCGGTGGAGTTACTTTCATACCGCGTCCGCTACGCCTATCGGGTGCAGTCACTATTAGTTTGGGCGTGAGCCCAGACGTTTTGAGTTCATCTAAAATAGTGACTGCTAAGTCTGGTGTTCCAAAAAATACGAAAGAAGGCGTTTGCATGAGGTTATATAGTAGTAGGAAGGAGAGAAAAGGCAACAAAAAACAAAGCGGCAGCCGGATGCTGCGTAATTGTGCCTTGGTCATCTCCCCACACAATTTCGCGCTTCCAGGCTGCCGCTTACACAACACTCTCGCAGGCTCGCGGCAAGACACGCGACGAGCAAAAGTGTTGCGATCGCACAACCCAACTTGCTTTGATCGCATAAGCAAGTTCTCGTGTATGGGTCGTGCACTTAACTCAGCTACGATGAGCGTACCAGAGGTTTATGAACCAATCAACCCACCCACCCACCCACCTTGGCATGAGTAGTAGTTGGTATACTATTTTTTATATGAAGCATCAAAGTGATAGTGCAAAAGATGAGACGCTATACTATATTGAAGAAGCAGCGCAGGTAGCTAAACAGGCAACCTGCCAACGTTCAAAATGTGGAAGTATCGTAGTGAAATATGGGGAAGTCATTGGTGAGGGATTTAACAGTCCTCCCTATGGGCTTGAGAGTCAGCGCCGCTGCGAAGGAGAGAAAAATGACTACAGTCCAAAAGTTACTGACAAAACCTGTTGTGTACACGCAGAGCAGCGAGCGATTATGGATGCACTGCGTAGAAATGCCGAAAAGATTCTCGGGTCGCGACTCTATTTTATTCGACTCAACGAAAATGGCGAGAAAGAATTCGCAGGTGCGCCGTACTGTACTATCTGTAGCAAAATGGCGCTCGATGTTGGTATTGAAGAGTTCGTATTGTGGCACCAAGAGGGAATTCGTGCCTACGGCATCCAAGAGTACAACACTCTTTCGTACGCGTACCAGAGCTAGCTAGAGAGGTTTTAGGTTATCGTCAACTTCTATTACTTCAAGTGCATGATCGGTGTATAAAATACCGTTGAGGTGATCAACTTCATGCTGCAACACTCGCGCCAGGAAGCTCGATGCACCACGTTCTTGCCGTTGACCATTTTCGTCGTAGTAACTGATTGTAACTTTGTCGTATCGCTCGACTTTTGTGCCGTACTTTCCGGGAACTGAAAGGCAGCCCTCGTCTCCAACTTTTTTCTTCTTTGATATTTTAATTATTTCGGGGTTGACGAATGTTTGGTCGGTATGAATATTTTCGTCGTATGCTTCGTCGGATCGGCTTGCGAACACCTTGCCTGCTACAACAAATATACGGAGTGACTCTGCAATCTGTGGTGCAGCAATAGCCACCCCGAACTTCTCCTTCGAGAGGGCTTCTTTCATATCATGTATAACGCCCTGAATGTGGGGGCCTTGTATCTCCTCTGGCGCCACTTCTGCTGCTTGCATGCGCAATACGGGGTCGCCGGTGCTAACTATTGTTCGCATGAAAAGACTATAGCGTGTTATTTAGTAGAAAAAAAGAAGCCCCTGCCGTAGAGAGATCCGACAAGGGTGGCGAGACGAGTCACTTGCTCGGAACGAGCAAAGGGCACCGTTGGTAGTCCACGATGAGGGCCGTTATATAAAAAGTACGGCCGCTGTTTTCGAGAGTGCTCATCTCGCCATGGTGATAATACCAGTAGTAGACCCCTCGTCAATTTCTAAAGTGATCGTTCAGGGTCGATAGTTATCTCGAATGATTGCGGGAGGCTACGCAGAACGTTTGTGAGCTCCTCTACAGGCCATTCGCTTGCCTCAACACGAATGAGTGCGTGCAGTTGCGAACCACGCTGTGCTGGGATAAATCCACCAAAAACTCGAGGCTTGTATTTTTGAACTAGTTTTACGAACTTTTGCATGTCTTCGATAATTGCGTCACGCGAACCGCTACAGGAAACCTGAATGATATGAGTGTAGGGAGGGTAGTGTAGCTTTGAGCGTAAGGTGAGTTCTTCGGTAATGTATTCTGCGATAGAACCATTTTTTGCATGCTTGAGCATGGAGTTTTCAACCGAGGTCGTTTCTATGGTAAGGGTACCTATAATGCGCTCTCGGAGTGTTGTAATAATGTTGAACAACTTCTCTTCAATACGAAAGTCGGGGACACATAACAGAGAGTCGATTGAGCTCATTACACCGTACGCAACGTTTTCAGTAACGTACGAGAGTGCCATTTCGGTCCCAATCAAAATGGATCCAGGATTTGCATAAAAATCGTCAGCTGCGATCTGTGCTTGTTTTGCTGTTGGGGTTGCGTCGCTGTGGATGGCAATAACTTTTGCATTGGGCACATGCTTTTTAATGTATTGCTCAACGCGTTCGACTCCAATACCGAGAGGCACGAGATTCCAACTTCCACAATGAGTGCACGTTTCGTGAGCGTCGCGACTTGAACCGCAACGATGACACAACAGGTCGCGCGAATTTTGCCGCTCGTGCAATACCATAGGGGACTTACAACGGTTGCAAACCACCGAGGTTGCACAGTCGTTACATACCGTATGTGTCGCTAGTCCGCGACGAGCAGCAAACACGAAGGTTGAAACACCACTTTCTTTGTGCTGTATTAGAGATGTAAGTGTTTCGGCTGAAAGCACAGGAAACTCTTTCTTAGAATCTTTTGCGGCAGTGCGTGCCTTTTTGCTGTCTACGATGTGCACGACTGCTCCTGAACGCAACTTGCGCGTATACTCTTCGAGTTCTACCGCAAGACCATCGCGGAGGTCTTTGTGCGTTTTTAGACTCACAGTTGTTCCGCCATATACACACGAGGCTTTGCGTTTACGTGCGAAGTTTTCAATTAAAATGCGTGCATCTGCTCGTGGGCGCGATTGCTGTTTATACGACGACGACATTTCACGTTCGATAATGTACATCGATACATCGCTGCGCGGAATACTCACAAATGTTGGAGTTGCAATGATAAGTACCGGATGCGATTCAGAGAGAGCGGCATTCCAGGCTTCTACTTGTTTCTTTTTGCTTTGGGAACTCTCCAGTACATGGGTATACGATTCGATGCCTCGGCGGAAATATTCTTTAAAGTACTGAACCTCTCGTACCGTTGGCGCACATAAGAGCACTGATTCACCCTGCGCTAATCTGCTGCGCACGATCGTCTTGTATTTCTCGAAGCGCTCTTCGCGCGGCAACTGAAGCACGAGCTTTTCAAAACCTTTTTCTTCGTTAACTTCGGAACTAGGAGGTGCAAGCTTTCCTTCTTCTTGTGCCGCAGCAAGTATGGCGGCAGGAACAAAACTGTTAATTAAAGAACCAACTGAAGTAGCAAAGTAAGCAGCAGTTTTTTCGGCTGCGCCTACAAACTCTGGCGAGAATATAAATACTGGCTTTTGAGGTTCTATTTTCTTAGTTTCGTATAGGCTCGTGCGCAAAATTGCTTTAATTGTGCGCGCATCCTCACGTTCAAGAACAAGGGCCGGGACTTCTTTACTTCGCAAGGGGACTTTTACTATGCTGCCCACTGGTATTTCCTGTGACGAGAAATAGGTAAGACGATCTAGTGGGCTTCGAGCAACCGGTGTTACGTGTATGATAAACATGACCCGCTTAGCATACCACAGGGTGCATTTTGGTTGCGTTATATCACATATGATATATTATAGCCGAAATGGAAATCGACCATGACTTCCGACTCTCATAAAAAAATAGGACTTTTCATTAAAGAACTACGTCAGCGGCGTGGGCTTACTCAAAAGACGTTCGCGGCGGCTATGGGAACTTCTCAATCAGCTGTAGCCCGAATGGAAGCAGGTGATCAAAACCTTTCAACGGCACAACTACTTAAAATAAGCGATGTGCTGCACCATCAAGTTGTGGGTATTAAGGAAAGTGTGGACTTTCAAATCGAAGGCGGCCATAAGCTCCATGGTTCTGCTACTACGAACACTTCAAAAAATGGGGCGCTTGCTCTTATGTGTGCGGCACTCCTTAACAAGGCACCTACAACGCTGCATGGAATACCACGCATCGAGGAAATTTACCGTCTTATTGAAGTTTTTAAAAGTATTGGCGTTCAACTTGATTCTATAGGCCGCACGTCGCTACGCATCACACCTCCGAAGAGTTTTAGAATTTCGAGCATTAATAAAGAGTCTGCATGCAAGATGCGATCAGTATTGATGCTTATCGGAGTACTTATTCATCAGAAAGCTGAGTTCAATCTTCCCCATGCAGGAGGATGCAATATGGGAGACCGAACGATTGCTGCCCACAAACATGCACTGGAGGCACTCGGTGTTCGTATTAAAACATATGAAGAGCACTACTCCTTCTCGCATAAGAAGCTTAAGCCGGCGGAAATAATTATGTATGAAGCTAGCGACACGGCCACTATCAATGCATTGTTTGCGGCTGCCCTTATTCCTGGCAAGACAGTAATTAAGTACGCACCACCGAACTATCAAGTCCAAGACGTATGCTTTTTACTTCGACAATTTGGAGTACGTATTGACGGCGTAGGCACAACGACCCTTACCGTGTATGGCGTTGAGGAGATCAACAAAGAAATTACGCACTACAACAGTGAAGACCCAATAGAATCGATGATGTTTATTAGCGCGGCTGCAGTTACCGGTTCAGAATTGACTGTTACCAGGAGCCCGATTGAATTTCTCGAAGTTGAACTACTTAAGCTTTCATATATGGGACTTAAGTATGAGACCGGCCCAATCTATTTTGCAAAAAATGGAAAGACGAAACTTGTTGATATAACCGTGTTTCCGTCGGAGTTAAAGGCCTCACCAGTTAAGGTGCACCCATTGCCGTACCCTGGACTCAATATCGATAACTTGCCTTTTTTTGTTCCTGTCGCAACTCAGGCAAAGGGCACGACGTTAATTCATGACTGGGCATGGGAAGGACGAGCATTATATTTTACTGAGCTCAACAGACTTGGTGCAGATGTTAAACTTGCCGATCCTCATCGTGTGTTTGTCACTGGCCCCACTGACCTTAAAGCAGCACAGGTAGTATGCCCGCCCGCTTTGCGCCCAGCCGTTGTCATTCTTATAGCGATGCTTGCGGCTAAGGGTACTTCCGTACTACGTAACGTGTACTCTATCGAGCGCGGATATGAACGTATTGCAGAGAGGTTGTCTGAAATCGGTGCTCACATCGAGGTTGTGAGTGATCTTTAAATATTTACGTAAAAGTAATTTCCCTTATCACGAATAAATATTCTGTCTGGTTGTAGTGGGTCGGCGACAGCCTCTGGTGCTTCTCCTTGATATATAGGTTGAAAGTTTCGAACGTCGCTTTCATACGCATCAATTGCAAATACACTATCCTGTGCTGCGATAATTACCGCGTCGTTACGATTGCCATACCAAAGAACATTACGAATGGGTTTAGTGGATGAAAAAATACTATGCACATCTCCAGCTACTAGCTGTGCAAATACCGTATTTCCCTCAACCCAAATTAGTGCACCTTCATTCTTGAGTGCTTGAATACGTATGGGTTCGCGATAGCTTTTGAACTCTACTTCGGCGCGTGCACGGATAGGATCTTCGGTGTCCGCTAACGGTGTGTTCTCGATCACTTTAAGTACTTGTAGTGGACGGAATGTAATGGTTGTTGCAGCAGAGGCCTCGAAGTCGAATATCCACGGCCATGAGTTTGGAGACGCCACGATTACGTTTCGTTTTCCAGGACGTAGCGCATTGAACTTTCCAGAGCCGTTGGCTCCTACTGTGCCCACACGGTGAGTGTCTATAAATACATCGCTTTGCGGCCGAGCTCCTTCGATTGCCAGTGTTCCTCCCTTAACAATATAGATACCCGAGAACACATAGCCGGACTGATGAATAATGCCAAATAGCAGTATGAAAGCTGCTATTGCAATACCGCTCACTAAAATATATTTCTTGCGCACACTCGTTTTCATTTGCCAGGATTAAAGCAGGTTGAGTCTCAGTATGCAATAAAGAAAGGCTCGCGGCACCAAAAGGATACCGCGAGCTCAGCGAGGTGGAGTTTATGTGCACAGCCATCCGCTGTTCGGGGCTGCATCAAAAAAGAGCAGGGCGCGACCGTCCAGTTCTTGACGCGTGGCCTTATTATCGGAATTGTCATACGCGATCACGCTCACAAGTAGTATGACAGAACCTCTGATCACTTCGACGAAGTAACGCAGTTTAACCACTCCGCCAGATTTCTCTATGACGCCTACTGTTTCGGCAAGTATATCGAGTTGTTGAGGCGTCAGCTTCAACGCATCGACCCCATCAATTTGAATCAGGCTCATCGTGCATCCTCCTCATCCTCCTATAGGCCGGATGCAGAGTCACATAAAATTCACGGAAATTCAACTTCATTTGGAGAAGAGTCCTTCTGGCAGTACAATCTCTCTACTTATGCGATTTTCTTTCACACCGAAGCTTGGTATAGATCTTGGAACCACCTACACACTCGTGTATGTTCCCGGGAAAGGAGTTGTACTACGCGAACCATCAGTGGTCGCTGTTTCGGAACAAGAAAATAAAATACTCGCAGTGGGTGACGAGGCGAAAGAAATGATCGGGCGAACCCCTGATGACATTGTTGCATATCGCCCTATGAAAGATGGCGTGATAGCCGACTATCGTGTCACCGAGGCGATGCTTCGTTACTACATGCGAAAGGCCACTGGATGGTGGAGTTTTTTTCGTCCTGACGTGATGATTTCCGTACCGGCTGGTGTTACTTCTGCTGAACGTCGGGCAGTTATAGAAGCCGCGGTAAAAGCGGGAGCTAAGAGCGCACAGGTGGTTAAAGAACCCATTCTTGCTGCAATTGGTGCGGGCATTCCTATTCATGAAGCAAAGGGGCACATGATTGTAGACATTGGTGGTGGCACAACTGATGTTGCGGTAATTTCACTCGGCGGAATTGTGGCCTCGACTTCGGTGAAGTGTGCAGGGAATAGAATAGACGAAGCAATTACCGCGCACATTAAAAAAACATTTAACTTAGCGATTGGAGATAAGACAGCAGAGGACATTAAGGTACAGATAGGTTCGGCGGTTCCATTGGAAGAAGAATTAGTGATGACCATTAAAGGGCGCGACTATCTCACGGGATTGCCGCGTTCTCTTGAGCTTTCTACAAATGAAGTGGTGAAGGCAATTGGTCGTGAGTTGCGCGACATCGTGAAAGCAATTCGCGACGTATTGCAAGAAACCCCACCGGAGTTGGCAGCAGACATCATCGACAACGGAATTATTATGTCAGGCGGCTCGTCTCAGTTACGCAATTTGCCAGAGCTTGTCTACCGACGAACTGGGGTACGTGCCACATTGGCAGACGATGCGCTTTTTAGTGTTGCTAAGGGTACCGGTATTGCACTACAGCATCTTGATGTGTACAAAAAAGCCATAATGAGCAAGCGATAGCAAATAAAAGTCTTGACCGTATCTGCAAGTGTGGTTTCATGTTAATAGGTGGTTCGTCGAACCATTTGAACAAGGGAGTGTATCATGAAAAAACTTGCTCTTTTGATGCTCATTGGAGCTTCAATGTTGTTGCCAGCGTCTGCGAAAAGCGGGGGTCCTGGTACCGCGGCGGAAGTCTCAAACGGAAGGACGTTTGAGCAGGCAGTATGCTATTGCCGGGGGAAGTACCCCAACGGCGGTTCCGCTTGGCAGCGGTGCATGAGTGCAGAGGGCTACGGCGGCCAGTCAGGATGGCACGTGTCGTGTTGACCACTTATCCCGCTCAATAGCCGGCTTGCCCCTAACACTTGGGGGCAAGCCGGCGATTTTTCATAATGATATACTTGACTCATGAAACTTGAGAAAGAAATTGATGTGCACAAGCTACATCACGCGTACCTCATTGAAGACTTTGAACAAGCGGTGGGGTCGTTACAGCAGATCTTACAAGGTATTCAAAATAAAACAGAGGTATATACGCGTGTTTTTGATACATTTGGCATCGACGACAGCCGCGAACTCGTGAGTCTTGCAGCGATGCGTTCTTTGGGTACGCAAGTATTTATATACCAGTTGCATTCGTGTACTCGCGAAGCACAGAACGCTCTTTTAAAGTTGTTTGAAGAACCACCAAGCAACACTCACTTTTTTTTGTGCGTTTCGGGCGTACAGAATTTACTTCCTACACTTCGCTCGCGCGCGTGGGTTATAGAAAGGGTTGGTGACTTAGGCGCCAAGAACCTCGGGAAAGAATTTTTGAGGGCAAATGCAGCGGAGAGGCTCGCATTGGTAGCACCCTTTCTTAAAGAGAAAGATTCATCTGCTATTGAACAGTTACTGTGCGATTTGGAGCAAAGGTTGTATCAAGCTAATGATTTAAGCGCCTATCGAAGCTCATTGCAGCATATTATGAACGTACGGAAAGCCATTCGAGATCGAGGAGCATCTCTCAAAATCCTTACAGAGAGTGTCGTTGCTTCTGTACCTCGATTTTCTCAGTAATCAAAGTAAGGTAT
>Ga0066639_10006068_pt1 | contig 10101 bp, 6 predicted proteins | sample CryGeyCG2114_010_2_FD_59504 | JGI IMG/M metagenome (GOLD analysis project Ga0066639, IMG submission 59504) | Groundwater microbial communities from aquifer - Crystal Geyser CG10_big_fil_rev_8/21/14_0.10 | ecosystem: Environmental > Aquatic > Deep subsurface > Groundwater | place: USA: Utah... | reverse complement strand
TTTTGTCTTTCATAGTGTTTCTATTCTACTATGCCAGACACAGTTTTGTGTAGGGTCTCAGAAATTTTTGGTAAATTTTATAAAAAGTCCTAGAAAATATTTTTTGAGCAAAAAAAACCCAGGGAAAGTCCGCAAAGCAATTGCTTTGCGGACCATCCGAGGGTTATATATCAGTCCTCCGTTAAAGTTATCGTGGTGATAGCCGTCTCAGTGGTGTTACCGTCGTCAACGGTAAAACTCACCGTAACGCTATCTGGGATCTGATCCTCATCGGGGATCTGATCCGAGAGATACTCCTCATAGAGGACCACCACCCATAATGTGGTAGTGTCCTCATCCGCGAGGATTATACTCTCAATCCCTCCATCGGCACTTGCTTGCCAATGGAAGGAATAATCGGGGACCATCTGGTTGGTGGCGGTATATCTCGCCACCCCCGGCAAGGTGAAAAACAGATACGGGTTACCCGTAATTGTATTCGTCGCCCTTGCCAAGGACGATTTTTGAATCACCGGAGGATCGCCGTAGAGTTCTCTAGCCTTGATATAGGCGTAGAGATAATTCTCCACAGCGATGGTAAAGTAGACAGCCTCGCTGTCTACATCTCCGTCGTTAACTATACCTTCAAAGGTATAGTTCCCAGGGACACTGGGGACGAAAGAGAAGATGCCTTCTCCTTCGTCAATAACGATATCCTCACTGCCGTTTGGTCCATTAACGACCGTCAGGCTGTGAGCGAGCGGGTCACCGTCGGGGTCACTGCTCCCCGACAAGTCTACTACCAACATGGTATCATCCACGATATATAATACCGTGGAATCGTAGACTATTCCAGCGACGGGTGGGTGGTTAACGGTTGTCGTCGTGGTGGCACCAACGACGGTTGTCGTCGTGGTAGCACCAACGGCGGTTGTCGTCGTGGTAGCCACCACAGTAGTAGTGGTACCGCCCCCCCCCTCCGTGGTTGTGGTGGTACCATCAACCGTCGTGGTCGTGGAGTGACCGACTGTTGTAGTAGACGAAGTCTCGTCATCCACTGTCGTCGTCGTAGTTTCTCCATTAGCCACAACAGTAGTAGTAGATGAAATTTCATCATCATCCACTACTACAGTATCAAAAAAAACATAAATCGTTCTTTTGATACTTTTTTCGAGATACCTATAATGCACATAGTGCACTTTCGGTATCCCCGAGGTCAACGAGTCATTGACCTCGGCGACATCAGAGATGTCGCCGTAAATTATATTAGATTGGATCTGATCTATTTTTTCATAATAGACGACAGCTCCCGGGTCTTTATAGCTGTTGTCAACACCTATAAAGACTTTTTGGGGATTATCCCCCAGGAGCTCCAAGGCCGGACTGGCCTTTTTATTCCCCCTTCTCTTTGGCGGACTGGGGTTACACGCCAGCGCAAAGATAACTATTATAAAAAATATTTTGGACAATGTTTTCATTTTCATTTCCATTTCCATTCTCCTTGTTTTTTTGTTTCGAAATCCATAAATTCCTCTATAAATCTCCCATATTTTATTGTTAAAAATCTTTCCTTACATAATTAAAAGTCATTATTGCTGACCTAAATATAGTATTCCTCCTATCTTGGAATTTACTACAAAGATACATAAATGTCAATGTTTTTAAACCGTCACAAATATTCCAAAATTTTACAAAATTTGAGTAATTGAAGTTATGAAATATTGATTCAATGCAAAAGCTAATGAGAGAATTACCAAAAGAGAAACGCCATTTATAATTAGATACGAATGTTGGATTTTTATTTTAATAAAGATATTTAACATTAAAACCAAAAGTACAATTGCAAAAATAGATACATAAACAATCTTTATGGTGCTTCTTGGTGAAGCCAAAATTTTGCCTACAAAAGAAGAATTTTTATTTATTTCTTTTTTTATTTCTACACCTTTAATATCTGGGCTAATAACAGAGGGTGTTGTTGTAGAGATATTGACGTTGGTTGATGTCGAAACAGTTTCAATAACTTCTGAAACACTAACAACCCCTGGCTCGACTATCTCTTCAATTATATTATTATCCTTGCTCATGCTTGTATCTTTATTTACATTTACGTTAGTATTTGCATCGGATACAGAATTTCCAAACATCTGGACAACAAAAATAGTCTCCTCTCCTTCATACACCCCCCTGCTTATACCAATACCGATTTCCGTAAAATTTTTATTTAAAATATTAGCACGATGACCAGGCGAATCCATCCAAGCGTTAACAACGTCTTCTGAATCAGAAAAATTTATCGCCAAGTTTTCTCCCGCATGATCATAATTATACCCAACACTTTCAATCCAATCCCAAGGCTCTATCCCATCAGGACTATTGTGGGCAAAATACCCATCTTTCGCCATGTCGTCAGCTTTTGCCTGTGCGGCCTTTTTAAGTGAAGAATTAACCTCGAGAGAAGAAAGATTGCTTGCTAAACGGTTATTATTCGTAACGTCTACCAAAACTCCCGACAAAATTGCGGACAAGAAACTGTCGCCACCTAAATCTATATTTGGAAGAAATACAAACAAGTGAGAGATAAAAACGATCTCGGCCAAAACGATAAAAGATAATATCAATGAAAAAGCCCGCCTCCTTAAACAATGAGGTTGGTGGTTATTACATTCATGCGGTATTATATATTTTTGAAACCAATTAAGCATAATTTTATTTTACTCTACCAAACGTTTTTTGTCTGTAAAAGCAAACGGCTAATCCACCAAATAGCAGATTAGCCGTTCAACTCAACTAAAGATTAAAGACTCTCTCCATTCCTCTTATCATCCTTCTCATAAATCTCTTGAACATACCATCCTTAACTTTAACTGATTCAGTACTTGTCGCAGTTAAATCCTGTAGGGTTGATGTTGCTTCTGTAGAAGTCTCCCCCATTAGATCTAATTTTATTTCTTCTGGCTTTTCTTTTGCTTCTGATTTCTTAGTTGTCGCAATAGAGATGCTAACGCCTTTAACCTGTCCAATTTTGGCAACCTTGCTAGGCTCTCTATAATTTAATTTTTCTCTTGTGGCTAGCCCAACATAACCTGTCTGTGTAATTCCATATTTATTTTGATACCTTTTAACTCCATCTAAAGTAAATGAATCAAAGTACCCAGTAACAGGACCCCAATAAACTTTTTCGTCAGTAAGTCTTTTTTGAAGCTCCTCAACATCACCGCTTCTAAGACCAGCTCCTAAATTCTTCGTAAAACGAAAAGTTGAAGCACCTAAAACCTTACCTATTGATTTTACATCAGAGGATTTAACCGGCTGTGCAACAGTTAATTCGCCTGGAATTCCAAACTTTTTAAAAACAGCAAAATATCCCAAATAGTTAATTTGAAAATTCAAACTATTTTCACCCAATGTTACGTTATTTATTTTTGTCCATCGTCCTCTAAAATCATCCCAATGATAAACAGCTATGTCGGTTGAAGATGCAGAGATTCCAGGAATAACCAAAGTAACCTCTGCCATTCTATTAAGAGTTTTTATATCCTTATCATACTGGTCAGTTGCGCTAACCATAAAAGCTCCGTCACTTAACAAAGAGATCCCCATCTTTTCATAATCTTTGTTTTGCAAAACATCTCTCGTCGCAAAAAACACAGTCTGAGAGGGGACGCTATTTACTGGTATCTTTATTTTTAAAATCTGGCCATCTTTAAAATCCATACTCAACAATCCAGTCTGAGTATTTAAAATTGTCAGAGGTACATTAAAACTGTTTCGCCCCATAGTAGATAGATGTCCGCTTCCTGGGCTACCGCCACCATTGTGGATACCATTGTTTCCATTATCTGTATTTGTTCCTCCGTTACCTTCGTTACCACCATTTCCACCACCCCCATCGTTTCCACCACCCCCGCTTCCGTATCCACCGCTACCATAGCCGCCACCAGAACCGTAACCAGAGCCAGAACCATAAGCAAAAACCGTGCCAGCCTGACAAAAAGTCAGCGCCAACAACAAAGTCATGGCATATAGATACGGTGTTTTTTTGTTTTTCTTATTATTTAACATATATTTGTTTATTTAATATTAATAAAAATGAGTTTTTATCGGCCTTTTTTACGCCTAATAATAAAGAACTATATAGAAGCGCAGAGACTTTGTCAATAGCGCCGAATATTTTAATTGTATACCTTTTTTTATAAAATAATAGAGGGCAAGAACTATTTTAGGTACAGAGTGGCAAATATGTTAAAATAACTTTTATGAATTCACTTTTAGAAAATCTAAATGAAAACCAAAAGAAAGCGGTCTTACACAACCACGGTCCACTTTTAATTTTAGCTGGAGCTGGAGCTGGAAAAACAAAAGCAATCAGCCATAGAGTTGCCCACCTTGTTAGCGTCCACAATATCCGCCCCGACCAAATTCTTGCAATCACCTTCACGAACAAAGCTGCAAAAGAAATGAAGCAAAGAATCAACTCTTTACTAGACCAAGTAGAAAAAATCAAACCTAACTTAGAGACCGAGTCTTTAAATATTCTAACAGAACCAATGGAAGGCGAAATTTTCGACTTCGAAGATTCCGATGACTTAGCCCTCGGGGGGCTAAGTAAAAAAAGTAGGCCTTTTGTTAGTACTTTTCATGCGCTTGGTGTTTATATCCTTCGCCAGAATGCTCAAAAACTTGGTATCCCAAAATCTTTTTCTATTTTAGACAAAGACGACAGCCTCTCTATTGTCAAAACGATAATGAAAGACCTGGAAATGGACACAAAACAGTTCCCCCCACCGAAGATGCAGTCTATTATTTCCAGATATAAAGGAGACATGGTTACCGTTCAAAAATTTACAGAAGAAGAGGGAGATAATTATTTTGGGAAACAATTAATTTCTATCTGGGAAAAATATGAAGAAGAATTGAAAAAACAAGGAGCTCTTGATTTTGCTGATTTACTTACTAAAACAGTTTTTCTTCTAGAATATAACACTGATGTTTTAGAATATTATCAAAACAAATGGAAATATCTTCTAATAGACGAGTATCAAGACACAAACAAATGCCAATACAAGCTTTCAAAAATGCTAGCTGAAAAACATAATAACATTTGTGTCATAGGAGATGTCGATCAGTGCATTTATAGTTGGAGGGGGGCTGATTATAAGAATATAATGAAATTTGAAAAAGATTACCCTGATTTTATGAGTATCACTTTCAAAGAAAATTATCGCTCAACTAAAACTATCGTAGAAGCTGCATCTCGTGTTATAGAAAAAAATAAAATACGAAAAGAAAAAATAGTTGAATCACAAAGAGAAGACGGAGCCCAGATATCTATTTATGAAGCAGATACAGCAAGAGACGAGGCTGAATTCGTGGCCAAAAAAATAAATGAATTAAAAAGACAAAATGCTGATTTATCAGAAATAGCTATCCTTTATCGCGCTAATTTTCAATCTCGAATTATTGAGGAAACTTTTTTAAGGAAAGGTATTGCCTATCAATTGCTCGGCACACAGTTTTATCACAGAAAAGAAGTAAAAGATATTTTTGCTTTTTTGCGTTCAGCAATAAATAGAGATAGCCAAGTTGATATAAAAAGGATAATAAATGTCCCAGCAAGAGGTATCGGCAAGACAACAGTTGATAATTATTTCTCTGGCAAAAAAATAACAGACAAAACACAAGAAAAGCTTGATGAATTTTTTAAACTCTTAGATTCTATAAAAGAAAAGATTGAAACTGTTTTACCATCTGAAGTGGTGAGATTTGTCATATTAGAAACAGGTTATCAATCTTCTTTGCAAACTAGCGGAAAAGATGAAGATAAAGAAAAATTTGAAAACCTACAAGAGTTGGTAACAATCGCCTCAAGATATGATTCTTTTCCTGTCACCCCACCAAAAGAAAAAACAAACGATGATGACATTCCAGTTACGGGCATAGAACAAATGCTTATAGATGCTTCTTTGATGGGAGACCAAGATACAATGACAGATAAGAACAAAGAAGAAGTAGGCAAACCTCGCCTAATGACAGTCCATGCAGCCAAAGGGCTTGAATTTGAGAATGTTTTTATTGTTGGGTTAGAAGAAGGGCTTTTCCCTCACAGTGCTTTCGGCGATGCTAGCAGAGAAAAAGACGAAGAAGAACGACGGTTGTTCTATGTCGCGCTCACCCGAGCAAAAGATAAATTATTCCTTTCATTTGCCGACAGCCGAGTAGTTTATGGCGGAAAACAAATGAATATGCCATCAAGGTTTCTCTCAGACATACCAGACCATCTAGTTCAATCAGAAAATTATCCAATCAGTGACAACAACGATGACTTACCAGAAATAGATATAGACGGAAATGGCACCTTCAGCCATCCATCTTCAACAACTAATTATTTAGACGACTTTTTAGATTTTTAGGCAATCTCGCTATACTTAACCGTATTATTTTTCCCTCTTTTCATTTTAGCTTCATACATAGCTTTGTCTGCCATAGCTATCAAGTCCATTATACTTTCGGCATCAGTTTTTTTAAAAGAAGCAACCCCGGCACTGAAAGTTACGTTCAATCCTTCATGACCAGCAACAACCAAGCTTTTTTGTAAATATCTTCTTAATTCCTCGGTTTTTTTATACGCCACACTCTCACTAGCCCCAGGTAAGGCGATGACAAATTCCTCACCGCCGAACCTGCCAATTAAATCCATGGCCCTTATTTTTTCTTTTAAAATCCTAAAAAACATTTTTAAAACTTGATCACCTATATTATGCCCATATTTATCGTTTATTTTTTTGAAATCATCCAAATCTATAAAAACAATAGACAAATCATGATCTTGCAATTTTCTTCTAGTTTTTTTCTGTATTTCTTTAAATTTACGAATATAAAAAGCCTCTTTAAACAGAATATCAAACTCTTCTTGTATTCCTTTTTTGTTAAGAGCACCCGTAAGCCCATCACGGATAACAAGGTTTTTTAATTTTTTAATCTCTTCTTTAAGTTCTTTAATTTCTTGGTCTTGTTGTTTTTTAGAACCATTGTTATCACCATTTTTTATTTGAGTGTTTCTTTTCATAAGACAAACTTTAACCTAAGCGAACTTAGTCTAAATCGCAATTAGGCATAATTCACACACATTTAAACTTATATAATTTAATTGTACACCCGTCTCACCAAAAAACAATGCTTATATAGGAGCCCAAACAGCTCAACAGTATTGAGCCGTTTGGGGCTAATTTAAAGAGAAAAATTCTCTGTAAATAAAATTTGTGCTAGAGCTTTATTTTCCCTAAGAGAATATTTAGTAAATCTTTTACATTATTTTGAGCCTCGTTAGTTGTTTCGCTAGCCGTGAAAGCTTTCCATTTAATCAAAATATCTTCATCATTTAAGTTTCTGACGACATTCTCCATACTCAATCTTGTTTCAAAACTAACTTCTCCCCCAGAGCCTAACACTTCGCTAGCAAAAAACCTGGTAAAACTTAGAACTTTCTCGTTAAATTGATAAGCTGTTAGTTTCTGTTCCATCTGCTTTACTTCTTGGACACTTTGATAATAATTAAAGCCCAAAAAAGAAACTGCAACTAAAAGAAACGCTGAAACAAAAACTGATAAATTTTCTATGATATATTTAAACATACTTTGATACAGTTAACTCAATTATTATAAATAATACTAAAAAATTTTGGACTTTAATATTCCTAAAATTAACAAAACAAACATCATTCCTCCCCCCGCTATTACTAAATCTCTCGTTCCAAATCCACCGACGTTCCATTCGGTACTTTTCAACTCAATATTTACATGAATGCCCTCGCCTTCTTTAACTTTAAAAACATCGCCTTTGTAAGGGTGATATCCATCAGCTTCAACGCTAAGATAATATTCTCCTTCTGGGACCAAGAAAGAATAACTTCCAGTTTTACTAGTTATTTGTGGATTTTCTTGTTTAAAATCAATAGCATTCCATTTTTCAAATTTCCCCGTTTCAGAATTCAGAGAATAGATTGAAACAACCGAATTTTTCACCCTCACCTCTTTTCCTCTAACTGTTTCGTAAACATATCCTTCTGGGTCAACTACAATAATCATTTTAATTTCCTTTTTATCAATTTTTTCATCTTTGTAGTCAACAATAGTGGCGATTTCATATTCACCGTCAACTTTTGGTATTGCTATGTCCGCAGTAAAAATACCGTCCCCGTCTTCATCGATATACTTAAATTTAGACACAACAAATTCGTCTTCCATTGTGGCATAAGCCACGCTAGCGGAAAGGGAAACTCTTCTTGATCTTTTACTAAAAGTCAAATACCCTTCAATACTTTTAGCAGGAAAATTTGGTTTAAAAACAAGTTTTACAAGATTGCCAACAGTAGAACGTAAAAGAGGATGAGTCTCGCCTTCGTCATTTTCTCCTATCTCAACATTCAAATCCATTGACTCCCCGTCAGACCTGGCAAATACAACTTCAGTCGGGATATTATTTTTTGCTTCTTGAGACATACCACTCAAAGAAATTCTTTTGACACCAAAAGACAAAGGAATAGAAGTGGTAATTCCCGCCAACTTCGGCAAACTTATAGTTTCCCCTTTTTGCAAACCTTTAATATCCGACAAACTTTTAACATTAAGTTCTTCAAATTTCTTTTTTAATTCTGGAAATTTTTCTTCTATAAAACCAAATTTAAAAACAAGAGGAGTTACCATAAGAGAATCAAGAACTTCTTCTCCAGCAATAAACATCTCTTCGTTCATTGAAAGAGGTGTTTCCTTCGTGACAGCTTCTTCAATCGGCTCAAGAGGAATTCCCCTGTCCGCCATTTTTTCTTCTATTGTTTTTACAGAGACAACAGGTTTAGATTCCAAAAAAGAAGGAGTCACAGATTCAACAATATTTTTGATTTTTTCTGTTATATAAACAACTGTTCCGTCTGGATAAATTATTTGCAATCTTGAAGTTGGCATATTTCCACCACCTCCACCAACAGACCCCGGAATTCCTCCACCTCCCAAAGAAATTGTTTGAGCAGAAGATTCAGACCATCCAGTTGACAATCCATCTCCATTACGAGCTTTAATTCTAAAAGGATATATTGTTTCTGAATTCAACCCCGAAGACACCCAAGAAAGATTTGTCGTCCAACCTGAATTTGTCCCAGCAGTGGTGTTTTCAATATAATATTCCGTTCCAACAGGGTTAGAATTGGCTGACCAAGAAGCAGTAATCTGACTTGAAGAATCAACAACAAGAGACAAAGAAGCAGGGGTATTTGCTAAAGTGTAGACAGAAGAAACCGCAGAAAAAGATGATTCGTTATTTAAAGTATCTTTGGCTTTTACTTTATAAGTGTATTGAACATTTGGAGAAAGACCAGAGTCTATAAAAGTGTTAGATGACTGCCAGTCTGTTGAAGAAGTACCCCCAGTTTCTCCCGTAGTTTCTGTGAACCAATATGGAGTAGAGTGAAGACTCGAACCTGCATCACTTGCGGTTAAAGATATTGCTGTTATTTGTCCAGAAGAATCTGCTGATAAAGAAAAAATTTCAATATTTGTCGGAGCGGTCACATCTACTTTAAAAGCCACTATTCCCGTTCCTGTTGCATTGGCCCACGAAGAAGCTGATGAACCGTTGTCTATTGTTTTAACCCTCCAATAATAACTTCCATCGGATAATGTTTGCCCTTCTGAACCTATCGTATATGTTCCACTTCCTCCAGCTTGTCCCACAGTAAAAGAAGTTGATCCCTGAGAAGCTAACGCTGAGGTATAATCAATAACAGGAGAAGAATAATCTGAAGTATCATCTATTTGAATAATATATTGAACAGTATTGTCAACATCGGAATCTGATTGAGCAAAAGACAATGTCGGAGTGTTATCATTCCCCCAAGAGCTGTCTATGTGCGAGGAAGATCCGAGAGATGAAGGATCATCTGGAATAATATTTGTTGTTGAAGTAATTGTCCAATCCTGCAATATAGGAGTTCCCAAACCAGAATCTGTAAAATCGGCGACGATATATAAAGTTGAATAAGTTGCAACACTTAATCCGCTTATGTCCACGGGAGAATCATCAAAACCGGAACTGTTGCCAACCAAATCTCCATCGGGTATCAAAGTA
>Ga0066639_10006064_pt1 | contig 10109 bp, 10 predicted proteins | sample CryGeyCG2114_010_2_FD_59504 | JGI IMG/M metagenome (GOLD analysis project Ga0066639, IMG submission 59504) | Groundwater microbial communities from aquifer - Crystal Geyser CG10_big_fil_rev_8/21/14_0.10 | ecosystem: Environmental > Aquatic > Deep subsurface > Groundwater | place: USA: Utah... | reverse complement strand
AATGGTAGGACGCCAGGTTCTGGCCCTGGTAATCGGGGTTCAAATCCCTGTCCCCGAGCAGTGCATTCAAGACGCCAGGTTTCCTGACGCAAAAACGGTCATCTTGAGGTGGCCGTTTTTGTTGTCGGATATGCGCGGTTATAGGGTGTTTTGAAATTATTTTTTAAAATGTTTTTAGTTTGCCATAATTTGTTTTTTAAGCTAGTGTGTTATCAGCTGTTTTCCAATTGAAGCATCTACTCTTTCAAGGAGGTTGTTATGTCGGGCGTTATAAAAAAGCAAAGGGCGTCAGCGTTAGCGAATTTATCCCTTTTCGCGGGACTGACAGAAGATGAGCGTGAGGCTTTTTTGGCTGGATGGGAACCAGTTCAATATGAGCCGAACTATGTCATCTGCAGAGAAGGCGATCCGAGCACAGACATGGTTCTCGTGTGTTGCGGAACGGTGGAGCTGTACAGCGAAGGAACGCGTCTCGGAATCGTGGGGCCGTTTGAGCTCGTGGGCGAGATGGGGCTTCTGACCGAGATGCCGCGGTCAGCAACCGTGATGGTGTCGGGCGACGGGCCGGTAGCCGGTTTTTGCATAACACGGAGGGTGCTGAACCAGTTTATGTTCAGCGACGAAAGCGGCATCACGGGCCAGATTCTCCGCAATATCATTGGGATGATGGCGGAAAAGATCCGCCAGGACAATGAGCGGTTCAAAGAACTTTCCAAATCTATTTCGGCGTGAACACGCGGGATTCTAAGGGGGGGGGGGACTTTAGCGAGAGCACAAGGATGTGCTCTCTTTTTTTTGCGCTTTGCCGCCGCCGGCAGTATACTGGAGCCAGACCTTTAACAACGCGTTTGAACCTGAAAGGAGGGTACTGCAATGGATACCCCTATTGAATATGGTGAGATGTATACTGTCGTGCTCTGGTTTGCCGAATCAGACCTGCATGCCGTGTCAGTGGATGTGCTCAAAGCAGTGGTGTGGCCGGATTGCGTGGTCTTCGTTGTTGAAAAATCAGGTGGACACTTTTCCCGCGGGGATTACATCGCGGCCATAAGCAGCCGGCTTGATATTGAAGCTTCGATAACAAGCTTTATTGAGCTGTGCACGTCAGTGACATTTTCCGAACTATCGCCAAAGCAATGCGTATTCCGCGAACTGCTTTTTGAAGTTGACGGAGAAGACTGTGTTGTTATCGTTGAATACGGAATAGTCGATGAGCGTGATGACTGGTTTGGTCCGTTCGATGGTTGGTTTCTGGAAAACAGCATAGGCCGCTATGCGCCTCATACATCGCAGTCGAGTGCTGACTCGCCATTTGTAAGCCTGTCATACCCGTGTGTTGTCCAAAAGGGCGATCTGCCGGTACCGAAGTATGTGCTATGCCTGTCGGAAAATCACCGCACTTTCTTTTTCGCGGGAATGCACGGCGAGCATGAATGTACGCGCGGCAATGAACATATGATCGTTGAGGCGATTCTCATCAGTGAAGGAATTGCCGATCCCGGAGATTGTGTTTTCTTTTCAGTTGATCTCGCGCATCGCCAGTTGATGCGTATTGATGCTCATCTGACGGCGGACGGAGATATGCTGTTCTTTGATTATACATTTGTTGGTTCCAACCGAGTTGTTGAGCGCCGCATGCGCAATGAACTGCAAAAGCGTACGCGCCATTTGGCCGCTCCATCCTCCGAGGAGAACGGTGACGCATCAAGCGCCATGCATACCAATGACGACCCATGAAGTTTATGGGTCGTTTTTTTTGCGAATAATTACGCTACGTGCCACGGCAGCAGTTTTACAATAGTAGTAATGTATTAATCACTGATTTTAATTATGGGACGTACGCGTCTGCCGTCATTCTGGAGCGAATGTACTCATGAGCGACTTGTCCGCCCTGAGTACAAATCCTCCAGAATGACGACTATTTTTGTCAAACGCGTACGTCCTATAATTAATCTAACTGCTCTAATTTTAGTTAATATCCAAACTCCAATGATCAACGCTTTAGACATTAATTAGGCATTAGAGCAATTAGAAATTAAACATGCTACGCATTGCATTCCACTCCCGACTTCGCTATGCTATTTTTGAACATATATGCTTGTATCACATCGCGGTTATGCCAGATCCGGCGTAGCCGAAAATACCATAGCCGCGTTTGATGCCGCGTTTCGAGCAGGCGCGGATGCTATTGAAACTGACGTTCGAATGACCAAAGACGGTTATCCTATTATCGCGCACAGTGATAGGATCAATTGTTCGTCAGGGGGTATTATGCGGGTTGGAAAAATCACCACTGACGCGTTTTTGCGAGAGCGGGGCGATGGTGCAGAGCGCATACTGACGCTTCCTGAATTGTTTGGGTATATTGAGAACAGAAAGGATCCGTTTTTTATAGAATTGAAGGAATCAAATCCTGCTTTGGCGGACAGCGTCGTGCGCTTTATTGCCGAACGGGATGCATGGGAGCAAGTGCATGTAATCGGATTCAACAGAAGAATAAGGCGCGCGCTTGCGCTCCAGCGTGATCATCCGCGCTTGCGGGTTGCGCAGCTTTTTGTTTTTCCGCCGCTTTCATCTTTTTGCAAGCCTGTGGAAAGCTGGGGCGCTTTTACTGGTTGGCTTGAGGCAAAGCCTTTGACCGAACCGATATTTAGAATGCTCTATTCCGCCTCGCGGCTTACAAAGCTTCGTGAGCGCTATGATCGCATGGGTTTTCGCGTCATGGGCGGCGTTGCGAATGACGAGATGGGGATTCGGCTCTTTCTCGATGCCGGGATCAATGATATATTTACTGATGAGGTGCCTCTCGCGGCGCATATTATCCGTTCGGTTAATTGATCAACATAATGCCACAAGCTAACGCGACAATTTTGGGAGCCGGCGCCATGGGTATGGCGCTCGGAATAGTGCTCACCGCAAATAAATTCAGGGTGACGTTTTGGGATATCGAAGGAAACGTGGTCGAGGCTATTACCAACAAGCACCGGAACCCGCGGTCTTTGAAAAAGCTTGAACTGCCAACATCAATTCGAGCCGAGGGGTCCATTGAACGCGCGGCCGCGTCCGCGGATATTCTGATAATTGCCGTGGCTTCGGTCGCAGTGCGCAGCGTTGCTGGCCGGATAGCGGATCATCTCCCGCGCAACTGTGTTGTAATCAGCGTTGCCAAAGGCCTTGAAGCTGAATCTCTTAAAACAATGGTTGATGTTATTGTTGAAGAGCTGCCGGGCAATTTCCGTAATCAGGTAATGGCGCTTTCGGGCCCCACTCTCGCGCCTGAGCTTGCTGTTGGAGCCCATACCGCGGCTATGCTCGCTTCTGAGAAGGCAAATGCCTACAGCAAGCGCGCGGAAGTTGCGCTTTCGTGCGACTGGCTTCATATTTATGAGACGCGCGACGTTCTGGGGGTAGAGCTCGCCGGCGTCGGGAAGCACGCGATCGCGATCGCGAGCGGGATTATGGACGGGCTCGGCATGGCGGACAACACACGCGCGTGGCTGTTCACCGAGGCCTTCCGGGACATCTCCCGATTGATCTGGAAGCTGGGGGGTCAGGAGCAGACCGTGTACAGCTTGGCCGGATTTGGGGACACGATTGGCACCAGTTTCGCAAAAGGCAGCCGCAATCGGCGGTTCGGCGAATATCTGGGCAAAGGCAAGACGCCGGCGCAGGCGCAGGAGGCGGTTCGCGAGACGGTTGAGGGCGTGCCCGCGATTGAGGCGCTCTACACGCTCGCTCTGCGCGAAAAACTCCGTTTGCCGGTTCTCTCGGCATTGTATGATGTTGTCGCAACAAAGAAAAAAGCCGAGACCGTGTTTGGAAAGCTGATTGATGAATTGAGGTGATGGATTTAGCGGGCGCGGCTGTTGTAAGGCCATAGGCTTGGCCTGATTTATTTTTAATTGGTTGATGCAAAGCAGTTAGCGATAAGCAATAAGTCATAATGCTCTTGTTGCGCATACGGGTTACTGCTTATTGCTATGGTTATGGCTGCACGTTTGATATATCTGACCATTATTTATAAAAAAAATCTCCCGCGCTCTCGTTGTCTGAGAATGCGGGGGTTGAGCGTTATTGCTCGAAGGATGCGTTTTGCGACGTGTTTTTCAGGCGCTCCTCGACGAGCGCCTTGCCAACCAAGTATGCGTGATACGCCAGTTTGGCGTATGCCTGGTTGACGGCCGCGTTGCCATTTGCGACCAGGGTGGTCGCTTGCTCGAGGGTCATCGGCTCATAACCCTCGTTGTTGTAGACCTGTCGGTCCTGCCTCATCAGGACATAGACCCGCAGACCCACGGTTACTTCACCGTTGTAACTCAGCAGGTCGTGCGTATTTGCGATCCCTGCGTCGAGGATCGTCTGCTTCACGATATCTGTGGCCGGGGGTAATTGGCGGGACATTCTGAAGACCAGCCCTGCGCCTTCCCGCCACCCAGACACGTAGGCCATGGTGCTATCGTGTCTGACTTCATACTGCCCGGGGAACAGGTATCGCTGGGCGATATCCCGGGCCTGATTGTCGAGGACGATCGAGAGAAGTGCTTTGGTTTCCGTGTATTGTGCTTGGGCAGCGGAGACGGCGAACAGGACTGCAACCGCGATGAAAATGTGTTTCATGGTGTTTCTCCTTATTGAGGAGTGTAAAAAAGGACGGATGTGTATTTATAACTATATTATATCATATCTATACAAAAATGTCAAGTTTAGTGTATTTTTAGCTAAAGTTTGGCTATACTAAACACCATGAAAGCAGTATTGCAAAGAGTTTTATCATCATCAGTATCAGTCAACGCAAAAACAATCGGCGAAATCGGCCGGGGTTTTAACATCCTTTTTGGCGTTGGGCAGGATGATACCGAAGCACTCATTCCAAAATTCGCGGAGAAGATCGTGAATCTTCGGGTATTTCAAGATGACGAAGGTAAGATGAATCGATCCCTTTTAGAAATTAAAGGCGAGATTCTATTGGTTTCCCAATTCACACTGTATGGGGACTGCAGAAAAGGAAGGCGTCCCAGTTTTGTGCGGGCGGCAGATCCGGAGAAGGGGAGACTGCTATATGAAAAGCTGATCGAAGCGATCCGTGGATATGGTGTAGTAGTCGCAACGGGCGAGTTTGGCGGGTATATGGACGTCCATATACAAAACGACGGTCCGACTACTATTATTTTAGACTCAGAAGAAATTTAGTGGTATAATTAATTTGTAGATTACAGATTTGCTTACGGATATACGGATGGAGATTATTCTACCAATGACAATAAGTGAGTTATTTGTACCCGCTTATCAGTATTGATCAGTAATCAGTAGAATGTGGACAAAATAAAAATAATCCATGAAGCGCGACACTCATCGCACAGCCTGTACGCCTATTTTTTTGCACAGGGCATTTTGTTCGCCGCGCTTGGGTTGATGGTCGTATTCTACCCTGGGCTATTGGTGCTTCTTGCCGCATTTTTTTTCGTATTGATAGGCATTGCCTCCATTTGGATTGGGATGCGCATCCGCCGCATCGTCAAAAAAATCGATTCTTTTCTCAAATTTTTCTAAATCCGCGGATTATTAGGAATTGTCACTGATATCATCCACAGTCCGGCCCGAGATAGGGAGTTGTGCTGAATATCGTTTTTGGTATAATGAAATATCTCACGCTAGGGATATTTTTTTGACCACTATTCTAAAGACATTGGGACTTAGGGTTGTCTTTGGTTCTTGGCATTCAACTTAGTTTAAACAAAATGATTTCCGTAGAAAATCTGACAAAAATATACGGAGGGCAGAAAGCGCTTGATAGCGTCAGTTTTCAGGTACACGACGGAGAGGTGCTCGGATTTTTGGGTCCGAACGGCGCAGGAAAATCAACCACTATGAAGATTATCACGGGTTTTATCGCGCCAAGCGACGGAACCGTCAAAGTGAATGATCTGGATGTGGTTGATGATTCGTTCAAGGTCCGCCAGAAGATAGGCTACCTGCCCGAGACCAACCCGCTGTATACGGAAATGAAGGTGCATGAGTATCTCCGTTTTGTGGCGTCAGCCCGTCAGATCCCGAAAGAAAAAGAGATGCAAGCCATACGCCGCATGGTCGACGTGTGCGGCCTCCGGGATGTCATAGGAAAATCGATTGACGCATTGTCAAAGGGGTATCGACAGCGCGTCGGACTTGCCCAAGCCATGATTCACGATCCGGACATGCTGATCCTGGATGAGCCGACCAGCGGGCTTGATCCGAACCAGATTGTCGAGATCCGCGACCTGATCAAGCGCATCGGGCTGCAAAAGACCGTGATTCTTTCAACACATATTTTGCCAGAGGTAACGGCAACCTGTTCACGCGTCGTCATTATCAATAACGGACGCATCGTAGCGCAGGGAACCACAGCAGAATTGACCGCCCAAACAGCAGGCCGAGACGTAGTGTACGCGAAAATCAGAGGCGCGCGCGATGTCATCCGCTCTGTGCTCTCGGAATATCATCATGTTCAGAATGTCGCGGTTATCGACGAGGAACCGGACGGCATCACTGGATTTACCATTGAAGTTCTGCCGGGTTTTGGCGACGCGCGCGAGGTTGTTTTCAAAAATGTCGTATCAAACAACTGGCCGCTTTTGGAACTCTACCGCAAGCAGGAGAACCTCGAAGATGTGTTCCGGCGCCTGACAACAAACGAAGAGAAATAGCATGCAGATACACCACACGGCCATTGTATGCGGTTCCCAAAACGTGCTGAAAGAATTCTACAACAGTATGTTTGGACTGACTGCAGCGGATCCGTGGGAGAGGGGTGGTGGACTGTGCGGCATGTCTCTTGTTGATGAAAAGGGGAGCCGCATTGAACTGATAGAATCAACACGCATAGCGGATGCGCCAAAAGAAGATCGGGATATTCACACCAAAGGAGTAAATCATGTCGCTTTTCTCGTTGACAACATGGAAGAAGCAGTGGAGCGTGCGCAGTCGCTGGGCGGATCTGTCCATTGGCCTATTCAGCAGGGGAAAACAGTAAAACAGATTGCATTTGTCAGAGATCCGGAAGGAAATCTTATTGAATTACTGAACGTCTAATTATGAATCTCGCACCAGTACAAGCAAGTTACAAAAACATAAAGCCGTTGTTAAAACGCGAATTCTTCTCATTCTTCAACAGCCCTATTGCCTACATATTTGTGGCGGTCTTTCTGGTTGTTGCGAACTGGCTCTTCTTCCAGCGCTTCTTCCTGACAGGCCAGGCGACACAGCGGGCATGGTTTGGCCTTTTGCCGTGGCTTTTTCTTCTGCTCGCGCCCGCGATGACCATGCGAAGCTGGGCTGAGGAAAAAAAGAGCGGCACAGTGGAGTTTCTGCTCACGCTGCCGGTCAGGGATTGGGAAGCGGTGGTTGCAAAATTTCTTTCATCTATGCTGTTTTTGGTGCTGGTTCTCTTCTTGAGCCTGACCGTACCTGTCACAATCGCGGCATTGGGGGATACTGATATCGGCGTTATTGTGGCCGGATATGTCGGCGCTCTGTTCTTGGGCGGTTTGTATATCTCGTTCGGACTGATGATCTCATCGTTCACCAAAAATCAGATAGTCGCGTTTCTGCTTTCGCTCGCAAGTCTGTTTGTCCTGTTTTTCGTTGGCAGCAATAACGTGCTTTCGTTTGTGTCCGGACCGGTTGCGAGCATCGTGCAGTTTCTGTCGAGCGCCACTCATTTTAACAGTATTGTCAAAGGTATCTTTGATACCCGTGATATTTTGTACTATGTATCATTCACTGTTTTGTTCCTTTTTCTGAATGTGCAGTCGATCGGATCGCGGAACTGGAGATAGATGGAAATAAAATGTTTTCATATGCGTTTGATTAATTTAGCATCGTTGTAATGCTTCAATCCAAAAGACAAATTAATAAAACAACGGCATTCGTGTCTATTGCCATCGTGTGCGCCATTGTGCTGGTTTTGAATATTTTTTCCGTGCAATTTTTTGGACGCTGGGATGTGACTCAGAATAACGACTACAGCATTTCAGATACCACTAAGAACATGCTTCATTCGCTTGACGACGTGGTCAATGTCAAAGCGTATTTTACCGAGGAGCTGCCCGGCTATCTGTTGATCAAGAATCAGGACGTGCGAGACATACTTTCAGAATTTGAGACCGTATCCGGTGGTAATGTATTGGTCACCTATTTGAATCCGAGCGGAAATGATGCCATAGAGCAGGAAGCTCGGGGAATCGGCATTCCAACCTTGCAGTTTAATGTCGTTGAAAAGGACAAATATCAGGTCACAAACGGCTATCTGGGCATTGCTGTATTTTACGGTGACCAGCAGGAGATTATTCCGATCGTGCAGGATACCGCAACGCTTGAATACGATCTTGCGGCGGCCATCAGCAAAGTTACGCGCGGCGAGGTTCCGACTGTCGCATTTTTGAGCGGCAGGGGAGCATGGAGTCGTACGAGCGACATGAGCCGTGTTGATGATCTTTTACAGCGCCAGTACCGAGTGCGCGATAGTGATATTGAAACAGGAGACCTGATACCGGAGAATGTTGACACGCTGGTCATCCCCGGCGTCAAAGAACAGCTTACCAAACGCGAGCAGTATGTCATTGACCAATTCTTGATGCGCGGCGGCGATATACTGGTCCTTGCTGAAGGAACTAAGATCAATGGATCTGATTTAAGCGTTGAAAAATTGACGACCGGCATCGGAGAGCTTCTTGCTCAATGGGGTGTGCGCCTCAACAAAAACCTCGCGCTTGACACCTCAAATGAGCTTGCCGCGTTTCGGACGGATCAGGTGCAGTTCTTTTCGCCGTACCCGTTCTGGATAAAGATTCCCAAAGGAGGATTTAATCCTGACTCCGCAGTCGTGAACAAGCTTGAATCGCTGGTGCTGACATGGGCAAGCACAGTGGATGTTCTGACTGAAAAACTTCCTGAGGGAACACAGAGCAGTGATCTGATTCGCACGACCGCGAGCGGATGGATCCAGGACGGAGATTTTCAGCTCAATCCGCGCACCATTCCCGCGCCTGAGGACGGCACGCAGAAGTCGTATGTACTTGCTACCATGCTTAGCGGATATTTTGACAGCCTGTTCGGCGCTGATGAGATCCCGGATAAAACCAAAACCAATGATGACGGCACAACGACCACCATCCGTCCGACCAAAGAGGAAAAAGACGCATATCGCGCTTCAAGCGATGATAGTCGCCTGATCGTGGTTGGAGACGCTGACTTCGCGCTTGATTCGAATATTCAACGATTTGAATCCAATTCGCTTTTCTTTCAGAATATGGTAGATGCCCTGACCAGCGACGAATCGCTCATTGCCATTCGATCGAAGTCAGTGACCGATCGTCCGCTCAAAGAACTTTCAGACAACGCGAAGAATGCGATAAAGTGGCTTAATGTGATAGGCATTTCCGCACTTTTCGCGGGATTCGGATTGATACGCTTCGTGCGGCGGAGAAAAAACAGGCAAGTAATATAAATTCATGGCTAATCCTTTCAACAAACGATTCAAACTTGTGATTATTCTGATCGGCGTTCTCGCTGTTTTGCTTATTGTGATGGGTGTGGCGCAGGGCATCTCAAGCGGGAAGAACAAGCGCAATCCAGCCTCGTTCTTTGGCATATCCAAGCCTGAGGATCTGACAAAGATCCGCGTGGCCGGCGTGAACGGCTTGTATGAGAATATTCTCGAGAAGCGCAGCAATGACGCCTGGGTGGTCGCGAATAAAGGCGACTATTTGGTGAATCCTGATTATATCAAGGATCTGTTTGACATATTCCAGAACATGCCTCGAGGCGAACTCGCGAGCAGAAATCCTGAGAAGCATGAAGAACTGCAAGTCGACGATCTCGGTGTGCGCATTCAGGCATGGATGGGCGACGAGCAGGTTATTGATGCCATTATCGGAAAGGAAGGCCCTGGGTTCACCACAACATACATGCGCAACGCGGATTCTGATAATGTCTATTTGTCCGTGCGCAACATACGGCCGGTATTCAATCGGACCGACTGGCGCGACAAGCGAGTCTGGGTGTTTGATCCGTTGAAGGTCACTTCCATCGACTGGCGGTATAATGATGTTGAGATATCACTTCTCAAAACC
>Ga0066639_10006063_pt1 | contig 10109 bp, 6 predicted proteins | sample CryGeyCG2114_010_2_FD_59504 | JGI IMG/M metagenome (GOLD analysis project Ga0066639, IMG submission 59504) | Groundwater microbial communities from aquifer - Crystal Geyser CG10_big_fil_rev_8/21/14_0.10 | ecosystem: Environmental > Aquatic > Deep subsurface > Groundwater | place: USA: Utah... | reverse complement strand
ATAAATATGAGACAATCGAAAGCAAAGATGGAGGACAACATGGGGTATGCATATTTCCTGACGATAATAAATGTGATGCCTGGGATTTTTACAGGGGGAAATGTGGACAAGAATATTCTTATTGTAAAAAGAACGGTTATAACATTAAAAACCTAGGTGAAAATGAGGGATGGTTTGAAGGTGCTATTTGTATAAACAATAAAGAGGAATTAGGTTCTGTATCAAAATTAATGGGTATAGAAAAGAGATTTGTAAAAGAAGAAAAAAAGTTTAGTATTATAACTAATGATATCAATACTACCAATCATTTGATGACAATACAATCATCATTACCAAACTATTTTGACTGGAGAAATAATAATGGAGATTGGATGACTTCTGTAAAAGATCAGAAACATTGTGGAAGTTGCTGGGCTTTTTCTGCTGTTGGAACTGTTGAAGCTCAGTATAATATTGCAAAAAATAATCCAAATTTTGACTTAGATTTATCTGAAGAATATTTAGTATCAGATTGTTTTACTGGTGGTAGTTGTTGTGGAGGTTGGATCCATGATGCTCTTAGGTATATTAAAAATTCAGGAGTAAGTGATGAAAGTTGTTTTCCTTATTGGGATCAAAATTGCACTTGCAATAGCACATCATGTAATTGTATATTTCGTGGTCAAGGAATTTGCAGTGATACAACTTGTTCTTATAGATGTTCTGACTGGCAAAATAGATTATGGAAGATAATTGATTGGGGTAATGTTGAGGGAGATAAAGAATCAATGAAAACATATTTACATGATAAAGGGCCTGTCTCTGTTCGTATTGATATTAATAGTTCTAATAGATATTGGGATGGTGATATCATGAGGTGCAATCCTGATGGTTCTGTTAATCATGTTGTAATTATAACTGGTTACAATGAAACAGGAGGTTATTGGATTGTTAAAAACAGCTGGGGAGATGATTGGGGACTCAATGAAGATGGTTACTTTAAATTAGGATTTGGAGAGTGCTCTTATGTAGACTATGGAGGTTATGGCGTAGATGTATGTACCTGCTCATCTTGGACAGCTGGCTCTTGTGGTGCAGAGGGTTGCGCTTCAAATGAAAGAAAATATACAAGAACTTGTTCTCCTTCTGGATGCGAAATAGAAGAGAAATGTGAGATAGATGCTTCATGTAGTGGCGGGCAAGTAAGAAATGTGTGCAAATCTGGATGTAGTTATAATAATATACAATCTGCATTAAATGCTGCAAATTATGGAGATATTATTAAGATTACAGATGAGGCTTTATATAATGAGGAAATTACATGGACAAAAAATGGAATAACTTTGGATTGTCAAGGAGCAACAATAGACGGACAAAATTCAAAACAAGAAGGAATTAGGATGAAAACTGGAGCATATGACAATCTAATTAAAAACTGTAACATAAAAAGATATACAGATGTTGGAATTTATATGACTCTTAACATGGGCGAGAGTGGAGTATACAGAAATGATATATATTATAATAATATAACAGAAAACTATTATGGATTTATTTTAAGAGGAGAAGTTCAAACAACAACAATTAAATATAACAACATAAAGAAAAATAGGTTAGGTATTTTAGCTTATGGTTTAGGGGGAAGTAATGGTCCTAAGTACAATGAGATAAGAAACAGTGTTATTTCTGATAATAGTGAATATGGCATAAGCCTTGATACTGTCCCTGGTGGAAATACTATTATTCAAGATAATATTATTAGTAATAATCTAAATGGAATTTATGTTTATTCTGGAGTCTATAGTGCAAGCACACAAATTCAAAACAATATTATTTCTAATAACACTTTAGGAATAATTTTTGGTGATACATATGGTAATACTGTAAACTCAAATACATTCTGTCCTGTTAGTATTACAAATGATTTCTGGATATCTCAATTTGCTTTTGCTTTATCAGGAGATGAAAATAGATGTGATAAGCCAGGAAGCTGGAATGATGCTGGGACTGTAGGATGTACTTATGAATGCCCTAAACCTGCTTGTTACCAAGATTTAGATTGTGGAAATAATGGATTTATCGAACAGCCTTATTGTTTAAACAATGATTCTTATGATACATGGAGAGTTTATACTTGTTATAATCCAGGAACATTGCAAGCTTTCTGTTATTATAATGATATAGACGAATTTAAGCAGGATTGTGGGGAGGATTATTGTGATGCCTTTGGAAGTAATTATTGTAAGAATGATGATGTTTATCATAATCAAACTTGTTATGATATAGGATGTAATTCTGGAATTTGTTTTAGTAATTTTTATATAGATGAACAGAAAGCTCAGGAATGTAATTATGGCTGTAACGAGAGTAAATGCATTTCTCCGCCAGGCGATATAAATTGGGATTGTAAAGTTGATATTCTGGATTTAGCCGCTGTTGGAATTTGTTATGGTTGTAAATTGGGAGAAGGATGTTGGAGTAATTGTAGTAATGCAGATGTCAAGCAAGATGATAAGATAAATATTTTTGATTTAGCTACAACAGGGTTGAATTATGGGGGGAGTTGTTGAATAAATTATATTTTAGTATAATAAAGCTTAAATACTTCAAACAAATTAAAAAATTAGATTAGGGAAAAATACAGAAAATTAAAAATTTTCTGTCTCAAAGGAAATCAAAGATTTTCAACATGGAAAAGAAAACTAAAATTTTGTTAGTAGTTTTGGTAGGAGTTTTGTTATTTATAAACTTAATGGCTATAATTTTTATTTTTAAGCCTTCTATTTCTGGCTTAACTGGTTTTTCTGTTTTAAATCAAAAAAGTGAAAAGAGCAATACAAATGATCAGCAAGGAAGTGAATTAGGAAATAAAGAAATTACAACTCCTACTATTACCTCAAGAAGTTCTGGTGGAGGTGGAGGAAGTTCGAGTTCTTCAGGTTCTGGCAGTTCTGGTGGAGGAAATGGAGGAGGAGGGAATAATCCTCCAGAAATAGTAGGAGAAGCAAAAGTTTTTATCAATCCTTCTGAAAATAATGTTAATGCTGGAAAAGAGTTTAATATTTATGTGAAAATAGATAGTGAAAATGAGATTTATGCTGTCCAATTTGATTTAGTTTTTGATAAAAATATTATTGAGGCTTTAAAAGTAGAAGAAGGAAACTTTCTTAAGAAGGATGGAGCTTCTACATTTGTTGCAGTAAATAAAATAAATAATACTATAGGTAAGATTAGTTTTGCAAATACAAGATTTAATATTCAAGTTGGAATTACAGGACAAGGAATTCTGGCTTTAGTTAAATTCAAGGCAAAATCTTCTGGTTCTACAACTTTGAATTTAGAAGATGTGAAAATTTCTAATACTGAATTACAACAAATTAATGTTAGTGTAAGTGATGGTAAAGTTGTTGTAAGTTAAATATTTAAAATATAAAAATTTATAAAGTTTAAAATCTTAAAATTTTAGACTAGGGAAAATGAAAAAGAAATTTTTGGTTTTGATTTTTGGGATTTTGGTTTTGGGGTTGTTAGCTGTTTCTAGTGTTTCGGCAACAACTTTAGATTCTCAAATTCCTCTTAAAGCATTAAGTTTGAATCCTTTTATTTTTGAAAGGGGGGATTTTATGACTGGGATAGCTGTTGAAAATTCTGAGTTATTTTCGAATTCGAGTCAGATTGAAGAAAGTTCTAAAGAAACATCTACAACAAATAATGAGGCATCATTAAGCGAAGTACAAGATAAGATAATAGAAAGAAATGGGACAAAATATGTTATAAGAGATGGGAAAGAATATATCTTATCTATAAGTTCGTCAGCCCCCCCTTATGTGGAATTTAATCCTTCTTTGCCTTCTTCTGTCTGTAAAACGCCTCAACATGAAAAAATAGATATTATTGTTAAAGGAAAAACAAGAATGTCTTATATGGAATGGTATTGGTGTTATTATTTTGAAGCTGGGAGTAGTCATCAAATAAAAATAACTATTTGGGAGAATGATTTTGGAGCAACAGATGATGAAATAGCTTCTATAACAAAATATTTTCCAAATGCAGATGATTGTAGTGGATATCCTTTTGAATATACTTTTGAAAATATAGACTTAAGTTCGCAGGCAGGAGGGTTAGAAGGAAGTCAAATTGAAGTTTATGTGGCTGCAGAAGATATTGATGGTGGCGATAATCCAAGTTCTGGTGATAGTTATATAGATACTTTAGAATGTGATTGTCTTTCTGGTGCTTGTTGCAATCTTGTTTCAAGACCTTATCAATTTAAATCATCTGGAAGCCAACCTGCTGGCTATACTGATTATTATTTCTGTTCCGGAACAAATTCTCCGACAGGAACTAATTATGTTAAAAAAAGAGATTATTATTGTAGTGGCAGTAGTTCTTCTGCAACTTATTCTGATTCTACATCTGATACATGTGGAAATTGCGAGTACTGCACTGAAGGAGATTCCACATGTAACTATTATAGCAGTTCAACATCTTGTGGCATAAAAGATTGTGACTATCTTGATACAAGTTGCAGGGATTATAATGATATTAATAAAATGTGTAATGGTCTTGGTTATTGTAATGAGTATTCTTGTAATGATTATACAAATAAACCGAAACATACTTCTTGCGGAACTAATAATGAGTGTGATGGAAGTGGAAATTGTATTTATTGTACAAGTCATGAATATTATTCTTGTTATGATAACGATGTTTATTGGTACAATAAATGTGATAATAAAGAAGATAAAAAAGCTGAATGTGGGGAAGATTTCTATGGAAGCTGGACAGAGTATTGTGATGGGAATGATTTGAGAAAAAAAAGAAATTATTATAATCGTTATTGTTTTGATAGTAACTGTAAACTTAATATTATTGAGCAAGATGAGAAAATTAAAACATGCACTTATGGTTGTATTATAAATACAGCAGGAATTGCACAATGCAAGGAGATATGCTACAAAGATTCTGATTGTGGTTCAGAAGGGAGTTATGATGCGCATTGCAAGAATGGCAATGTGTATATGTATTATAGTGTACCTCATTGCGCAAGTCCAGGGCAACTAGATTCTTATTGTTACAGAACAGAAGAGGAAAGGGTTGTTCAGTACTGCCAGTATGGCTGTACTAATGACCAATGTAATATTCCTGAATGTACAAATAAGTGTGTTTATGGGGAAAAAAGATGCAGCGGAGAGTATAAACAAACATGTGGGAATTATGACGCTGATGTTTGTTTAGAATGGCCCCCTACCACAGACGGACAGGGTAATGAACATTGTGAATTTGGATGCGAGAATAATGATTGCATTCTAGAGATCAGATGCTACCTTGATTGCGATTGTCCTAATTCATTTTGTATTTGGAGTGGAGATAAGATGTGTGTTGATGAGAATGTTACTGATGATGATGGAGGCGATGTGTGGCAGTATGGGCAGTCATTTAAAAGATGCGTGAACCCAGGAACAAAAGACGCATATTGCACTGATGGTCCTGGTGTCCAGCAACTGAGGAAAAAAATAGAATGCGGGCATACTGTATGTGATGAAGGAGGAGAGCCATTTTGTTGGGATGGAAAGGTAGCCAAAAACTATAATTGCATGTATGTAGGATGCACTATAGGAAGTTATACATGTTATCAAAGTGAGGGTGGTAAATTTAAGATAATAAAAGAATGCCAGCAAGGCTGTACAGACGGAACATGCAATGAGGATTTCTGCTATGATTATTGTGGGAATGGGCAAACTAGATGCAACGAAAATTATTCACAGATATGTGGGAATTATGACTCTGATTCCTGTCTAGAATGGCCTTCTTCTAGTGATGGTAGTGGAAATGTATATTGTGGGGAGAGTTATTGTACAAATTGGCAAAATTATTGTCAAGACGGAGATGTTTGGCGTAATAGAAGCTGTTATGATTTAGGATGTTCAATAGGAAATTGTTTGAATAGCAGTAGAATAGACAAAGAGAAACTTAGAAATTGTACTTATGGGTGTGAGAGTAATGAGTGTATCGGTGCTATAAATCCTGCTAAAATTTTCATAAACCCTAATAAAACTTTTATTGATATGACAGGAAATTTTACATTAAATATGAATATTAGCACAATAAGAAAGGTTTACTCTTTAACTCTAAATTTTAGATGGGACAATTCTCTTTTCCAAATTATTAATTTAACAAATGGAAATTTCTTAAATAAAGCTAGTTTTATTTCAAATGAGATAAATAATAGTCAAGGAAAATTATTTCTTATTGCTTCTAACTTTAGCGAGAGAGGAGTTAATGGCAGTGGGAATATTATTATTATGACTTTTAACTCTTCAGGGATAGGACAAGGTATCTTAAATATTTCAAGTATAAATCTTTTTGATTATAATGGAAAAATTATCCCAGTTAATACAACTAAGGGGGAAGTAATAATTAATGACTATCCAAGATTGATTTTGAATAATCCTCAAAATAATTTTAGAACAAGTACAAATCCAATTTTAGACGTTGTTATTATTGACTATGTATTTGAGATAATTAACGTAAGTTTTTATGACCTAAATAACAATTTAATCGGAAAGAAAATTATAAACAAGAATGATAGTTTAAATGCTAAAAATCAGTGGACAAATTTAAATGAAACTACAAGTTATGGATGGTATATAAAAGTAAATGATGGATATATTACAATGCGATTTCCAGAGGAAGAATTTTGGAATTTTACTACATCAATAAAAGGTGACTCCAATAACAATTGTAAAGTAGATATTTTCGATTTGGCAAGTGTAGGTTTATGTTATGGTAAAATACCTGAAGGAAACTGTCAGGATTCTGATTTAAGTGGAAATAGTCTAGTCGATATTTTTGATCTTGCAATAGTAGGATTGAATTATGGAAGGAGTTGTTAAATAGAAATAATTTTGCTAAAAATAAATTTTTTAACATCTTTAAAATTTGGGATAATATTTACATATCCTTTGAGTTCTTCTTTCCATATTTTTTTTACAAGGTTTGTTTTTTTGGAGAATTGTGTTTTGCTAAATTTTAAATCAAAAAATTTCATTTTTTTGTTGATTAATTTAAAATCAGGTTTTACTTCTCTTTTTAGTAAAAACCATATATCATAAACATCTCTTGCTTTTTCTCTCTGGAAAATTGTTCTTATTTTCTCAGATAAGATTTCATTAATTTCCATAACAAGGAGCAAGTAGGGTTGGAGATCATTATAAACCGGAATAATTTCTTTTATTTCTGGTTTAAGAAGAGAGTCATTTCTTGTACTTATTTCTATTCTTAAACTTGCAATTGATTTTTCTGTTTCATTATATAAGGGACCTTTAATTCTTAGGCGATAATTTTTAGATGTTTTGCTTTTAAATTCATTGAATTCTGCTTCAAATCCAAAATTACTAATATCTTTAGTAATTTTTTTGATTATAGAGCCAATATCTATTTCTTTTACCAAGGTAAAATCCAAATCTTCAGAAAATCTGTTTAAAGAATATGTTTTTTGGAGCGCAGTTCCACCCTTGAATATTAGTTCATCTTTTATATATTTTGAGAGAAATAAAAGAAAAAGATGTTGCAGGTAATCTGTTTCAATCTGTCCCAAATTAAATCCTGTGAGAGATTTAAATTTTTCAAGTTCTTCTTTTGTTAACATGTTATTCCAATTCTCTGTTTATTATTAATTTCCATTTTTTATTTTTTTTACCTTTTTTTGAAATAATATCAAGTATGTCATATTTTTTATCTAGATTGTTTTTAATTTTTTTGTATATATTAATATTATTCTTTTCTAAAAGATAACCAAGCCTCTTTAAAACTACTTTGCTTTTCATCTTTAGTGCATAATCAATTAATTTTTTTATGTCTATTGAGTTTATTGTTTCACTTAATATTTTGTAAGTCTCATCAATTGGGCAATATTTTGGGAGATATAATGAATCAATAATTGCTTTTTCAAGTTCTGCAATAAAAATAAATCCATGAGGGGTTTTTTCTCTGTTGTATCCAAAAAATCTGGATGTTTTAAATTTTATGAATTTTGCAGTGTAGTTTTCAAAAGAGATTTCTTTTTTTGATTTTAGAGTTATAATTTGTATTTTTTTTGGTATTTGTGTTGTGAGATTATAATAACTAAATGCAGTTAAAAAAGAGAGATAAGAAGGATAGATAATATTTGAAAAAATAAGATAAGGAGACTCTTTGTTTATTATGTATTTGTTTTTTTCAATTTCAAGAATAAGTCCTTTTCTTTTGAGCCGGTGTAAAAACAAAGAAGAATAATTTTTTGATTTTTGCATAATTTTTGCCATGTCATTTACATTAAATACTGGTTTTTGCATTTTCTCAAGAGTTTTTATTGCTTCAATGGTTTTCATTTAATACTAAGGAAGTTGGGGTTTTTAAAACTTTTGTTTTATCAAACTTATCTTTTTTGATAATGTTGGTTATATGAAAGTTTATATTTTTGAAATGAAAGGTTTTTGGGAGGGTTTTGAATTGGGTTTTGAGGATATAAAAATTTAAATTTCATCACTCCAGAATTCAAAAGAATTGTAATCAATTTTTTCTTTTTTTAGTAATTCAAAGATTTCTTTTGATTTTTCAATTGGGGTAACAAAAACATTTGGAGAGATTTTTTTCCTTTGGCATTTTCAATAATCCCCTCTAAATCATAATCCTGTTCTTTTCTTCCAAAGAGTTTCCTTATTATTTTGTTTCTTTTTGTGATGTTTTTTATTGGAGAAATTTTAAATAAAACAAATCCCTTTAATTTTTCAGGCACTTCTTTATATTTTCCATATAAAATTACTCCCTCACTAATTATGCTTCTTTTTAATTTCCATTTATCTAATTCACCTACACTCGCATTTATTATATTTTTAATGCCCTTTTGGAAAAAGGTTTCTGCGATTTTTGATTTTTGAAATTTGTTTAGTTCTTTTTTTATTACTTCTTCATTTTCTTGGTGTTTAGTATTGAAAAATAAATCAATGTCGTTTTTTTCATCTGCTTCATTTCTTGCTACACTTCCAAACAAAATAATTTCTTCCATGTTTTTTAATTTTGGAAGAACAAAAGAGACGAATGCAAGTGCATATGATTCATAATCATATTTTGATGTTTTCATTTTTAAAAATCTCCTGGAAAATTTTTTTTAATTCATTAAAATTATTTATCATTTCTTTTATTTCTTTTTCATATGGGCTTCCATATAAAAGTTTAGTTCTTTGTTCTTCTAATTTGTAAATTAATTCATAGATTTCTTTTTTCTTTTCAAATTCTATTGGAAGTTTTCTTTCAATTAATGGCTCTATTTTTTGCTCTAATTGCGGTTCTTTAAACCAGTCGTGTTTTATTATTTTTCCAATAGGGATTTTATTAGCTATATGAAGATACAATTCGAGAAATTGCAAGGAGCATGCAGAACAATGAAACCCGATTGTTACTGGTTTTTTTTCTATTCCCTCTTCAATAGCATCATTGATTTCATCTAAATGCTCTTTTATTTTTTTTAGGTGTTCTTCTTTTGAAGTCATTTTTTTGTTGGTTTAATTTATACCACAATTAGGTATATTTTATACCTTATAAACTTTTTGGTTTAATTTATACCACAATTAGGTATATTTTATACCTTTTTGAAACCTGTTTTTGAAAATAATATTGGGTTTTTGAGGATATAAAAATTTATAAGTGTTAATCTCTTAAGATTTAATAAGTAAAATGGCTGTTAAAAAGAGTTTGTTGGTTTTTGTTTTTGGAGTCTTTTTAATTTTAGGTTTGGTTTTTACCTATAGTGTTAAAAGTGAAGATATAACTAATAATCCCCCACAAGCTCTCAACTATGTTAATAATCTTGATGAAGAAAATAATGTTCAAAGATTAAAAAGAACAGAAGATATAAATCTGTTTGATAAAGAAATTAGTGTGCAAGAAAGAGATGAAGAATATCTAATAGATGTGAGTGATGTTTTAACACCTCCAACAGAAAATTTTGAAGAGGAATTTGCTGTAATTTCTTCAGGGATTGAGTGCGGTTCTATACCTACAGATGGTTGTGTTGTTACTCAAGATACTATTTTCGAGCCAGGAACTTATAATCTGCCTAATGGGATTTCAATTGAAGCTGATAATAT
>Ga0066639_10006062_pt1 | contig 10111 bp, 13 predicted proteins | sample CryGeyCG2114_010_2_FD_59504 | JGI IMG/M metagenome (GOLD analysis project Ga0066639, IMG submission 59504) | Groundwater microbial communities from aquifer - Crystal Geyser CG10_big_fil_rev_8/21/14_0.10 | ecosystem: Environmental > Aquatic > Deep subsurface > Groundwater | place: USA: Utah... | reverse complement strand
GTATATGACATATACATGATTTTACCTCTTGGGTGTTGCGAAGGTCATGATACATTACGGGTCTTTGACATTAACCCTCCTTCCTTATCAACAAATATGATTTTATTTTTCGTGTGATAACCTTAATATTAAGAATAAGTTGGCTACGAATAACAACACATTATCAATTTAATTTAGCAATTTATGAAAAAAATCCTTACTTTAAGCATTTTACTAGCCTTAGTCCTATCTTTTTCCTTTACTGCGGTTACTCCGGTAAGTGCCCAAGGAGAAGCAGACCTTGTTCAAACCATTTAAGGATTTTTGGAAAAATACGCTAGCAGTCTGCAGGCGCGAGTTGCTGAACTGTTCACCGTTGAGCCAATACGAACGGTCGCAGAACAACAGCAATACATTAAGCAAATAACAGAAGAAGTAAAAATAATACAAGAGGAGGTTAAAAAATTACAAGAGAGTTATTCCCGGCAACCTTCTGCATTTCCTCCGCCTTCTCCTGCCACACCATTGGCGGAAGAATCAACGACAATCGCTATTATGCCCCCATTATCTTTTTTCCGAATTGCTGATTTTAAGATTGGGGACAGGGGAGAAAATGTTCGTTTATTGCAAACTCTTCTTAACCAAGATCCCAGGACCAGAGTGGCCGAATTCGGTCCCGGTTCTCCGAGTTCAGAGACTGATTATTACGGACCACTGACGGCGAATGCTGTGGAAAGATGGCGAGAGTTTCAACAGAACCAAAGAGGTGAACTTGGTATTACTACACCTGCACCAATAATAAATTTAATAGCAACCGAACCGAAGAAGCCGAACTGCCCAAAAGGAATGGAACCGCTTCCCGGAACCGAGCTTTGTTATAGAGTCATAGACGAAAAGCAGGTTAAAATTTGTAAGCCCGGGCTCATCCCCGTCTGTGGGACCGCAGAGATTGAATGCGATGAAGAAGGAGAGTGCACCATAAAGATAAAAGCTCCATTTAACGAGTATGAATGCCGGATTACCAAAGTTGAAATTGAAGGAGAAATTTTTTGGCACTTACAGTGTGGTAAAGATAATGATGATGTGGGGTGGTATTTCTTCTTCTCCGAATTGGACAATGTTCGGCAGCTCTGTTTTTTCGGTAAAGATGGCGTCGTCTACTGTATTCCAGTTAAAGATGTGCCCTGCAACCTTAGACCTTTTTTAAAACCGTTTTTACCTCCTGATTTTGAATGGCCGCCCGAACCGCCCTGCAATAACAGTGAGGCATGATCTCATTCTATGATTGTTTGGTCAAATATCGCTTGAGAGCTTTGCTTTCAAGCGATATCCGGAGTAATTTATGAGGTCGGATTTCAATAAATAAACTAGATAACCCCGGCTTTTTTAAGGGTTACGAAAGCGCCTCTTTTGTGGATAGTTCTCAGCCCTTTGGTAGATATATTCAAAGAAATTGTCTTTTTTAGTTCCGGTATATATATTTTCTTTTTCTGGATATTCGGTCTCTTAGCTTTTTTGCCGGTCGGATTGAACTGGGTAGCACGAGTGCGGTTTGAATAACCTCCTCCTACAATGGTTTTTTTATTTGTTATTGGGCAAATTCTCATAATAGTTAGTAAGTTGTAAGTTGGTAAGTTTCGCTTCGCGACTGTGTCAGAGCTGTAAGTTTCAGAAATTATTAAAATTATAAGCTTACAAACTTAACAAAGAGATGCTATCATAACTTAGATAAAAATCCAAACTTATAACTTACCAACTTCGAACTTATAAACTAATCAATGGCTGGCTTAGATTTCATTTTTATAATAGCGGTTCTTATAATGTCGGTAATCTTACACGAATTGTCTCACGGCTATTCGGCTTTAATGCTCGGTGATCCTACCGCTAAATATGCCGGTCGATTGACTTTAAACCCTCTTAATCACCTTGACCCCGTGGGTTCGGTTTTTTTGCCGCTCGTCCTCTATTTTTTACCGGGGAATCTTATCTTTGGCTGGGCTAAACCAGTACCTTACAATCCTTACAATCTTAGAAACCAGCGCTGGGGGGAAGCTATTGTCGCCGGGGCCGGACCTCTGACTAATATTTTTGTAGCTGTTGTCTTCGGGCTTGTTATAAGGTTCGCGATTTATAACGGTTTTGCCACTGAAGCATTTATCCAATTTACCAGTATTATTGTTGTCTTAAATATAGTTCTGGCTATTTTTAATCTTGTTCCCATCCCGCCTTTAGATGGTTCTAAAATTCTTTTTTCTGTTTTGCCTTATCACGCAAGGCGCTTACGTGGGATTTTAGAGCAATACGGTCTGATTTTGGTAATTCTTTTTATTTTCCTTATTTGGAGCTATATTTTTCCGGTTATTGTTTGGCTTTTCTCATTTATAACGGGGATAGATCTTATGCTTTAAGAAAGCAAACAAAAAATAACAATGGTCAATTGCTTTTTGTTAATTATTTTTAATCCAAAATCAAAAATACGGTATTCAACAGTCCGTTGATTTTGCAAACTTGCCCGCATTATGTATAATGCTCATTCAACCTATTTATGTTATGGTAGGTTTGTGATTAAAATCAGTTATGCCGACAGTCAATCAATTAGTTAAAAAAAGAAGAACAAAATCTGCCAAAAAATTGAAAGCGGCCGCTTTGGCGCGCAGTTTTAATGTTTTAAAAAACAAACCTGTTTATTACCCATCTCCTTTCAAAAGAGGTGTTTGTGTTAAAGTAACCACTAAAACTCCTAAAAAACCTAACTCAGCTATCAGAAAAATAGCCAGAGTCAGACTAACTAACGGCATGGAAATCACTGCTTATATTCCGGGTATCGGCCATTCTCTCCAGGAACATTCCGTGGTTATGATAAGGGGCGGAAAAGTCAAAGATATCGGTGTCAGATATACTATCGTCCGAGGTGTTCTTGATACCGGAGGAGTAGAAACCAGAAGAAAAGGCCGAAGTTTATACGGAGCTAAGCGACCTAAGAAATCTTAAAGATTAAATTAAAATATTCAAACCATCCTGGTTTGTTTAGATGTTGTTATGAGAAGAAAAATAAAAACAAAAAGAGAAATAAAACCGGATTTTGATTTTAATTCCGTCAAAGTGACCAAATTTATCAACTATGTCATGGAAGATGGCAAGAAAGACGTGGCCAGAGGTATTGTCCGCGACGCTTTAAATTTGATAAAAGAAAAATCAAAAGAGGAAAACCCCTTAGAAATTTTTGAAACAGCCTTAAAAAATGTTACTCCTTCAGTTGAGGTCAGATCGCGACGAATCGGTGGTGCTAACTATCAAATTCCTCGTGAAGTAAGAGTTGAAAGAAGACAAGCTTTGTCGATGAAATGGATAATTGAGGCAGCTCGAAGTAGAAAGGGTGTTCCAATCAGTGAAAAATTGGCCGACGAAATTATTGCTGCCAGCAAAAATGAGGGTCCGGCGGTAAAGAAGAGAGAAAATACCCACAAAATGGCTGAAGCTAACAAGGCTTTTGCTCATTTCGCTTGGTAAAGATTAATTACAAAGCTTTTTGTTGGAGAAGACGGAGAACAAGTGAATTGATTCTCTGTTTTTTTATTATATAATTATAAATATATAAGAAGTTTATTATTATAATATTTAGAAAAATATGAGGAAAATCCAAGATATCGCCTCCTTTCTTTTTGTAGGGGCTGTAGCTCTGCTCTCTTTTATTATTGTGCTTGGTGTTTGGGATTTCTTTGAAAGAGATGTTATATACAAATCTTTCCAGACTATTGGTTTACTAGCCGTTGTCGCGGTTGTTGTCATGGTAGCCGGAAAGTTTATTGATAACAGAGCACAAGTTGGTCTTGCGACTGATTCGATTTTACCCAATCCTGTTTTTAAAACTATCCGTCACATTACTGTTGTTTTCTTGATTGTTTCTGCTTCCTTACTAGCTTTTTTAGGTGTTCTAGCTATTTGGGACGTCATAACTGTTAAAAGTGTGTTATATAAAACCATTAGTTCTGTGTCGGTATTCGCCTTTGCGTCATTTTTAATCATAATGACCTGTTTGGCACGGGAAAATAAATTAAGTCGCTACGGAAATCACGGCGGGTATTTTCTTGGGGTTGTGTTGGTCTTTATTTTTCTTCTCGCTTTGTTTGCCTATCGTTTTCTCAGCATCCCAATTTTTTATTAGTCGCAATTTTTTTTGCTGGAAGGCGTTCATATTTGATTTTTTGCTTTCTTAATGTATTCTATTGGGTACCGCCCATACGTTAAGGCTTTTTTTATTTATCAACATATAAAACGGAGCAGATCTCAGGTTCTTTCGAGGAATTCTTCACTCAAGTATTTTATTTAATTAAACTAAAAACTATTAACTATAAACTATAAACCAACTTCATGAATCGAGACTATCCATTAGAAAAAGTAAGAAATTTCGGCATTATCGCGCATATTGATGCGGGGAAAACCACTACTTCCGAGCGGGTACTTTTTTATACCGGTGTTTCTCATAAAATTGGAGAAGTTCATGAAGGAGCCGCCATCATGGATTGGATGGAGCAGGAAAAAGAGAGAGGAATTACTATTACCAGTGCCGCCACTACTTGCTTTTGGGTTCCTACTTATGAAGACAAAGGAGACGAGAGCAAAAAATATCGTTTTAACATTATTGACACCCCCGGTCACGTAGATTTTACCGTAGAAGTAGAGCGTTCTCTTAAGGTTTTGGATAGTGGTGTCGTTGTTTTCGATGGAGTTGCCGGAGTTGAGCCGCAATCAGAGACTGTTTGGAGACAGGCGGACAAATACCACGTTCCGAGAATTTGCCTTATTAATAAATTGGACAGAATGGGCGCCAGTTTCGAAAAATCCTTTCAGTCAATTCTTAATAGATTGTCCAGAAATGCTGTGAGGATGCAGATACCTATAGGCGAAGAAAGCGCCCATGAGGGAGTTGTAGATTTGCTCAGAATGAAAGCTTTTTATTTTGAAGGAGAGATGGGAACTGTGGTCCGGGGAGCCGAAATTCCAGAAAATCTGAAAAAACAGGCAGACGAATATCATAAAGCTCTTATAGAAAAAATCGTTGAGAACGATGATAGTTTGATGGGTCTCTATTTGGAAGGAAAAGAAATTTCTATTGATAAATTAAAGGCCACTTTAAGAAAAGCTACTATCGCCAATAAAATTATTCCTGTTTTTACCGGCTCGGCTTTAAAAAATAAAGGAGTGCAGCTTGTACTCGACGCGGTTGTTGATTATTTGCCATCTCCTTTGGACGTTCCCCCGATGAAAGGTATAGACCCGGAAAATGGGGAAACTATCGAAAGACACGCTTCTGATGACGAACCTTTCGCCGCTCTGGCTTTCAAACTTCAGACGGATCCTTTTGTCGGCCAACTAACTTATTTCAGAGTTTATTCCGGAACAGTAGAATCAGGTTCTTATATTTACAATGCCAGTTCAGGCGAAAAAGAAAGATTAGGAAGAATACTGCGTATGCACGCTAACGAGCGAGAAGAAGTAAAGAAAGTTTTTGCCGGTGAGATTGCCGCCGCTGTTGGTCTTAAAAATGCTAAAACTGGAGACACCTTGTGTGATGAAAACGACCCTATTATTCTGGAGAGAATCGTATTCCCGGAACCGGTTATTTCTCTTAGAATAGAACCAAAGACAAAAGCTGACCAAGAAAAAATGGGCTTTGCTCTTAAAAGATTATCGGATGAAGACCCGACTTTCAGAGTAAAAGGAGACCCAGATACCGGAGAAACCGTAATAATGGGTATGGGTGAGCTTCATTTGGAAATTATTGTTGACAGGATGAAAAGAGAATTCGGCGTGGAAGCTAATGTCGGCCGACCGCAAGTAGCTTATAAAGAAACTATCACTTCTACTGCGGAAGTTGAAACAAAATATATCAAACAATCAGGCGGCCGAGGCCAATACGGTCACGTTAAGATTAATATAAAGCCTCTGGACAAAGGGCCTGTACCGGCTAAATTGCCTAAGAATGTCAAACGTTCTGAAGGTTTTGAGTTTATCGATTCGGTCAAAGGAGGTGTTATACCTCAGGAATTTATTCCAGCAGTGGAAAAGGGATTAAAAGAAGGAATGGAGCGCGGAGTAGTTGCTGGTTTCAAAATGACCGATATCTCTTGCGAATTGACCTTTGGTTCCTATCACGATGTCGATTCCTCTGAAATTGCTTACAAAATTGCTGCTTCTCAGGCTTTTCAAGAGGCCGCCAGAAAGGCCAAGCCAGTATTATTGGAACCTGTTATGAAAGTAGAAGTGATTATGCCGGAAAAATTCATGGGTGATATCACTGGTAATCTTAATTCCAAAAGAGGACTAATCGAAGGAATGGATGAGAGAGGGGAGTTAAAAGTTATAAAAGCCAAAGTGCCTCTTTCAGAGATGTTCGGCTACGTTACGGCGTTGCGTTCAATGACAGAAGGACGAGGAACGGTGAACATGGAATTCGATCACTACGATATCGTGCCACCTAACGTTGCCTTGCAAATAGTAGAAGCCAGAAAATAAGACTGGTCAGACGAGTTTGCTTGACTATTTGGCGCCTTTTGTTAATATATTTGCTACGCCCAAATAGTGTTCGGGTTTTGCCTTTGAATAGATAAAAAAGCGCAAAGCGCATTTTCATTTTAGTTGAAAAAATTAATAAGATAATAATTTAAAAAACATGGCAGAATTTGATAGATCTAAGCCGCACGTCAACGTTGGGACTATTGGTCACGTTGATCATGGCAAAACCACTCTTACCGCTGCGATTTTAGCCGTACTTAATCGAGCCGGCCAAAACGTTAAGCTAAAGGGTGTCGACCAAATTGATTCCGCTCCAGAGGAAAAAGCTCGCGGAATTACTATTGCTCTTTCTCACAACGAGTATGAGACAAGCAAAAGGCATTATGCTCACATTGATGCTCCTGGGCATGCTGATTATATAAAAAACATGATAACCGGTGCCGCTCAGATGGATGGTGCGATACTTGTTGTAGCGGCAACTGATGGAGTGATGCCACAAACCAGAGAACATATTCTTTTAGCCAAACAAGTTGGTGTTCCTAAAATAATTGTTTTCCTCAACAAGTGTGACGCTGTTCCTGATGTAGAATTGATCGACTTGGTTGAAGAGGAAGTCAGAGAACTTTTGACTAAGTACGAATTTGACGGCGCTAACGCTCCTATTATCAAAGGTTCAGCCTTGAAAGCTTTGGAAGCTAAGGACAACAATGATGAATGGTCAAAAAAGATATTAGAATTGGCTGACACATTAGACAACTATATCCCGATTCCTAAAAGAGATGTTGATAAACCATTCTTGATGCCTGTCGAAGATATTTTTTCTATTGAAGGAAGAGGCACGGTAGTTACAGGTAGAATCGAGAGAGGAACAGTAAAAGTCGGAGAAGAAATAGAGATTGTCGGTCTTAAAGATACTCAGAAAAGCGTTGTCACTGGTATTGAGATGTTTAATAAGTCACTGTCAGAAGGTTTGGCCGGAGATAATGCCGGAATTCTTCTGCGCGGTCTCAAGAAAGAAGACGTTCACCGCGGGCAAGTTTTGGCCAAAGCTGGCACTATTACTCCTCACATTGAATTTGAAGCGGAGATTTACGTTTTGAAGAAAGAAGAAGGAGGAAGACACACCCCGTTCTTTAATGGCTACAAGCCGCAATTCTACATGAGAACCACTGACGTTACTGGGGATGCAACTTTGCCGGAAGGAACTGAAATGGTTATGCCAGGCGATACTGTTAACTTGAAAGTTAAATTGGTTGCGCCGGTTGCTCTCGAGGAACAGCAAAGATTTGCGATTAGAGAAGGCGGAAAAACTGTCGGCGCCGGTTCGATAACGAAAATCATTGCTTAAAGAGGACTCGGAAAAACAGTTTTAAACTGATATCCAGAGAATTTGTTCTTAAAATCATGCCAAAAACTTCTGTTAAGAAGAGTAAAAAATCGGCAGGAAAGAAGCCGAAAGATATTGCTCAAAAAAAAGACCAAATCACTAAATTGAGAATAAGGGTGAGGGCTTATGAGCATAAATTGTTGGATCTTTCTGTCAGGCAGGTTATGGATACTGCTCTTCGATTTGACGCGGAAGTAATAGGCCCGATTCCACTTCCAACGGAGATTAAAAAATATACGGTGAATCGTTCACCGTTTGTTTATAAAAACTCCAGAGAACAGTTTGAGATGAGAGTTCACAAAAGACTGATAGATATTATTAATCCGGAACCAAAACTTGTTGAATCTCTCACTAATTTGAACTTGCCGTCGGGGGTTGATGTGGATGTAAAAATAATTTAGCACGAATTACCGCGAATGAGTATCGAATGATACGAATATCCCCATTTACATTCGCGACATCCGATTTAATTCGTAACTATTTGTATCATGAAATTTATTCTTGGAGAAAAAATAAGAATGACGCAAATCTTTGACGAAGAAGGCAGGGTTCACCCTGTAACTTTGTTAAACGCTACTCCAGCGGTAGTAATCCAAGTAAAAAACAAAGAAAAAGACGGCTATAATGCTCTGCAAATTGGTTTTGGCAGTCGTCGTCTGAAGCTCATAAATAAACCGGAACAAGGCCATTTGAAAGGTTTGGGTAATTTCAGGCATTTGAGAGAGGTTAGGATCTCAGACAAGGAAGTTCTTAATTTCAAAGCGGGCGACAAAATTGATCTCTCGTCTTTCTCCATTAATGATTTGGTTTCCGCCTCGGCTATTTCCAAGGGAAAAGGTTTCCAGGGAGTAGTTAAGCGACATGGATTCAGAGGAGGCCCTAGAACTCACGGTCAAAAGCATTCGGAAAGAGAGGCTGGATCAATCGGAGGAGGCGGCCGTGCTGGTGGACGAGTAGCCAAAGGAATGAGAATGGCCGGTCGGATGGGGGGAGAAAGAATAACTGTCAAAAATTTGCGAATAGCGGGAGTCTATCAGTCAGAAAATCGACTTCTTTTGGAGGGAGCTGTTCCCGGGAGAAAAGGCACGTTAATTGAAATTCTCGGTAAATAAACATAAAACTTATGGAGGCTAAGGTTTACAATCAAAACGGAAAGGAAGCAGGGGAAATTACTTTACCCAAGGGCATGTTTGATTTGTCCTGGAATGCCAATCTTATTCATGATGTAGTCACATCGATGATGACTAACAAGCGTATTAATTTTGCCCACACTAAAGGACGAGGAGATGTCCGAGGGGGTGGCAAAAAACCTTGGAGACAAAAGGGAACAGGCAGAGCTAGGCACGGATCTACCAGATCTCCTATTTGGGTAGGAGGTGGCGTGGCTCACGGCCCAACTAAGGACAAAAATTATCACCGCAAAGTTAACAAAAAAGTAAAGGCAAAAACTCTGCGTGTTATTCTTTCTCAAAAATTAAAAGACACGGAAATATTGTTTTTGGAATCTTTATTTTTGAAAGAACCCAAAACCAGCAAAGCCAAAGATATCCTTAAAGCAGTTAGCGGTATAAAAGGTTTTGAAAGCCTTTCTAAAAAGAAAAATAACTCTGCTTTGATCACTCTCGACAAAAAAGATTTGTCTGTAGAGAAAGGTTTCAGAAATATGGGTAACGTTAAAATAGAAGAAATTAAGAACCTAAACCCGCTTGATTTGTTGCAGTACAAATATTTGATAATCACAAATCCCAAATCGGCTTTAGAGCAAATTCCCGGTAAATTATAGTTTTATTTATGGCGCTACTAAATTTAAAAAAAGGCAAAACAAAAAAAGCGGAATCAGGTGGAGAAAAGGCCAAGCCGATTTCAGCTGAAAAGAATGTAAGTCAGTACTCTCCTAAAGAAGCCGGAGATATAATTCTTCGTCCCTTGATTACCGAAAAAGCCACCTTCAAACAAGAACAAAACACCTATGTTTTTGTTGTGAGCCCGAGAGCTACCAAAGCTTTGGTCTCTCAATCTTTTGAAAAAGTTTACAAAATAAAGCCGCTTCGGGTTAATATATCGAGCTTACCCAGGAAAAATATGATAGTCAGAGGGAAAAGAGGAGTTAAAACAGGACTCCGAAAAGCTTACATTTTTCTTAAAAAAGGAGACAAAATAGATATTGTTTAACACGAATTACCGCGAATTTAATCGAATGATACAAATTATTCGCGGCATTCGATCACA
>Ga0066639_10006061_pt1 | contig 10111 bp, 7 predicted proteins | sample CryGeyCG2114_010_2_FD_59504 | JGI IMG/M metagenome (GOLD analysis project Ga0066639, IMG submission 59504) | Groundwater microbial communities from aquifer - Crystal Geyser CG10_big_fil_rev_8/21/14_0.10 | ecosystem: Environmental > Aquatic > Deep subsurface > Groundwater | place: USA: Utah... | reverse complement strand
AGTTATAAACCCAGGTTTCATTTCCACCGGGGCTCGCAAAACGACCGCGATAGTAGTCTCGATTTAAGAGTTCAGCCTGGCTCAGACGACGACGACTTTCCCCCAAAAGAGTTTTCCATTCAGGAATGCTTTTTTCAATCTGCTGTTTCTGTTCATCTTTGGATAGCCGTCGAAAATCACTGAGCTCTTTAAGCTGAGCAGGATTAATGGAAATTGGATCATCTTTCGTTTCATTTTTTGTATTCACAGTAAAATGACGTTCAATAAAATCAGCACCCAACATGATGGCCACCTTGCTGGCCGTAATTCCATCTCGCTCGACCAAGCTGTGATCAGACCAACCGACAAGTGGAGTGAGTGTCCTCAGCCAATCCATGCGCGAAAGATGGCACATTTCCATGGTATTTGGATAACATGTCACACAGTGAAGAAAGGTGAACCCCTTTCCAAGACTCTTCATCAACTCGGCGGTCTTTATGATCTCTTGATCCTCCATCGCACCCGTAGAAATAATGAAACGGTCAAAATGCGCCGCCAGCTCCTTCAGCATGGGCCAACTTGCACAATCATAACTTGCAACCTTGATGGTTTTTTCTGGCCATGCCAAGGCCCCAATTTCCGGAATTCGATGGCGAGAAAAAATCGTCGTCATCGGAATCACGCCGAGCTCTTTGCACTTGCTGATAAAAAAATCATGATCTTGGAGGGTCAAATCAAGCTTGGAAAGCCTTGATTTCTCGGCCCCATAGGGACGCTTAATTGTCTTCACAGTTCCGTCGGCCAGGGTTTCGCCGTCTTCAAAGCGAGGCCTCATTGTCAGATCTTCCGAGAAAATCGACTGCATCTTAACGTAATCTGCTCCGCTCCGAGCTGCGGACTCGATCATTTTGGCAAATGTTTCCCGATTACCGCTATGATTCTGGCAAATTTCAACGATGATTTTGGTCATCTGGCCCCCCAATTATCTTAAATCTTAACCTATCATTTAAGAGGGAAACTCTAACATAACCGTGGAAAAACTATCCAGCTATTTCATTGTTTGAGCAGTGACGACGTCGATAGATTCGACCCACGAAGGCCACGCAATGACAGCTCCATCTGCACATAATCTTCGACAATTTTTTCAGCGGTGTATCGAACACCGTTGATCGTTCCATAGGCGCTCCGAAGGCGATTTTTCTCGCGCGCTGCTGCGGCACGATAGCTGTCAGTGTACTTAAAGAGCTCCGGCAAAGGCTGCCGGTCGTAAATGACTCCCAGCCCCAACTTTTGTAAACATAGATTATTGAAATAGATTTCAGGGTCGTCCGATTTGTCATACTTGGGAACAACCAAGGGAACATCTGAAAAAAGAGAATACCAAATGGAACCCCAACCAGCCCGAGCAAAGTGCAAGGCAACATTTGGACACTTTAAGATGTGAGGCAGCGCTCGAATAGAATCAGGTACACAATTGGCCTTATTGGAATAAAAACGAAATCCAAGACGCTGAGCCTCGTTGAATAAACGCTCCAAACCCGGAATTCCAGTGACCGTCACATAAATTCCTCGCTCCACGTCCACACAATCAGGATCTTTGGGGGGGTGAGCATTCGGAGGGGTCATAATTTCAGTGTTGTATCGAGGCTGCCGATTCTCGAGGTAACTAAAGGTCCCCGGTTCAGCGATAAAATGAAGCCGATGTTTTTTTTCGATCTCTACGAACAGAGGAATAAGATTCTCCGCAAGCTCCTGATCACAAGCCACCTCGGGCACACCCAAACTGCGTTCCAAAATCTCGGAAATGTAACCAAAGCTGGTGTAATAAGAAGGCTCAATATCAAAATAAACTCGAGGTGCCCGACTGATACACATGGCAATCTCAGACTTGGCGATATCGATCGGATCTCCGGCCATGTTTTCGGCGACAATTCCATTGTCAATGTACTGATTGATCGCATCGGTCACGCGTTCATGATTGTGATAAAAATACTTGAGCGACTCCTCGTAACCTTTTTCCCCGTAAAAGATGAGCTCAAGCTGCGCTCCAATTCGTTTATCGAGCAAAATGGCATCAGGACGTTCGCGCAGAACGTCTCCAAACTCTTCCAACAAAATACGCTTTTGAGGCTCGCCATAAACCCAGGGCACAATAATGTTGAAATCCTGCTGCGTGACTTTTTTCAGCAGGTCCGCCGTCGCCAAGGCCATTTCTGTTGTTCTTAGAAAAGGGCCAAATCCATAGGCAAAATTGGTAATAATATAGCGTTTAGAAGAAGAAAAAGGTTTCGCCGAAATCACGGAGAATTCATCTCCGCACCCGGATCGCGGGCACTTTTTCCTGTCCCATGAAGAAATTGAAGGACGGTGTCCGCATCTCTTTTTTGAGTTTCAATGCTATATTGATCTTTCACCAAAGTATGTAGATTTTGTCCCAGACTCTTTGCTGCCTCAGGATTTTTAAAAATGTCGACAATAGCTCGCGCAAAATCCACCGTATTGTCGGCGATGATGATATTTTCTTTGTCTGTCACTCGAATGCCTTCGGCTCCCAGTGTTGTCGAGATACAGGGGATTGCCGCAGCTCCAGACTCTAAAATTTTGAATCGAGTTCCTGACTCATACATCAAAGGAACAAGTGTTGCGCTAGCACCCTGCAAATACGGCAGCATCGAGGGCACTCGACCGGTAACAACGACGGATGGGCTTTGATAGTGTGCCAGAGTCCGATCTGAATTTTTTCCCACAATATACAAACGTGCATCTGGAACTTCAGACAAAACCAGCGGCATGATTTCTTCCACCAACCATTTCGCTGCACGGTCCATGGGACTGTTCTTATGACCGAACACCCCCATCAATAAAACATAGGGCTTTTGCAGTGAGGCCGGGGCTGGCACGTGGGTCTTGTAATCCAACAAATCAACTACGTTAGAGAACAACTTAATTGTCTGAGGACGAGGGGCGATGGAACGAAAATACTCGGCATCGAGCTCTGAAACAGCCGTCACAACATTAGCGAACTCTGTCAGCTCTTTTTCTTCTTGGATCTTTTTTCGACCCCGTTGCTCCACCCACCAGCGACGAATGGGGTTCTTGATCAATGGCAACTCACGAAGAACAAAACGAGAATAGACCGAGCAGGTATCGCCGATGACATAAGCCCGGGGCTCTTTTCGTCGCAGCTGTTGAAAAACATAGAAAGTGTATTCTAAAACACGATCCACCCAGAAGATTTCAATTTGATATTTTCTAGCATATTCAACGGTAAATCGCACATCTGCCAAAGCAAGCAACGGGGAAATCAGTCTTCGCACCTTGCGAAGAATACGATCTCCCAGGGGATGATTTGAATTAAAGGTGCTTGAGGGTGCAAACACCAAGGCGTGGGATTTGCTTTTAAAAAAGGCCTGTGCCTCTGGGCCCAGACGACTTTCTGGAACAGTGGTGATAATGTGAAGCTGTGAAACTTCACTGAGAGCTTTCACGGCATTGGTGACGCTCATTTGTGGGCCCCCGGCTGGAGGGTATTCTAGGATCGGTGCGAAAAAAATGACCTTTGGTTTTAAATTTTCCATAACTGATTTTGAATAAAAGCCTTTTCCCACAAGTAAATATTGAACTGCTTCCACGTCTGTTCAGCTTCATACAAAATTGGTCGATTTTCTCCGTCAACCAAACTTTTGATTTTAGGCCCCAGCTCTTCGGCTGAAATGAGGTTGGCCTCTCTGAAAGACTTGGACTCGATCTCGTCCATCAAATATGTCCTCAGGGGTCCTCGCATCCAGTCCTGAATGGGTGGAGCAAAGCCGATCTTCGTCTTTCTCCGCACAATCTCTGGGGGAAGCCAAGGGGACACAGCATCACGAAGTAGGCTTTTTGTGAAGCCATTTTTTAGCTTGGATTGCCAAGGAATCGAGAACGCAAAGCTGACAATGCGATGATCAATCAAGGGCATACGAATCTCCACCCCGTTGATCATTGAATATCGATCGTAATTCCGAAGCAGCGTCGGAAAAACCGTCCGAAAACTGAGCTCAAACAAATGGGCGTTCAAAGCACCAAAGTGGGATTTTAGTCGATGCTCAGACAACAGACCCTCTTGTAAAATCATTCGCCCCTTGGCTTTGAAGAGATACCAAGCAATCTGATTTTTTGTCATACCGCGAAAATACTGATTCTGAGGGTGACAGTCATGGTAGGTCTGAAGCACAGAGCGCGCCGCAGAGCAGCTTCCAAGGGTCTCGGGCAGAGCATGTAAAATCGAGGACTCATACCCACAAAAAAGCTCGTCCCCACCATGCCCATCCAAGGTGACTAGGACTCCCTTTGCTCGCATCTCCCGATACAAGGCAATATGTGGGATGGGGTTAACCTCGTGGATGTCCTCCATCATGTAAACCAGTCTCTCCAATTGGGTTGCGTATTGCTCTGGTTGAATGATCACCTTGGTGTGTTGAATCCCTAGATGCTTTGCAACCTGCTCTGCCTGAGTGCTTTCGTCCATCACAGTTCCCGGAAAACTGGCGACAAAGGAATTCTGCCAATTGCTGGCGGCCCCTTCTTTATTGGACCTCTTCATCGCTTCGGACAAGGCCGCTGCCACCGCGCTAGAGTCCACACCGCCACTTAATCCTGTGCCGATCGGAACGTCGGCTCGCATTCGAATCCGACACGAGTCCACCAATAATTCCCGCAACTGTTCGACTTGTTGATCATATGACGACGGCACCATCGTTGAACTTTCGATGACGGACCAATACTGTGTTTTAACCAGTCGGTCCCCCTGCAACCAAGCATAGTGAGCCGCGGGAAATCGGCGAACCCCTTCAAATAAAGTTTCTTCCGTTGCTTCATAGGCATAGGCATTGTTGCACAAAGATTCAAAGTTCGCCGACGGTCGAACCCTTGGCAGAAAAGGCAAAATTGCCTTTTGCTCTGATCCAAAAATCAACTGTCCGCCGACATGAGCATAATACAAAGGCTTCTTTCCCAGTCGATCGCGAGACAGAAAAAGCTTCTTCTCAAGGCTGTCCCAGATAGCGAAGGCCCACATTCCATTGAATTTCTGCAAGCACTGAGGACCCCACTCCGCAAAAGCCGCCAGCAAAACTTCGGTGTCCGAGTGGCTAACAAACCGATGCCCCCGAGCCTCAAGTTCCCGCCGAATTTCTAAAAAATTGTAAATCTCTCCATTGAAAACAAGATTGTACCGACCACGATACTGCATTGGCTGGGATGCCAAATTGCTGACGTCGATGATGGCCAAACGACGATGGCCCAATATCGCATGCCCACCGTCCTGCCATACTCCGTCCCCATCGGGACCCCGATGTGCCAAAGAGCCCAAGGCTTTATGAAACCTATTTTTCTCAATTGCCGGGACTGCGCCAAGGATTCCGCACACGTGAAGTTCCTTTTGTTACAATATCGTAATATCGCTCGGTGACCTTACCATCAAAAACCTTTTCCCGAGAAAGGTTTTTCCAGTCCTCTTTGAGGTTCTCCTGATGTTGCAAGCCCTCTTCGACAGCTCTTATGATTTCTGAGCTCAAGCGGTGTGGATCATTCACCAGTCGAACTGTTTTTAGATGTTCAAAGGGGACTGAACTCAGGCCATAAGCATCAATAATCACCGACGGGATGCCACACAAAACAGCCCAAAAAACAGTGCTCGAGTTGATCGCTAAAAAGACATCCCCCACCGGCAAAATTTCCTTCATCGGACGTCGAGAGACATGAACTGCGAAATCTCTCTCTAAAAATTCATACTCCTGGGGATTGACCCGTGGGTGCAAAGAAATCAAAACATTGAAGCCACTATCGACAGCTTGTTGGGTCAAAAGACGAATCTCCTGCCAGTGTTGGTCCCAACCCATAACACCTTGTTCCGCAAATTGTGGAAGGGCAAAAATCAAAGTTTTTTTAGCGGCGTCCAAGCCGTACTCTTGAGCAATCTCCTGCCGAAGCTTCTCTTTACGTACAAACTGCTCAAAGATAACATCATAAGAAACGTCGCCGACAACACGCAGTTTTGCTGATGGAACACCTTCTGCCAAATACCTTTTTTCGGTGAACTCGTTGTCAACACAAACAACATCGGACAATCCATTCCCAAAAACCCATGGGTTTTTAGACAGACCTCCCAAGGAATGAACAGCCATGGTGATGCTTGGGGGTTGATAGAAATATCCCTGTCTGACCTGTCCGGGAAGATACCAGCCAACGATTGTTCGATAAACTGAGAATGGCCACCACCGCTTGGGCTCCCCTTGAAGCTGTCGGATCTTCAATAGTCCCTCCACCCCATGATAAGTGCAATAGGGACAGATCACAGGAATGTCCTGTGCGTGCGCCACCATCAGGACTGCGGCCTCAATATCCAAGTGACGATCACCGAAAGAAAACACCACTGAGGGATGAATTTGACTGAATATTTTGTCGACTTTTTTCATCCTTCCAACAAAAAATTTTCGATTTCGTCTTTGTCTCCAAAGACAGATCAATGAGCTTTCTCGAACAAGCCTTGCAAACTGTTGAAGAAATTTTGAAGATCTGGTGAGCCTCTGGTTGAGCTTTAAGGCCAAAGAAAACATTTTTTCAGAAAGAGATTTCTCTTTAACAACAGAAAAATTCCTCTCGGCGACTGGAGCTTCCTGATCAATTGATAGGACCTGAGTGTTTTGGCTAGAAACTGTCTTTTTAAACCAGTCAATGTCGGCCGCCTCACAAAGGACAAAAACAGATATTCTGGAATCTCGATCTGCCAATGATTCTGCCAAATGAATCTGTGTTTTTGAATGATGGCGTGAATTGCACACCACCAAAATTGGCAACCGCTCGTTGTTCATCGATGTGCCATTAGACATTCTGCAATTTTAAAATCCAAGGGGGTATCGATATCCAAAGCTCGTTCGGCAGGAATACACACATGACGAACTTTTCCTTCGAACAAACTGTTCTTGTGAATAACAAACTCTGGACGAGCAACATAGGCCACCGTGGTCACGTCATAGACCTTAGGGGCATCTTGACGGCGACTGATCAAACTCTGAGGCATCACCAGTCCAACGCATCCATCTTCGAGCACCTTCACCATATTGAAGGCAGGATTTCGATGTGCTTCCGTGACGGTAATCACCAGATCCGCCCCGCCTTTTTCATACTCGTCTAAACACTTTTCAAGATCAGAAACGCTCCGCAGGGGCGCCGTCGCTGGAACGACGATAAACCGATCTGGATAAGCGCCATCGGTTTCTTTCAAGAAATTCATGGCATGACGCCAGGTCAGCCATTCGGGACTGTCATCCCTCGCCAATTCCGGAGGGCGCATAAATGGAACCTCTGCCCCTGCTCCCCGCGCAATCTCTGCAATTTCCTCGGAATCTGTAGACACAATAACCCTTTGAACCCGAGAAACCGCACGCGCTTGCTCAATGGCCCAAACAATCAAAGGTTTTCCTGCCAGGGGGCGAATGTTTTTGCCGGGCAAACCCTTAGAGCCCCCACGCGCACAAATCAACGCAACAACAGAAGATTTCATGGGAAAAATTCCTTGTACTCGCCATTGGCGCGGTCATAGTCAGACATCTGTCCAATATCGAGCCAGTATTCTCGAACGGGAAAAACAATCGTTTCCTTTTTCTTCTCCATCAGTTTCTCAAATAAGGTCGGCATATCAAAAAAAGTATTTTGCGCCACAAACTGCAGGGCCGCTGGATCAAGAACATAGATCCCGGCATTAACAAAAAATCTCTGAATGGGCTTTTCAGTGATCCCCAACATGCGGTGTTTATCAATTTCCACGACTCCGTAGGGCACTTGAAAGTCATATTCCCGCACACACATTGTTCCCATGGCCTGTTTTTTGGAATGAAAATTCAAAAGTTGAGCAAAGTTTACCTTTGTCAGCACATCCCCATTCATGACCAGCATGGGGAGTTCCGGCGTTTCTGGCAGCAAACTCAATGCGCCAGCCGTTCCGAGGCTATGTGTTTCATGCAAATATTGAATATTGGCGCCCCACTTAGAACCATCTTCAAAATATGACTTCACCACATCAGCCTTATAATTTACCGAAATGTAAAATCGATGAAATCCATAGGACAAAAAGTTTTCAATGATGGTTTCCAGCAAAGGCTTATTACCAACATGAATCATTGGTTTGGGACAATCCGCGGTCAACGGACGCAACCGAGTTCCCAAGCCACCAGCCATCAACACCACAGGGTTGTCCTTCCGTTGCGGCTGAAGCAACTCATCTAGAGTATCTAAGCCAACCAGTCGGCCATCGTCGTCAACGAGGGGCATGTGGTGAATGCCGCGGCTTCTCATGGTGGCCAAAATGGTCTCTCGGTCATCTTCGGAACGAATCACCGTAGGGTTCGGATTCATCACTTCTTGAACAGACTGACTCAGTTCCAAACCTCTTAAAATACCGCGACGAACATCACCATCGGTAATGGTTCCCAAAAGGCGTTGGTTCTCGTCCACCACCAAAACAATCTGTAGAGCGCTTTTATCCAGAATTTGAATTGCTTCGCGAATTGAAGTTTGTCGTGAGACCAGAGCTTCTTTCCATCTCGCCATAATATCTCCGCTCATCAGTGAATGCCGTTTTTGTTATCGCATTTTTTTCTTGAACACATCCGCTTTGCACGACGCCGTAAGTCATTAGGACAATGCCGGTTCCCTCGGGTGATACTCAACCGGGCTGTTTCATTGACAAGATTCCTATTAGCTGCGATTTCTTTCTTAAATAATTCGAGAGTAGGTTTTAATGTTCCGTCTTCTAAGAAAGTTCTTTGTTTTTCTGCGTTATGATCCCGTCGTAGTTCTCACAAAACTAAAAATCACGTCGGATTCCAATGGCCGCGGAACTCTGTTCATAAATTCCCTGGTTGAACGGAAATTTCGCAAAACTGGTCTGGAAGAATTGCTTTCTCGGTATGGTCGATTGGACCAGAACAAGGACTATGAGTTCTTTTTGTCCGGACACAAGAAGCGGGATTCTTTGTATCTCTATGGCCATGTTTCTCAGAAAGATGGCCAGGACGTAGTAGAATTCGGTAGCGGGATCAGCACCATCGTCATGGCCTATGCCATTCAACAACGAAAAAATGGACCCAAACACAAGGTCTACGCTGTGGAGGCCGATGCGAAGTGGGCAACCTTGGTCCAAAATGCTCTTAAAGAATTAAATCTCAGTGAATACGCAGAGGTAATGGTCTCTACGCCCCGCCTGACCAACTTTGATGGGCAAGCTTGTTCCTTTTTTGACAAATTACCAAATGCCAGTCCCAGCCTTATTTATCTCGATGGCCCCGACCCTCGCTCCGTCGAAGGTGACGTTCATGGCCTTTCAATGAGCGCTCTGAGATTTATGGTTCAAGCCGATATCTTGCTTTATGAATGGTCCCTCTACGCAGGGTCAAAAATTATTGTCGATGGGCGATTGCACAACCTTCGCTTCTTACAAAAAAACTTGAAACGCCAATACAAAGTTCGGCGGAATTATTTTGCCAACGTCTCTACTCTCCAACTGATCAGATAAAACTGCCAAAATATTCTAGCGACAGGAATCGCATTTTATGATCAATCCTTCCAAGAGCAAAAAAATTTCATCACCCAAGGTGGCGAAGTTATTTGCTCGGCTTTGGCAACATCTTGGCAAGAAGAGACAAAGACAATTTGTTTTAGTTGCGGTTGTAATGGTCATCAGTGCCTTTGCTGAAGTTGTGAGTATGGGTGCCATCATGCCATTTCTGGCAATATTGACTGCACCAGATCTGATCTTTCAGCGCCCCTATGTCTCTGAGTTCGCCCATGCCTTAAATATCACCTCCGCACAACAACTGACATTGCCTTTAACAATCCTGTTTGCGACCACGGCACTGATTGTTGGAGGGCTGCGCATTTTTCTTCTGTGGATCAGCACTCGTTTGGCTTTCACTGCAGGCGCTGACCTCAGTAACGAAGTCTACCGGCGCACACTTTATCAACCTTATCACGTCCATATGTCTCGAAACAGCAGCTCAATCATTGGTGGAATCACCGAAAAGGTGACCAATTCTGTAGCTTCTCTTTATCAGATGATGATGCTTCTCAGTTCGATCGTCATGTTGGTAACGAT
>Ga0066639_10006060_pt1 | contig 10111 bp, 8 predicted proteins | sample CryGeyCG2114_010_2_FD_59504 | JGI IMG/M metagenome (GOLD analysis project Ga0066639, IMG submission 59504) | Groundwater microbial communities from aquifer - Crystal Geyser CG10_big_fil_rev_8/21/14_0.10 | ecosystem: Environmental > Aquatic > Deep subsurface > Groundwater | place: USA: Utah... | reverse complement strand
ATCCGCAATCTCTGATCTTCTTCCGTTTCTTGAAAAACTAGTCAAGGTTTCCAAAAACCTTGTCATCATCGCTGATGAAGTAGAAGGAGAAGCCCTTGCTACCTTAGTAGTCAACAAACTAAGAGGCACTTTCAGCTGTCTAGCTCTTTCTGCCCCTGGCTTTGGCGACAGAAGAAAAGCAATGCTTGAAGATATTGCAATTTTAACTGGAGCAACCGTAATATCTGAAGATACTGGTACAAAAATAGAAAATGTTGAAGTCGAACACTGTGGAAAAGCAGATAAAGTTTGGGCAAACAACGAAAACTGTCGAATAATCGGTGGCAAAGGAAACACTAAAAAAATCAATGCCCGCGTATCTCAAATAAAAAGAGAGATCAAGGATTCTACCTCTGAATTTGACCAGGAAAAGCTCCAAGAAAGACTAGCCAAGCTCTCAGGAGGAGTTGCTGTAATCAATGTTGGTGCTGCAACTGAAGTAGAACTAAAAGAAAGAAAAGAAAGAGTAAATGATGCCGTAGCTGCAACTAAAGCCGCTATTGAAGAGGGTATCATCCCGGGTGGTGGAGTTGCTCTTTTAAAGGCAAGAAAAACTCTTTCTGACCTAAAACAAACCCTTCAATATGAAGATGAAAAAACAGGAGTTGATATTCTCTATAACTCTCTATCCGAGCCTATCAGAATGATTGCTCAAAACGCTGGCGCCGATGCCGGTTGGGTAGTCAAAAAAATAGAAGAACAAAAAGGTTTTATTGGCTTTGATGTTCTTTCTATGGACTTTGTCGACATGCTCAAAAAAGGTATCATCGATCCTGCAAAAGTAACCAGACTAGCTCTTCAAAACGCCGCATCAGTTGCAGGAATGATTCTAACAACCGAAGCCCTAGTAACCGACCTGCCGGAAAAACATCCTCCACCTCCACCTCCAGGCATGGGCGGTATGGGTGGTATGCCAATGGGAATGTAATAAAACTTAGGTCTGGGGAAAGGCCCTTAGCAGGCCTTTCCCCACTAGTCTCTTAAAACCACAAGATCAAAACATGCTATACTAAAAAATACTTAACGACAATGCAACCTAAAAACCAACCTAAAATAATTAAAAAGTACCAATTTAAGTTTGACCTTAAAAAAGTCTTCATTGCTGTTATTATTTTCCTTTTTGCTCTCTCCTTTTTCCAACTACTTGTTCCCCCCCAAATTAGCAAATCCACCCCTCTTTCTCAAATACTTTCTGATATTAAAAATGAAAAAATAGCTAAAATCGAGGTCGAAGACAGCAAAATTATTGCCACCTATAAAGACGATCAAATACTCACAACCTACAAAGAGCCGAACGAAAGTTTTATAAAAACTCTTCAATCAGCCAATATCGATCCAAGTCAAGTTCAGCTCGAAATAAAAGATAACTCCGGTCTAAACGCAATTACTAACGTCTTAATCAACGTTGTTCCGATCCTGCTCATGGTTGTTTTCTTTCTTTTCATCTTCCGCCAAGCAAGAGGTGCCCAAGACTCAATTTTTTCTTTTGGTACAAGCAAAGCTAAACTTTTTGACAAAGGAAAACAAAAAGTCACCTTTAAAGATGTTGCCGGTGTAGATGAAGCAAAAAAAGAACTTGAAGAAATTGTTGACTTTCTCAAACACCCCAAAAAATACCGTGCTTTAGGAGCTCGCACTCCAAAAGGAGTTCTTCTTGTTGGTCCATCAGGAACTGGTAAAACTCTCCTAGCTCGGGCTGTTGCCGGTGAAGCCAATGTCCCTTTTTACTCAATGGCCGGATCTGAATTCATGGAAATGCTTGTAGGAGTAGGAGCAAGTCGTACAAGAGATCTATTCAAAACTGCTAAAAAAAACGCCCCCTCAATAATATTTATTGATGAAGTTGATGCTATCGGAAGAACTCGTTCCATGACCGCCGCCTCAGGTCATGACGAAAGAGAACAAACGCTTAATCAAATTTTAGTAGAAATGGATGGATTTTCTCCAAACGACCAAGTCATCGTTCTAGCCGCTACAAACAGAGGAGACCTATTAGATCCGGCTCTTCTAAGACCAGGTCGTTTCGACAGACGCGTAACTCTTGACCTTCCCGACATCGAAGGCAGATCACAAATTATTCAAATCCACAAAATAGGTAAACCTTTTGTCAAATCTGTTAACTGGGATAAAGTTACCAAACGAACCGTTGGTTTTTCCGGAGCAGATCTAGAAAACATGCTTAACGAAGCCGCTATCCATGCTGCCCGCTTTAATAAAAAAGAAATCGACTTTGAAGACATAGAAGAAGCAGCCACCAAAGTAAAACTAGGACCTGAGAAAAAACGACTTCAAACAAAACTAGATAAAAAAATAACCGCCTATCATGAAGCCGGTCACGCTGTCACCACCTATCTTCTTCCTAATATGGATCCTGTCCATCGTGTCTCTATTGTCTCTCGCGGTCTTGCTTTAGGATACACTCTTATCCCCCCTAAAAAAGATCGCTATCATGAAACTAAATCACATCTTATCGACCAAATTACCTCCTTACTGGGGGGAAGGGCTGCCGAACAACTCGTTTTTAATGAACTAACAGGAGGAGCATCATCAGACATAAAAAGAGCTACTGAAATTACAAAAGCTATGGTCGTTGACTATGGTATGAGTGATCTTGGCCCCATCAACTTTGGTCCAAGACTTGAAACAACCGAATGGGGAGGAAGCTTTATCGAACCAAGCAACCTCTCTCCCGCCATGCAGCAAAAAATAGACGAGCAAATAAAAAAAATAATTGATGCCTCATATAAAAAAGCTCAAAAACTTCTAAAAGACAATCCTAAAAAATTAGATCTAGTAGCCAAAAAACTACTTGATCAAGAAACTCTAGAAAAAGAAGAGTTTGAAAAAATAATGGAGTCTAAATAACTTATCTACCTTCATTTTTCAACGCAAGATAAGTATCATAAAAAAGCAAGACATACAATATTCCCGTCTTGACAGCCGAAGTTAATTCATTTTTAATAACCCATATTATACCACCTTTAATCTTTTTCCCATCTTCGCTATACTGTCTTTATGCCTGAATACCTTGGCTTAACTAATTTAAAAGCTCAAAATCAACTAGAAGCATATGGTCCCAACCTTCTTCCCCAAGAAAAACCAAAGCCTTTTTTTCTTCTCATCCTTGACCAAGTAAAATCTCCTCTTATATATATCTTAATATTTGCTGGCCTTGTCACCTTCTTTTTAAAAGAATACTCAGACTCTATTGTTATTTTCCTTGCTGTTATTGTAAATACCATTTTAGGATTTTACCAAGAATACAAAGTAGACAGAGCTCTTATTGCTCTTAAAAAATCACTTGGACTGACTGCTCAAACCATAAGAGATGGTAAGTTAATCGAGCTTGATACTAAAGACCTAGTTCCTGGCGACCTAGTCATCTTGAAAGCGGGTGAAAAAATCCCTGCCGATGGCATTATAATCGAAGCTGTTGATCTTTCCATCAATGAAGCTATTCTAACTGGAGAATCTCTCTCAGTAGCGAAATCCTCCCTCTCCCCATCCTCTCTCCAATCATTTCTAAAAAACAACCAACCTATAAAAGATAGGCTTAAGCAACTCTTCTCCGGAACCAATGTTGTTTCAGGCCGAGCAAAATATATTGTTACTAAAACCAGCACCCACACCCAAGTTGGAAAAATTGCCCAAACCTTAAAAACTACCATCCAGGAACAAACTCCTCTCCAAATTCAGCTTTCCAAACTAGCCCAAATTCTAACTATTATCTTTGTTCTCCTTTGTCTTCTTATTTTTTCTGTTGGTACCTATCTAGGTAATCCAGTCATCAAAATGTTTGAACTATCTGTTGCCATTGCCGTCTCCCCAATTCCCGAAGGCCTAATTATTTCCTTAACTGTCATTTTAACCATTGGTATGCAAAAAATATTCAAACACAAAGCTCTTGTTAGAAAACTAGTTTCTGCCGAAACCTTAGGTGCAACCACTGTTATCTGCGCTGATAAAACCGGCACTCTCACTCTTGGCCAAGTCCAAATATCAAACCTAAAATCAACCGATAAAGATCTAACTTTTAAAGCCACAATTTTATGCAACAACCTCTCCTCATCAGAAGAAAAAACTCTCTGGGAGTATGCCCAAGCACACTCTTTCAATGGAAAAGACCCTCAGAGCTTTTTTGAAAAAACTCCTCGTCTTTTTGAAATACCCTTTTCTTCAGAAAGAAAATACATGCTTACAATTAACTCTCTTTTCTCAAAAAACAAGAAAGTTATTGATCAAGTATTTGTTGTTGGTGCCCCCGACATCTTACTTTCAGCATGTTCAAAAAAAGACCAATCTTACTGGAAACAAATCATTGAAAAAGCATCTGCTCAAGGAAATAGACTTATCGCTGTAGCTACAAGGTCTGCCCCTAAAAACCTCTCTCACCTTAAAAACAAATCTAAAAACAACATTACTCTTGCTGACTTTGGAACCTTTGAATTTATCGGTCTTTTTTACTTTGAAGACCCAGTAAGACCAGAGGTTAAAAAAGCTTTAGCCGAAACTAAAAAAGCAGGATTAAAAATAAAAGTTATCACCGGCGACTATCTAGCCACAGCTATTGCCGTTCTCCAAAAAATAGGCCTTAAAGTAGGTAAAGACCAGGTGCTTGAAGGAAAACAACTCGATGCTCTTAAAGGACAAGCTCTCTCTGACAAAGTTGCTCAAACTATCCTTTTTGCCCGCACCACTCCCTTCCAAAAACTAAAAATAGTCTCTGCTTTAAAAGAGAGAAATGAAGTTGTCGCTATGACTGGCGATGGCGTTAATGATGCTCTTGCCTTAAAAAGAGCTGACATCGGTATTGTTGTCGCTGATGCTTCTGAAGTAGCCAAAGAAACTGCCGATATGGTCTTACTTGATAGTAATCTCCAAACAATAGTCAATGCTATCAAACAAGGCCGGGTAATCTTTGAAAACATTAGAAAAGTAGTTGTTTATCTTCTTGCCGACTCCTTCACTGAAGTAATCTTAGTAGCTGGAAGTTTCCTTTTTGGCCTTCCCCTCCCTCTTCTACCTGTTCAAATTCTCTGGGTCAATCTTTTTGCCGACTCCTTCCCCAGCTTTGCCCTTGCCTTTGAAAAAGAATCTTCTGATATTATGAAAGAACCTCCTCGTCCAAAAGACGACCCCATTCTAAACGCTGAAGCAAAAACAATCATTATTATTATTGGTTTAATCACCGATCTCCTTCTTTTTTCTATCTTTATTTTTCTTTACAATCTCAGCCATGACATTACCTATATCCGCTCTTTTGTCTTCGCTGCTTTAGGAATAGACTCTCTTTTATATGTTTTCTCTTGTAAAACCTTTAGAAAAAACATCTGGCATACTAATATATTTGATAATCTACATCTAAATATCGCCGTTTTAATTGGCTTTTTGATGCTCTTTATTACCTACTTCTTTGCCCCCTTAAGACAACTTTTCAAAATTCAACCTCTTGATTCTCTCGAGTGGATTATTCTAATTATTCTTGGTATTGTTGAAATATCTTTAGTAGAATTTGTAAAATGGATTTTTCTTAATAAAAATAAAGCAATCATAACAAAATAATATGGCTCAAACCTTCCTATTTATCGTCTACCTTGTTTCACTCTTTGGTTTTTCCTTCGTTCTTATAAAAAGCACGGACATTCTAATTGTTTCTTTAAAAAGACTCTCTACTATCACCAAACTTGGTAAATATGCTGCCACCTCTATCATCTTGGGTCTTGCCACCTCTCTCCCAGAAATATTTGTTGGTATCGTCTCTGCCCTAGAGAATCGCCCCTCTCTGTCTTTAGGAAATGTCATTGGTTCAAACATCGCCGATTTATCAATAGTCATTGGAGGTGCAGCCCTACTAGCTTCCTCTGTTAAAGTTCAAAAGAATATTATCAATAAAGACTTAATTATTGCTTTTGCCATAAGCGCTCTTCCTGTTCTTTTTCTTTTTAACAAAACTCTTTCTCAAACTGAAGGTTTCATTCTTATTCTCACCTATTTTTTCTACAACTTTTTTATCATCAAAAACCGTCACAAAAAGACTAATCAACAAGTTAAAATAGTCGAGCAAAACTACACTTTACGTATCTTTAATCGCTTTTTTCCCAAATCTAAATCAACACAAAAACTCTATCGAGATCTTTTTTTAGGCATTATCCTTCTACTTTTTTCTGCCGATATGATTGTCAAAGTCTCAACAAAAATTGCTATTGGTTTTAATATCCCCATCCTCTTTATTGGGATGTTTTTAGTCGCCATTGGAACCTCTCTTCCCGAACTTACTTTTGAAATAAGAACTCTAAAGGCTGGTCAATCATCAATGGCCATTGGTAATATCTTAGGTAGTATAGTTGTAAATTCAACTTTAGTACTTGGTCTCACCTCAGTTTTAAAACCAATCGTTATCACCAATGTCAGCGATTATCTTCTTCCATTTATTTTTACTATTATTATTTTTTCCCTTTTCTACCTTTTTATCAAATCCAAACAAACTCTTAATCGTTGGGAAGGATTGGCTTTAATAATAATCTATGTCTATTTTATCATCTTAGAACTTTTAAAAAGAACCTAACTCTTTACCATATCTATATAATATCCTTATGAACATTATTGCCGACCTTCACCTCCACTCTAAATACTCCCGAGCTGTCTCTCAAAAAATGGATATAAACTATATTACCCACTGGGCTCAAATAAAAGGTTTAAATCTTGTTGCCACCTCGGACTGGACTCATCCTGTCTGGCTCTCTCAACTTAAAAACGATCTCAAAGAAACCTCTCCCGGCATTTTTACTCCTAAAAAATCTCTTAAATCCAATATTAACTTTATTCTCTCTACCGAAATATCTTGCATCTACTCTCAAGATGGTCAAACTCGCCGCATTCATCTAGTTGTTCTTGCTCCCTCATTTACAACAGTTGAAAAAATAAATCTTAAGTTACTCGCAAAAGGAATAAATCTTGCCTCAGATGGTCGTCCTATTCTCGGACTATCTGCCAAAAATCTCCTCTCTCTCCTCTTAGAAGTCGACAAAAACTGTTTTGTTATTCCTGCCCACGTCTGGACTCCTTGGTATTCTCTTTATGGATCAAAATCAGGATTCAATTCTTTAAATGAGTGTTTTGGAAACCTCTCCAAGCATATCCACTCAGTTGAAACAGGTCTTTCCTCAGATCCTTCCTCCAACTGGCAAATAGAAGAACTACAAAACCGATCTATCGTTTCTTTTTCCGACGCCCACTCAGGACCAAAACTCGCTCGTGAAGCTACTATTCTCTCCATATCCGACAACAACATCTCCTACGATAAAATAATTTCCGCTTTAAAAAGTCCTTCAAATTACCAACTCCCCCAAACCCCAACCACTGATTCTAAAATTCTCTTTACCATTGAGTTTTATCCTGAAGAGGGGAAATATCACTATACTGGTCATCGAAAATGTCAAATTTCACAAAACCCCGCCCAAACAAAAAACGCCGGCATCATCTGTCCAGTTTGTGGCAAACCCCTAACTGTCGGCGTTCTCCAGCGTATCCAAGATCTTTCCTCCGTCTCAATCAACGATAATAACTTGAAAACCCACAAAATTGGCAAATTCGCTAAAGGCTTTTCTTTCAAAAATCGTCCTCCATATATAAAATTAGTGCCACTACAAGAAATTATTGCCCAGTGTCTAAATACCTCTCCAGCAACAAAAAAAGTTGCCGGCCAATATGATCTTCTAATCAATTCTTTTGACAACGAACTGAATATTCTCATAAATACCTCCTTAAAAGAAATTGAAAAAGTATCTGGTCCCAGAATAGCTCAAGCGATCTCCAAAGTAAGAGTGGGGGATATCTCAATTGACCCAGGCTATGATGGTCAATTTGGCAAAGTGACTCTCTGGCCTCAAAAAAACAATCCTAATAATCAACAACAGGACCAAATGACCCTTTTCTAATTCCCTCTTGCAAACACTTCTTAACCTTGCTAATCTTAACATATATTAAACTTTATAAATCAAAAGGAGGTGAAAATGGCTAGCAAATCAAAATCAGAATCTGATTCCAACTTAATGGCTGCTCTATCATATCTGTGGCTTTTGTCCGTAGTTATGCTTTTAGTAAAAAAAGATGACCCCTATGTTCTTTTTCATGCCAAACAAGGACTAGTGATCTTTATTGCATCTTTCCTTATCGGTTGGATTCCAGTTTTAAACCTAATTATTGTCGTTGCTGTTATTTTAGGTTTTGTTAAAGCTATTCAAGGAGAAAAATATAAGCTTCCTTTAGTTGGCGACCTTGCGGAAAAAATAAATATATAAGACGCTTTTCCTTATATAAATAATATCTCTTTAAGCCAGATATTTTCTGGTAGTCTTTTTTCAACAACAAATATTTCTGCTCTTGAAAACACCCCTTTATTAACGGATAATACTTTTGTTTAAAATTAGTTCTTTCTGAAATAACAATACATGATTCTTGTTGTCGGTTTAGGAAACCCAGGTATAAAATACCAAAACACCCGTCACAATATCGGCTTTCGCATTATTGATCGCCTTGCTTATCTTCACGGCTCAACTTGGAAAAAAAGCCCAAAATTTCTATCTTCAATTGCTCAAAACTCAAACATTATTTTAGCTAAACCCCAGACTTTTATGAATAAATCAGGAGATGCTATTGTCAAAATAAGAAACTTCTATAAACTCACTTCCCGGAACATCTGGGTTATTCATGATGATATTGATTTACCCTTAGAAAAACTTAAGATCCAAATCGGTGGTCAATCCGCCGGCCATCATGGAATTGAGTCCATCATCTTCAAAACCACCACCATGGACTTTGTTCGCTTCCGAATTGGTATTGGAAGACCTTCTCAAGCTGGACACAACTCCACAGAAAACTATGTCCTTTCCCCCTTTCCTACCCCCCTAAAAGACTCAGTTGAAACTTTCATTGAAAAAGTCGCCCTTGCCATAAACATCGCTTTAAAAGATGGTCTTGAAAAAGCCATGAATGAATTCAATTAACATGTCTAAAAAAAACCCTGGCTTTACCTCCATAAAAAACGTCTTAGACAAATTTAATCCTACTCAGGCTAAATACATTTCTCGCGAATTTCAGTCCTACGGCGTTTATTTATCCCAACAGCTAGATGACCCAAACCACAAATCACTCTACATTAAACTTGCCAAAACCACTCCTCGCCATCTCCTTCAAGCCGCCCTCACCTTTGTAAAAAGTTCAAAAGCCCGCTCTAAACCAAAGTTATTTATGTGGAAGTTATCTAAACTTAAAAATCCACCTCTACTTCAAAAACCAACCCTTAATAAAGATACACAATAAATGTCTACCTTTAACAAAATCTACTCTATTGTTTGTTGCATCCCTTCTGGAAAACTAGCCACCTATGGTCAGATAGCTTCAATCTATAACCTTCAAAACCAAAACTCCATTTCACCTCAGCTAGTTGGTTTTGCTCTCCACGCCAATAAAGACAAATCTACTCCATGTCATCGTGTTGTTAATAAATCTGGTAATCTTGCTAAAAACTTTGCCTTTAATGGTTACCTAGTACAAAAACAACTTCTCCAAGCCGAAAATGTCACCTTTATAAATCATCTCCAAGCCGATCTTACCAAACATCAATGGCAACCCTAACTTCTATTTGATATACTAAGCTTATGGAATTGAAAAAAGAAATCATTACCCATCTTATCCCTTCTTTAATATTTTTCTTAGTTTCCTTGATTTTTCTTTGGTCAAAACTTTCAGTTCTTAATATCTTCTTTCTTTTTTCAGGAACCATAATCGGAACTTTTATTATTGATATTGACCATTTTATTTATTGCTTTATTACGCATCCTAACTCCCCTTCTGGTCAACAAGCAACTAGCTATTTGAAAAACAACCAGTATTCAAAAGCTTTTTTTTCTGTTTTTAATACCCACACCCAGCACCATCAACTAACCTTCCACTCTGCCACATTCATTCCTTTATGGGCTCTTTTTTCTCTTTTTATCATCACCTCCACTACTTCAATTTTTGCTCAATCTCTAGTTCTTGCAGGCTACCTCCACCTCCTAAAAGATATTTG
>Ga0066639_10006059_pt1 | contig 10112 bp, 6 predicted proteins | sample CryGeyCG2114_010_2_FD_59504 | JGI IMG/M metagenome (GOLD analysis project Ga0066639, IMG submission 59504) | Groundwater microbial communities from aquifer - Crystal Geyser CG10_big_fil_rev_8/21/14_0.10 | ecosystem: Environmental > Aquatic > Deep subsurface > Groundwater | place: USA: Utah... | reverse complement strand
GGCAACCAAACTCTTTTACACCAAAGTAGCAGGCTTTCAGCAACTTGATGGTCTCCAATCTATATTGCCAAGAGGAGAAAACAAACTAAATCAAAAACGAAATCTAGATAGTTCATCAACTGCGTTAACCTTTCCCTTTACCTCATCAGAACTTGTTCAAGAATCGGGTATTTTGTATGGAATTAATAAATCAAATAACTCACTGGTAATTGTAGATAGATTTTCACTTCACAATGCCAATAGTATTATGTTTGCCCAGTCTGGCAGTGGTAAAAGCTACGCCTCAAAAGTTGAGATATTACGGCAACTGATTCAAAAAACTAAAGTAATTGTAATTGACCCTGAACGGGAATACGAAGAGCTTGCCCATTCATTAAACGGTACCTACATAAAACTCTCTGCAAAATCAGAAGAGAAAATTAATCCCTTTGATTTCTCAAACCACTCAAAAACAAATGAAAACAACCTCTCAGAGCATATTCAAGACTTAACCGAAGTTATATCCCTGATGGTTGAAGGTTTATCCCCCCAAGAAAAGGCAGGTCTTGATAAGGCAATTATAAAAACCTACAAAGATTTTGGCTATCACTTAAGTAAAAAATCGACCAGTACTCCTGATTCGTATCCTCTGCTTAAAGATTTATACCTAACTCTTAAAGGTGAAGGACTAGAAAAACTAGCAACTAGACTAGAAAAATATGTTCATGGGTCACTATCTTTTGTGTTTGATAGTCAAACTAACATTGAGCTTGATAACCGCCTTGTGATTTTTGACATTAAAAATCTTCCAGAATCCTTACGGCAAATAATGCTGATTATTGTGGCTAACTTTGTTTATAACCAAGTTAAATCAAAGCCCCATAAACGATTACTGGTTATCGATGAAGGGTGGATGCTTCTGGAGCATGAGCAGTCTGCTCGGTTTGTTGCAGGGCTAACTCGACGAGCCAGAAAGTATTACCTGGGAGTTTCGATAATCACCCAACAAGCCAATGACTTTTTAAACAATAAATACGGTCAAGCAATTGCATCACAAGCATCCCTAAGGTTTCTAATGAGGCAAGATACAACAACCATTAAAGGTGTTGCCAAGGAGTTTAAGTTATCAGAGTACGAGGAGCGGTTTTTATTAACCTGCGAGCGAGGTGAAGGAATTATTATTGCCGACCAGCATCATGTAGCTATTAAAATTGTAGCTTCAGAAAAAGAACACCCACTCATCACCACCGATCCAAAAGAAGTCTTTGACAATCTATGAACGCTCTAGCACTATGGAGTTTTTATTCTTTCCGAAAAGAGATCATTTATGTGTGCCTCACCTTTACCCTAATTCTTTCACTTCCAATTCTAGGAGTGATCACCCTCACCCAAACGGGAATAGACATTGTCTCTGATACCCTTGCAGATAGTAACCCGATCACCAATCTTGTTGAACTTAAAAACCCTCAAGATGGCACGATCTACACAACGCTTGAAGGACCTTTTACCTGGCCTACCAAAGGTGTTATTACCCTTGAGTTTGCAGGTTCAAGTATCTACCAACCATTTCACACAGGGCTTGATATTGCTGGAACATACGGGGATCCAGTCACCCCATTTATGGAGGGAGTCGTCACTCATGTTGGCTCCCTCAATTGGGGCTATGGTTATCACGTAATTATCGATCATGGAGACAACGTCACCTCAGTCTATGGGCACCTAAGTTCAGTGAAAGTTTCTGAGGGACAAAGTGTACAACCAGGAGATATAATCGGCAAACAAGGGTCCACTGGTTGGTCGACAGGAACACATCTTCACTTTGAAACAAGAGTCTATGGAATACCTGTTAATCCGAGAGCGTTCTTAGAGTAAAAAATATGTCAGAGGTAATGCTGTAACCAAATCATAACTGTATACCTAAATAACAAACTATAAATCATCAGTATGAGTCAATCTCCCTCTTTTATTACTAAACTTAGTAAAATAATAAATCGACTACTCTTGAGTGTTTCAATAATACCTCTAAGCATCCTCACTTCTATTGTCCTTTATTATATTTTTTATCTTTCCCCATTTAATGTTTTTCAAAGTTATATAAAAAGAGGTGAACACCCACCATTGCATGCTACTCACTCACTGTTACTCTTTGTACTTTTGCCAGCCTCGGTAGCTATTGGGATGATATTGTCTATTGTTCTTATACTCTGGGAGACCAGAAAAGAATCTCTCAAACTAAAGATCGTTCTACTGCTTCCAAACATTCTTTTAGGAGCAGTTCCAAGCTATTTTATTTTTGGCCTTGTCAGGTTTTCTGCTCGTGATTATTTTCAAACAAAAGCAGTACGAACAATCAATCCCCTCGAGGTTGTTTCACTCAGTGCTATCCATAAAGACACTAAAGGTGATAGATACAAGGATGTTATAAGTGTAGGTCTCAGTATTAATTCTTACTTAGATCACGATGAGTATATTCAAGTTACAGCATCAAGTAACTGTGAAAAAATATGGGGTGGTTATTTAAAGGCAGATTTGAACACCTCTGATGACGGTTCAACAATAAAGGTGAGTCCAGGAAAGAATTATATTGCTGTAGAAGTTCCTTATTATATTGTTAATTCAGAGATGAGAAAGTCAGTAGCTCTTCTAGAAAGACCAGATTCCAGAATATCTCTTGAACTTTCAGTCAAAATCCCAGTGAATGAATCAGACTATGAAAAAACACTAACATGGAAAGATGAAAACTTAACAATTGAATCAAATACATTTAGATCACTTGAGTGTGAAAAGTAATCTAAAATGTTAAGTCTATCAGTAGTTCTATACATACTTCATGTAATTAAAATTAGGAGAAGTTAGTTCGAAACGTAATTAGTTTGACTATTTTTTTAGATAATGTTTTTTGCTCGAGTATTTAGAGTATCAGTTTATAGTTCACAAGAATTAAGTTCTTCTCCGCTTAAGCAGGTATCTGTACCGCTCTCGCCATCTAGTATGTCGTAGTCGGCGCCACCACTGAGGAGGTCATTGTCACTGCCACCGTTGATGGTATCGTCACCGGAGTTACCTCGAATATCATCTTCTCCTGAACCACCGTTGATTAGGTCATTACCACCTTGTCCTCTGATGGTGTCCTTGCCACTGCCACCTTCAATAGTGTCGTCACCAGTTCCACCGTGAATTTCATCGTCGCCACTACCACCAAGTAAGCTATCGTTGCTACCATTGCCAGCAATGTAATCATTGCCTTCTCCACCATCAATCTCATCTGAACCCGCACCTCCTGTAATAATATCGTTACCACTACCACCGTCAATTTTGTCGTCACCTTGACCACCGATAATACAATCATCACCACCACCACCATCTATAGTATCGTTACCATTTCTTCCTAAAATTAGTTCATTGGCTGAAGTTCCTTCAAGAGAATCATTGCCACCAGTGCCTCGGATCTCAATAAAAATCTCACCTTGTAAGTGACTACAGACTTCGGGTAAAGCAATAGGTTCTCCCTGGGCAGTTCCACCAAAATCTGTTGAAGCACCAAAGATATTGCCTCTTGTTATGGCAAAGTCATTGTAACTAGCCTGAGTACCTATGTTTATGCCCTGCAATAGTAGAAACACGAGTCCAACTCCTAGAAGCTTATTACGAGCTGAGTTTGATTTTCTTATTCTATCTAAAACCGAAGGTACTGAAGTATGTTTGTGACGGTGAGGGATATTGATTTGTTTTTCAACGACTATTTGTGCGGTTGGCTCAGCTTTAGGCTCTAGTGTTGGTTCAGATTTAGGTTCTGGCTGAGATGTGTCCGAGTCTTTCTTTTTAGAGAGTAGCTTGATTATTTCTCGTTTCATAGTACGAAGCTCTTCATAGATAAGTATAGTAGCAGGAATAACCACAAGTGCTACAAAGCCGATTGGCTGGCTGGCGATGTTGGCCAAATAGCCAAGATATGGAATTATCAGACCTACTCTACCGATTACATTTCTGGGATCAACTAAGCCTTTGTCTGGTTCTTCATTGGCGTCTCCTTGAGTTTGATATTTAAGAATATCTTTATCGACCTGTAAATCAACGATTCTGTGAGTAACTGGAGGAGCATTTTCTGATGTAGCAAAGGTGATGACATCGCCTTCCATATAACCAAACTGATTACTTTTAACCAAGACCACACTGCCAGTTAGAATTTCAGGTTCCATTGAGCCAGAGAGAACTACAAAGGGTCGGTAGAAGTCTATTAAGCCTAGGTAACCGGCACCAAAAAGACCCACGACAATCATTACCAGAACTAGCCCCAAGTTGAGGGTCCATTTGGCAAGTTTGGTGACTGTTTTTAATAATTGCATAAGTGTATTTGTATAGATTCTGAATCACGTGCCTGCCTGTCTGCGCAGGTAGACGCACGCAAGAGTTCAGAATGACAAGGAACTAATTAACCAAGTAACAAACAAATCTCAAGTTTGTTTGTATAGATTCCGGATAAGGCTAAGGCCTTTACCGGAATGACGTAGTTATTGTCATCCTGGTAGGAGCTTTACTCCACTTAGATTCTATCGCTCCTCTTCTTTTCGCTCCAGAATGACACCAGTCAAACCATGCCTAGCGAGACAAGACGCTATAACATAATTACTATCATTCTGGTTGTCCACTCTGTCATTCTGAACGTAGTGAAGAATCTAGCGAGTATGCATATTCACGAGCGTAATATAGTACCTATACGCTCTAGATTCTTCGTCGTTCCTCCTCAGAATGACACTGTAAATAACCTTATTAACTTTTTAACTACTTAACCTATTAACTAATCAACCAATCGCTAATTAACTAACGTTCTCTCTCAACTCCCCACACACACATCCACTGTATGTACTATTATCCCATCGACGTCAAAGCCGTCGGCTGTGGCGTTGTGGAGGCCTGGATTTGAGGTGTCGGTAAGGCGAATATATTTGATCCATGATAGACCAAGTTCGTCTAAGTCAAAATTGCTCACTGGTGTGGGTTGATTTGAGGCTGGCGCAACAAAAGTCTGCCAGCTACTTCCATTTTGGCTGACTTCTACTTTGGCTATTTCCAAGGGATAGATACCGTTGGTGACTTCATGAATTGCTATATCATTTCCTGGAACATTTACTACGGCTGAGTTGAATTTTAGAGTTAGGCTACCGCCAAATCCCAGTGAGACAAAGGTTCCAATCGCATTGGTTCCTTCGGGTGTACCTAACGCGGTACTGGGGTTGGTTCTAGCTGGATCAACTGGTGAGCCATTTTTCTTTAGACCTTGTATATACTCAACTGAACTATCGGCGCCAAATGTTCCGCTTATACTGCAGTCACCACAGCTATAGTCTGGGTTATCTTCTGCTTGGACTGAGAGAAATTCGATGTCTGCAGTAAGAGAATCTGTTTGAGTTTGGTTTGGTTCTGCCTCGCCAGAGCAGGTGACTCCTGGACCTTCTGAATCTATTGGCGTGCGCTCAGTGCTAGAGTTGTCTTGAACTAGTGGTGTTTGTGCCAATGTCCCAAAGCACCAGGCTTTGCCGATATAGTAGTTGCTACCTGCCAGTAGTGGGTCACTAGCCCCACTAAATATATTTGAATTACTGTCTGCTAGAGTCCACTGAGAATCGAGAACCGTTTTGGCATTACCTTCTTCTAGAATGGTTTCGTTGTCTTCAAACACATTGTCACCGTCGTCTATCCAAAAAAGAAAGTTAATTGCTTCTCCTAGTTCGCCATCGAATAGATCTAAGGGGTTGTCTGGCAGATCGCCTGTCGCTAGTTCTGGTTCATTTGAGCTAGTGTCATCGTCACTGGTTAGGCTTAAATCTACGCAGGCATAGTAGTCGCTACCAAGAACTTGAAGGCCAATTGTATCTTCACCAAAGTCTCCTGGTTTGACATCACTAAAGTTAAAGAACAAGTATTGGCCAAGTGAGGGGCCATTGCCGTCGTCTAAGTCTGAAAATTCCCAAGTGGTTGTGGGTGAGATGGCGCCGTTGTAGTAGCTGGTGTTGTCGATGACTAAGTCGAGTCCTTCGGCTGCAAAGGCATTGCTAGTTTGTTTGTATGCATACCAGGCGCCAATGAGAACGGTAATAAATAGTAGGCTGAGGATTATGTGTTTGGCCGGCAGGCGAGTTGGTAGCATTGTTAAGAGGTTAAAAAGTTAATTGGTTAATTAGTTGTCTTTGTCATCCTGGAAGGAGAGTCTTCGACTGATAGGATCTTTACTACGCTTAGATTCTATCGCTCCACTTTGTTATGCTCCAGAATGACATGGATACTGCCATTCCGAACAACTCCCCACTGTCATTCTGAACGTAGTGAAGAATCTAGAGCGTTTACGCTCGTTTACTCGCTAGATCCTTCGTCAAACTTCCTCAGGATGACAAGTTGTATGTAGTCCCGAGACTCAAAGATAATTGAATCTCAGGACTACCCCCTAGCCGAGCTAAGGGATAGAAAGAAACTAGTTGTGCGCGTAAGCACTTCCAGCTTCGGGTGTAAAGTCAACATTTACAGGAGCTTGAACAGCACCTCCACTTGGACCAAAGAAATTATCCTCTGCCAAGATTGTTGTTGTTGCACCATAATCGTTAATCATTGAGCCGTCAACAAAGTTGTTGTATTCGACTATAGATCCATCATATGAACTATCGACACCAAGAGCTTCACCACCACCACTAAAGTGGTTGTAAGCTACATAAGCACCAGTATATCCACCAATACCAGCCGCATTACTATAGAAGTCATTTTCAGTAACGTCTAAAGAACTTGAACCAGGATTAGTGTAAACACCAGTCACTAAGTCATGTATTACGTTTTGATTAATAGCAACAGAGCTATAAACACCGCTTGTTACAGCAACAATACCTCTTGAAGCAACTTCGCTCAAACCATCAATATCATTGTACATAACATTAACGTTTGAAATACCACTATCAAGATAGACAGCTGAATTTTCTCCAAGTATTGTTCCAGGATTAATAGTAAATCCTGTTAGATTAACATTACTAGATTTGATGTTCACTCCACCAGTTATAGTAGCAGCTTGATCGTTTACAGCAGCCAAAGTCAAATCTTTAGTTATTGACACAGTTTCTGCATAGGTACCATCATCTACACAGATAGTATCTCCTGCAGTAGCAGCGTTAACTGCGACTTGAATGTTACTACTGATAGTAGTGGTACAAACTGGTGCTGAGTAATCACCCAATACTGCTCCTACTGTTGGAGCTGGTGTTGGAGTAGGTGTAGGTGTTGGAACTGTAGCTGGTGAAGGACTTGGATTGTTTCTCCACTGTTCAGCTTCGAATCTGATATCAGCTAAGAAACCATCTGTTTGTACTTCATTTCCAGTTGCTTCAGGCAAATTCCACTCAATACCGAAGTAGTAAGTAGTACTTGCAACTGCTCTTCCATCTTCAGCTAAACCATGACAAGTGCCATAGTCGGTTGTGCCTTCAGTATCTGTACAGCTACCAGCTGTGTAAGCTTGAGCTAAGATAGGCCAAAGATCGTAGGCTTCACCGCCTTCGTCTATAGGTCCTTCAGTAGCAACTACATCTTCAGCTGCACCATTGAGGATATTGTCACCTTCCAATGGATCTGCAGTACAGTTTCCAGGAACACCATTTGGACTCGATTCACCACATTGGAAACCAGGAACATTTCCTTGGTCAATAAAGACCGAAAACATCAAAGCTTCTTGGAGTTCACCTTCATCATCGGTGGTGTCTCCAGCCTCGATTTCATTTTCTAGTCTTCCATTTTCCTCATTTCGAGTATTAAAGACCATAAACCGGAGCCAAGCATCATTGTCATAGACATGTAGGCTAATAGTATTTTCACCTTCATCTCCAGGTTTCAAATCAGTATAGTCAAAGAAAACATGTGATTCATCTAAGTCTGTTTCAGTCCATGTGCCATTACACTCTGTACCTAGTAAGTCTGGGGTAATAGCTGAATCTGTAGACTCTTCTTCCCAAACACCACCTAAACTACAAACCATTCCATTGTAATGTGCGGTGCTATCTACTTTAAGATCAATAGCTCCAGCTTGGAATAAGTTATTGAGTGAAGTCTCACTATCTGAGAAGAACGCAGTGGTTCCGTAGATAGCAAAAGCTCCTACTATACCGACTAAACCTAAACTCATTAAAATTCGTTTCATATTCTTTTCACCTCCGTTCATTACGAACATTTATTATTAAATCGTCGTACCCGTCCAGAGATAGTCTCTACCCTGGACAGGATTTATCCGTCTTTTTCAAAACGGCAGGGTTTTAAGATAAGACCCTTAAGCGTCACGTCGTTCACGAACGACGTGACAATAAACGTCCTAATTTAAGTTGTATGCACTTAGTGCAAATGGCGTGTAATTAACAGGTCCAGTGAAGTCGTCCGAAGGATCGGCATCACCCCACCAGTTATCCGTTGCATCTACATCTGGTGCAGATGCAGGTGTACCACTTCCGTGCACTAAGAACTCAATATTGTTCTCATTTACAAACACTCCTGTTTGATCAGCATTATGCTCAACTTGAACAGATACATCAAACCAAATACTATCCATTATGTGATTGCGCATGATGTTGGTAGCTGTATTGCTAGCTACTGACAAACCGTCTATAGCTACTCCAGCCCCCCAAGCTCCAGTCACATCACTAATTGTGTTGTAGGCAATCATCAGACCATCGGTATCTCCAACTGTTTGAATCCCATATCCACCTTTGTTTGTGGAAGAAATACCACGAATCACATTATCGGTGAAACTAGAATTGGTTAATGAAAACCCACTATTATCATCATGCCACTGGATTCCTTTACTTGAAGGATTTGTTCCACTCACATCTAGATTTTCTATCAAGTTATAGGTGATATGAATATTGTCCATATCTGCCCCATTGTTGGCAATATGCACTCCAGCTAGTTGATTGCCAGTGAAAGTGGTACCGTCACCATCTAGATGAAGACCAGTGATAGTTACATCACTAGATACAACATTGGCTAAATAATTAACCGATGCCGCCGAAGGAACCACTGTCGCACTTGTTTCTGGGTTAACCAATCCAGCAATAGTTAATGGTTGATCAACACTGAATTCGTTGTACACACCATCAGCCACACAAATTGTGTCATTAGGTAATGAAGCATCAATAGCAGCTTGAATACTTGTGAAGTCTTCTGTGCCAGAGTCATCAACTACGACAGTACATTCAGTCTCAGCATCTGGAATATCGTAGCCTCCAAGAGATGCTCCAACCAAAATCTCTTCATCACCAAAATCTACATTTTCACAAGCGAAATCTGGATTGTTTCTAGCTTGCTCTACATAGAAAGTCATATCGGCAAACAGACTGTCTGTCTGGACTTCATTGCCAACTGTACTTCCATCACATGTGATAGTTGAACCATCATTGGTCATTTCACCCAAACACCACTGCAAGCCAATATAGTTGGTAACATTACCTTGAATTGGTCCGCCAATAGAACTTGGATCAGCCAACGTATATGTTTTTCCACCTAAGACATCGCTAGCAGGTCCTTGCTCATTGCTAAACATAAGAGGCTCAAGAGCCTGTCCTTGCCAGATATTGTCTCCTTCACCAGGATCAGACAAACCTTGCCATCCAAGAGTTTCACCTTGGTCAACCCAAGACGTGAAATAAAGATTCTCAGCTAACTCTCCAGAAAGTAACCCATCTGGATCAACTAAAGACTCAGGCTCAGTCTGGGTGTTATCGTCATCTTGCATATTACCAATATGCACACAAGCCCAAGCATCGTTGTCTTCGACAGTCATACTAATAGTATTCTCACCCTCATCGCCAGGCTTTAAGTCAAAATAACTAAAAAACCGTTGAGTGGTAAGATCGGTAGATTCCTAAGAACCCTCACAAGCTTCACCCAAAAGTTCAGGTCGAGGATTATTGGCTTCATCCAAATCTTCATCTTCCCATTCATAAATTCCAGGCTCAACTTCGGTACAAACCATACCTGCATAATGTGCCTCACTGTCGATCTTAAGATCGAGTGCACCGGCAATAAAGGCATTGTCTGTCGACGTCTCGGTATCCGAGAAAAAGGCAGTTGTAGCAAGTAAGCCAACAGCAATCGCAAGAGTACCAATG
>Ga0066639_10006057_pt1 | contig 10115 bp, 7 predicted proteins | sample CryGeyCG2114_010_2_FD_59504 | JGI IMG/M metagenome (GOLD analysis project Ga0066639, IMG submission 59504) | Groundwater microbial communities from aquifer - Crystal Geyser CG10_big_fil_rev_8/21/14_0.10 | ecosystem: Environmental > Aquatic > Deep subsurface > Groundwater | place: USA: Utah... | reverse complement strand
AAACCTGTTTTACGAATGAGGTGGAATTTAATCGATTTTCATCGATCATTGAAGAGGAGTTTTTAAGGAGTTCATTTGAGTGGCTCGTTCAATCGGGTGTACCGAGTGCAAAAAAGATTGCTGAATTTTATTGGAGACAAGGGACCCAAATCCGCCCCGTGCACCTCGATTTGGTATCTCACTTTTTTCAAAGAGCAGGGATCCATCGAAAGACGAAGGGAATTGTTTTTCGATTGGACTCGATTAGCTTTGATGAGTGGATGCTGACTCTCACTCATGAGCTCGTGCATGGGATTGATCCTTTTTTAGAAAAAGGGGTTGAGACCTTTAGCCGGGAGGCTTGGGTAAAAGAGTTCGTGAGCTACTCGCGCACGGTTCAAAGGCCTGACGAGCTCCCCCGGCCTGTGAGAGAAAGATTAAGTCAGTGGCTCATGGCCGGACTTGACAGAGGATTTTTGGGTGAGGTGAGAGCCTGGTCTGTAACCACTCAAATCTATTTTGATCTCCTCAGCCTTGGAAAGGTTTCTGAAATTTCTTGGATGGAGACTCTGGTGGGGGGATTTAATCAAAAAGAGGAGATCGCGGTTCAGGTTTTTAGAAAGCTCGACCCGGATTTTTCTGACCCAGCGGATGGGATTTTTAGTAATCTGTTGATTCAAAACTCACTTCAAAGGCTTCGCTTGGAGTTTCGCTCTCATCCCGAGAGGGTTCAGTTTGGGGTTCTCGGAGCCTTTTTCTAGAGCCCATAAAGCACATAACTACTTAAATTTAAAAGAAAAAAACCTAATCGAGGCAGCTCCTAAAAGTAAGCTATTTCTTGACTTTTTTTATCAATCAATATAAGATGCGCGAGTCTCTTGGACTCTGCCTGAGGTGGATGAAGAACGTTTGAGGCTTAGAATGAACTCTTTTAAAATGAAGGTTTTTTTTTTGATCAGTTGCACGCTGCTGGCACTGGGGAGCTTTTCAGTAAAGGCATTTGGATCTTGTGAGAGTTTTTTAAAGCTCCGTGAAACGGAAATGGGCCTTTCTATTCGAGAGAATCTACTAAAGCCACACCTCGACCCAAAATCGCTTGTAGAGCTTTCTGATAAGCTCACCCCTTACACCAAAGAGCTTCTAGAGCGCTCTCATTCTCTGGAAGTGCTCACGCGCGAGTGGTCCATTGAGAAGACACAAACTCGAATTGATGCACTTCAAGAAATCGATAGCATGGCGCTTGTGATTTCTCAAAAAGTTCACTTGATTAAAATTTTAAAAAAATTGGTGGATGCAGGAGTAATCAACGGAATGGATCCTGAAAGCTACAAGGGCCTAGAAACTCTTTTATCTGAAATGAATGATTCTTTAGAAAAAGACTTAGTGACGATGAACACGAGAACGAGTCTTTTGATGACTAATTTCCCGGGCCTTTGGGAGGGAGTAAAGAATTTTTGGACCGTTATGCTCGGTATGGGAATTTCTTTTCCTTTGATTCTAAATACCTCGGCTCTTCTTTTAGGGCATGGGACATTGGGGGATTTAGCCATGGCAGTTGAAATACCGTCAATCCTCACCTTTTGGACTTGGGGATGGGCGAAGATCCCTACCATTTCTAATGATGGTCTGAATTACAAGATGGATAGCATGTGGACCAAGATGCAGATTCCACTTTCTTCTCGCAAGTGGAGATCCAATCTCCCTCAGGACCTCAAAAAATCACTTGAAGCTTACGGGGTCGATGAGGGTGATTTGCCAAGTCTAAAAAAAGTGATGCAGTTGGCTCCTAAAAAAATGATCAAAGCGTCGTCCCAAAATTTAAACTACATGGAACTCAGTAGAGAATCTGATCGTTTTTTAGAGGCACTTCAAAAAGAAGTGGTTGATCCCCTGCTTGCAGCCGATCCTGAAAAGTCTAAAGAGTTTATGGATATATTTGATGGTCTTGTGCGAGCGATGAAGTCTCTCGAAGGGAGAACGCTCTTTAAAAAATTGAGGCTTCGAAATGCCTTGAGAGATGCAAAAAACCAAGTTTTAGCGCTTTCTCAGGAATTAAATCTTTGGGAAACCTATGGAATCGAAATCGATAAAGTCCTTTTTGATGTAGGGGAAGCTTGGGAAAAGTCGAGCGAAGTGGATGCAGTCCTTGAGTCTATTTTTGAGTTTGGGGAGGAAAAATCAAAAAATCCTCTCTTGCGCCTCCCCCTTTGGAGACGTCCTCAAATTCTTTCTTCTGGTTATTATTCTAGACCTCTTTTGAAGGATTTGAGGGCAAACCTTGAAACCGAGGCAGTTCTCGTTTTAGGGAAGATGTTAGATGGGGCTTCAAACTTAAAGATTCAATTTCGTGTGAACGGGGAGGGGACCTCCGATTCTTCGAGTAAGGCATTTAATTATTTTAAGGATGTTGACGTGGTTATTGATTTTAGTATGAATTATCACGGGGGAGAGAATAAAACTTATCGCGAGTTCTTTAATTTCGTTTTTAGACCCCTAGATGAAAAGACCTCTGTTAGTCCCAGTTCACCTGAATATAGAGAGCAGTTCGTTGAGAGGTTTAGAGAGTCCCTTGAAAACTTTAAAGAAGTTTTAATGACTACTGACAGGCTGCCTCAATAGAGAAGTCATCGGGGTTTGCAAGCCTTCCAGAACGAATACTTTTCAGGATGAGCTCCTGAGGGGGGCTTGTGGGTAAATTCATTTGATAAAACTCATGTCGGCTCACGACCTCAGGGTCATTTCTGAGCGCACAATAGGGTTGTAGGGCTTGGTGAATTTTTTTCCAGGCACTTTGTTTAAAAATCGAATTGTTAAATGATTCGTCCCAATAGGGATTCACGTAGTCCGAGAAATCAAGATCTCGATTTAAACTCCACTTTTGGTTTTGCCAAACAAAAAGAGAATCCGACTCTCCACACAGATCGAGGTAAAAGAGAAATCCTCGGTAGTTTGCCTCCATATCCGCTCTTGAAAAGATCTTAGAGACTCGAAAGCCAAGTCGACCTTCTTCTGTTTTAAAGCTAAAGAGGATGCTTTTTGCAAGGGCTTCGTCTGGGGTTTCCTTTTTTTCCAGTGCCTTTTTGTAGGATAAATAGGATTTCCATCCCCATGGAAAGAAGTGTCCAAATTTATCCACTCCCAAATGGATTCCAGCGACTTTGATCGTGGGAGCAAGATCGAGGAGGGGAGATAAACTGAGAGAGAAGATGAAGAGTTTTCGATTTTGATAAATATTCTCGTGTTGAAAACGTTCGTAGTCTTCGGTGTCCATCGCCGGAACTTTCTGAATTTGTGGATCGTCTTCTACCCAACGGGTCACGCGGTGGCGAATCTGGGAAGAAAAATCCTGATGCACTCTTTTTCTTAAATCATGGCAAGAGCCAAAGGGGTTTTCGAGGTTTTCTGTTTCGACAGATTCTTGAAGTTTGAGATTGAGCAGTTCGTTTAGCGCTTGGGTGGAGTCTGAGAGGGTTTTGCCCCAAGCGTAGTAATTATCAGTTTCTCGAGAAAAGACCTGAGGGCTAAAAAGAAGAGTGGCACTCAGAAAACAGGAAAAAAGTGGTTTAAGGGAGCTCAACATGGGCGCTAGAGTGCCTCTCTCTGTCTAGAAAGGCAAGAAGAGAATCCTGCGTCATATTTTAAGGGGGCTTTGGATGCTTCTGGTTTTCTTGTTCCTTCTGTTTTGGCATCGAGAAAACTACCGAGGTATTTTTGTGAGAAAGTGAGGTAAAGTCCAATTCTTCACTAGTCTTGAGAGGCGCTTTTGGTGGAGGGCATGAACGGCACAGAGAACGTTTGTTGAGTCGGAGAGGAGTCGGTTTAGGGAGTCTGGTGAGAGATCTTCTATTTTTTCAATTTTGTCTTCAGCCGAGTAAAACGTGTCATAACCTAAGCTCTGGAATTCTAAGATCAGCTCACTTGGGTGGTATTCAAAATCCTTTGTCCATTTTTGATTCACTTCCATGAAGACGAGGGGTTGGAGAGTCGTGAGGGTTTTTCTTCCTCCTTTTAAAGCGAGGAGTTCTGCTCCTTCAATGTCCATTTTAATAAAATCAATTTTTTGAATGCCTTGAATGCGAACAACTTGATCGAGAGTGGTGAGTTCAATTTCAATTTCTTTTACAGTTTCTGGTTGAGTCCACGAACCGCTATCGTGTTTTTTCATGGATGCTTGCCCATCGTCTTCATTGGGGAGGTAAATGGTTGATTTGCCGGGAGTTTCACTCATCCCTAGATTTTGAAACGTGACGTTATCGTAGTCTTGGTATTTTTTTAAGAAAAGTGAAGTGCTTTTAAAGGTTGAGGGGACGGGTTCAAACGCATAGACCTGTCCGAATTTTCCCACAAGGTGTGAGAATAAAAGGGTGTAAAGTCCTCGATTCGCGCCGATATCTAAAATCGTCTCTCCTTTTTTAATTAAATTGAGGTAGACGATTTTTTCAAAGACGAGGTGTTTTCTTTTTTTGAGAAGAGCTTCATAGACCTTCGGGGCTCTTGCCAATTGGCGGTTTAAAAATTCTTTTTGGTTTCTCGATAAAAACTGGATCACTTGAGCCACTCCAAGTAAGTAGACTCTAATTGTTTCACTTGAGTCTCCCAGGAGAGAGTTTGAACCCGTTTCCAACCGTTTTTGGCAATTTTCAGATGAAGGACATCGTTGGTTAAAAGCTGAAGAATAGAGGAGATCATTTTCTCTTCATCTTGAAAGTCACACACGATTGCGTCTTCCCCGTCTTTAAGATCGTATCCTAGTCCAGTTGGAGTGGTCACAACCGGAAGACTGCAGGCCATTGCTTCACTGAGAGCCATTCCAAAACCTTCGTTGTGACTTGGAAAAAATAAAAGGCGACACTTTGATAAAAGACGAACCATTTCGTCGGCTGGGAGTTTGGGGTAGACAACAATCCGTGGCCAGAGTTTTTCAGAAAAGGAATTCAAAACAAGGCCCTTTTGAGCAGAAGCTCCAAAAATATGGAATTCCGCTTTTTGGCTTTTTTCAAGCACGGAACTCACCACTCGGGCGATTCGTTCAGGTGCTTTTCTAGAGGACCAAGTTCCGACAAAGGCGATATGTAAAGTTGGCGGGGGAATTTTAAATGGACGCTCTAAGAATTCAGAATCAAGGCCTGGTGCAATGGCAATCGATGGAATCTTCGCATGTTCGGGGAAGCTTCTAAAAAAACTGAGATCTTCTTGAGAGAGGCATACAAAACCGTCGGCGAAACTAAAATGCATTCGATTGATTGAATCGTAAAGGGGGGTAGTGAGCCGATGGAAGATTTTTTTATATTTTTTGGGATCCACCTTGCGAGCGACTTTTGAGGCCAGCAGTTCTAAACCGTCTGCATGGGCGACAATCAGAGGTCGATTTCCTTTTCTGAGGGTTTTAAAAGTGCCCGTGAGCCAACCAAAATTGCCTCCAAAGATTTCGATGAGGTCGTAATCTCGCCAGTGGGATTTCAGTCCACCCACAAGGGCATCGATTGAAAATTTCACTTGGTCTGCCTTTGGCCAGTGGAGTTTTCGAAATTGTTTAGGAGTGACGACATCCACCTGGTGCCCAAGGGTCTTTAAACCCTCCGACCAGCGGAGGTGGGTTTTCCCCGAGCCTAAACTCGGATCGAGTTCACAGTTACTAAAAACGAGAATTTTCATGTGTCTTATTATCTACTGAATGGGAGGGATTAGGCCAGAATTTATGGCAATGCAGAAAATCACATCTGGATAGGACTTGGAGATAAATGCATTTTCATATGCTCCGCGCGAAAGTAGAAGCTGGTGGAGGGTTGGCAGCTTAAAGTAGGGTACATTCATTAAGAGGTGGTGTTCGAGGTGGTAGTTGACACGATGGGGATCCACTGTGAGTCGTCCAAGTGGCGAGGCATAGGTCGTTCTTGTGCATTTGAGAGGATCCGGATCCATTTCAGTGCAGGCGTGTTCGGCAATCGAGCGAATCCTGAGAATGAGGCTAAAGGTTGTGAGGTAGGAAATGATCCAAAGCAAGTAAAGCCAAGGAGAGAGAAAGGCAGTCAAGATTAAATAAAGAACTAGGTTACAGATTAAAACCCCCCACAAGTGTTGAAACCCTGTTTTTATTACATCAAAAAGAGAACGCCTGCTTTGATCAATCGGAGTGATTGAACCAGAGAGGGTAAACTCAATGAATCCAAAATCCATTAAAAGAAGTCCATAAACCCGTTTGAATCCAGAAACCCCCAATAGGTCTCTAAGGACCTTGCGGGCGAATGAGGACTTACTCACAGGATAGGGAGAGACAAGCGAGAGGTCAGGATCTTTTGTGGTGCCTGCAAATTGGTGATGGCGGAGGTGATACGCTCGGTATCTAGAGAGATCCACCCAAGTGATGCTCCCGCAAATCCACCCAAAAACTTGATTGAGAGATCGACTTTTAAATAAAGAAAAGTGAGAGGCATCGTGGGTCAAAATGGCGAGCGCTAAATGGCGCCCACCCAGTAAAATGAGGGCAATTAAAATCGCCCACCAGGATCTAAAAGAATGAGCGAGGAAAAAGGCACTCGCTATGATTAAAAGAGTTGTAAAAACGGCCTGAAATCCTTTTAGATCAGAGCCTTCAGTGAAGGATTTTATTTCAGAGGGAGATAAGACGTCAGTGACTTTCATAAAGTTTATTTTGATTTTAACACAAACTTGAGGTGTTTAAAAAAATGAAAGTTGGGCATCACCCACGCGTTTAAAATCTGTGGTATTGAGTTCGGGGCCTCCTCGTTTTAATTGAAAACGCTTGGCATACAAGGAGAAGCTTTGTCGGATTTGTTCGGCAAAAGGTCCAGAGAAGTTTCTTCTTGCGAAGGCATTCTGATAGGAGAGGTCATTTCGATGAAGGTCAGTGAGGCGATTGAGAACCTTCTTTTTTCGTTCAGGAAAGTGCTCTTCGAGCCAATTTTGAAAGATTTCTTGCACGCTGTAGGGGAGTCTCAGGATCGTGTAGTTTGCAAATTGAGCTCCGGCACTCGATACCGATTCGAGTAGAGAGGGAATTTCGCTGTCTGTCAGTCCAGGAATAATCGGGCCCATCATCACTCCAACTGGGACTCCAGTTTTTGCAAGGACTTCAATGGCTCGAAGCCGTGCAAGTGGAGTCGATGCACGCGGTTCGAGTTTTAAGGCAAGGTCTGAGTTTAACGTCGTGATTGAGAGGTGGACCATCACTGCTTGAGAGTTTGCAAGTTCGCTTAAATAATCAAGGTCTCGAACGATGAGTTGATTTTTTGTGATCAAAGAGACTGGATTTTTAAATTCAACAAGAATTTGAAGGCATTGCCGAGTGATTTTGAGATTTCGCTCAATTGGCTGATAAGGATCTGTCACTCCACTCATCACTAGTGTTCGGGGAGCCCACTTTTTGGAGGAGAGTTCTTTTCTGAGTAAGTGCGGAGCATTTTCTTTCGTCAGAATTTTACTTTCAAAATCCAGCCCGGAGGAAAAACCCAGATATTCGTGGGTGGGCCTCGCGAAGCAGTAAGAGCAGCCGTGTTCGCACCCTCGGTACGGGTTGAGGCTAATTTCAAAGCCCACAGCGGGGTTTTTATTGTGACTAATGACCGACCGAGAAGGGTCGGAGTAGAAGAGCGTTTTAGGTGAGGATGGGCTTTTAGAGTCATCATCGAATTCCCTTTCGACAAGTGTGGTTTCAAAGCGGTTTTTGGGTTGAACGTGAGTCCCACGCCCGTGGACCGATCCCTGAATCAAAGGAGGCTTCTTGGCTCGATTTTGAGAGTAGGACTGCATTGTTTTAATCTACACTTTATTTACACCTTTTACAAGCTAAATATTCTGACTTTTGCAGGGGATCGAGTAGGAGAAGAGTCTGCTATACTGAATAAAGGATGAGTGTTGAGGCAAGAGGCAAACGTCATGGCGAAGAGAAAGAAAATTGGAGAAGTGTACGTTGAAAGAGGGCTTCTTTCTGCTGAAAAAAAAGAGGCAGTCCTCTCTTATGCAAAAGAAAAGGGAATTAAGTTCTTGGATGCGGTCTTACTCTTAAATGCAGTTCCAAAAGACCAATTAGTTCAAGAATTTGGTCAGGACTTTAATTTTGATTACGTCGAAATTAGTAAAGACAGCCTTCCCCTCATTGCAGAGCAGGCCCTCTCGGCTTCTGTCATTGCTGAATATGGAGTGATTCCCCTTAAAAAAGTTTACTGGAAGGACCGTTCACCACTCATGTTTTTGGGCATGATTTCTCCGAGTGACGTCAAAAAAAATGGAGAAAAGCTGCGCGAGCTCATCGGGATGGAGTTTAAGCCTCTTTTAATCAGCGTCACTCATTTAGCAGATGTTTTAATCGAACGCCTGCAGTTCCCGCTTGAGATCACTTATCGCTCAGTGGGTCAACCTTTGCATCCTCTTCTTTATAAAGAGTGCGAAGGGCGTTGGGGGAAACTCTCAAATTATCAAAAAAGTGGAGACATGGAGATTGTACACTTTCAGCTAGATGCAAAGGTAAAAACAGAGGTTAATTTTTCAATTCCTCAAAATCTATATAAAACACGTCAGACCTCAATTGATCAAAAGCGGATCACTCGAAGGGGGCACTTGATTTCTGGCCTTGATATTGACTTGCCTTCTTCTCAAAGCACCGAGGTGATTAAGATTCGCCAACTTCAAACACTCGATATTTCTAGGGATGGGCTTCAGGTGTGTGGAGATGCCCTTTTGATCATGAAAGAAAGCGAACCTTACAAAATGCGAATTCGCTTAAAAGACCCTGAAAAATCGAGCATTTCTTTTTTGGGAGAGATCACTCGCCTCGATACTTCAGATAATGAAGTGCCAATTGCGGGAGTTAGAATTTTAGAGATGTCGAAATCGAATCTGAAAACTTGGAATTTGCTCGTTTCCTATGCAAATTTAACTGACTTGAGTGCCCTCACTCAAGTCTAGTTCTCATCCTCTACATCAGTGTTTCACTGTCTGGGTAGTAGGCTCCAGGGATATCGGGTTCATAAGTCGACCCTCCACCGCCACCTGAACTACCCCCACCAGTGCTGGGATCCGTCGTTGTCGATCCGCTGCCCTCACTAGTGGACTGGTCTTGGCAAGGGTCATCATCTTCTCCTCGGCCATCACTCCAAGTCCCCTCTTCATTACAGTTCGTGTTTCCAGTGCCACCGCCACCAGTCGATCCACTCCCAGTTGTTGCGCTGAGAGGGAGTTCAATGGTTTTAATCGTTCCTGCTCCATCATAAAAACGAACGATGAGTGTATTCGAATAACTTCCAGCAACAATCGATTTAAAATCAATTTGAATATCGCATGTTCCTTGAGAGCCCACACAAGTGTGTCTCCCGATACTAAATGGGCCACCGCTGGTTGCTAGAGTAGCACTAATAAACAGTGGGGCTCCAGTTCCTTCTTTTTTCACGATGGTGTAGACATAAGAGTAGACGTTTCCGTTTGAGACAGCATTTTTAAAGTTTCCATCAGAGGTGGCATCCCAGAAAAAAGTGCTGGGATCGGACGTCGGCTGAAAGCTATCAACGTTATTGGCTCTGAGATCAAGTGAAATAGATTGTGCAGCTCCTGCTCCATCGAGATAATTCACGACAAGTGTAGAGGCATGATCTGTTTGAACCCTATTTGCAAAACTCAGTTTAAAAGTACAGCTCGACTGAATCGCCCCGTTACAAGGGTTAGACGCGATAGAAAAGGTCCCCGGAGAATTGAGAGTGATAGATTGAACGACAGGTGTCCCACCAGAACTATTTTTAATGATTGTAAAATCTTTATAAAAAGCCCTTCCACTTGCATCGACGCCTTCCCATCTTCCAGAAGTAGAAGAATCCCAGACGAGGGTAGAGCGTTCAGGGGGGATTGAAGTTGCAGTGAGAGGGAGAGTGAGAAGTTTATTTGTCCCCGAAACATCTTTATAGTTAACGACGAGTTGGGCAGAGTAGGCAGCCTCTATGCTTGTGTCAAAGGAAACATCAAATTGACAATCATCTATGTCAATTACACCACCAGCCACAGGGCAAAAAGTCGAATTGTTCCCGGACCAACCCTCGACTTGAAAAGCTTCAGAACCTGCTCCCTGAATACTGACGTAGTTAACGACAATCGCTTGAGGGACTTCTTTAGAGATGAAAAAAGTTTTT
>Ga0066639_10006047_pt1 | contig 10124 bp, 12 predicted proteins | sample CryGeyCG2114_010_2_FD_59504 | JGI IMG/M metagenome (GOLD analysis project Ga0066639, IMG submission 59504) | Groundwater microbial communities from aquifer - Crystal Geyser CG10_big_fil_rev_8/21/14_0.10 | ecosystem: Environmental > Aquatic > Deep subsurface > Groundwater | place: USA: Utah... | reverse complement strand
CCCTATTGACAATACGACCATATAATAGTAAGATAGAAGGCGATTACCCTCCAGAGGAAAATCGCTTCGGCGAGCCATTATGTTTACTACTATGAATAATTCGATACAAAATAGCCCCCGCGTCGCCTCTGGTGGCTTTGTGGCTCGATTCTTGCGCGCTTTTGTAAAGAGCGCCGTCGTGGCGTTTCGAGACCGTATGCGAGTTGTTTCCGTGCGACGCTCTAGGCAAGTTGTTCATAGGACTTGAATTATCATATTCTTTTCCAGTCTCAAGAACACCTTGTCTAGGACAAGGTGTTCTTTTTTCTGACAGTTCTTTGCCAACAAATCAGTCTACACGATGCGCTGCATCGAGGTGATTCCCTTGGTTGAGGTCACGGCTTTTTCGGCTTTGTGCGACTTGTTCAGAGCTCAATGGCATTACGCTTTGGATCGCCGTCCCCAGCTCGCGCTTGCATGGACGTTCTTTGCGATAGCGCAGACAATCGTGCTCGTGGGTCGCCCCATTCTCTTGATGTTTGCGGTCGCTTTGGTAGAGAGAGAGGGATTGCACTGGGGGATGATGTTAGAGTTTTCCTTGTACATCGGCGCGCAAGTTCCGATCGAAATCCTCTATTGGGCTTTTCATGGACCCGCGCGATACATCGAGGAAAACGTTGCATTCTGGGTGCAAGCTAACTATAGGCGACACCTTTTGCGCGGGGTCTTCACCCTCTCACATCGCTGGCACACCGATCATCATACGGGCGACACTTACGATCGCATTGAGAAGGGAAGAAACGGTCTGTATGATGCCTCTCGTGTCTCGTTCCTCATTATTTACTCGGGTATGCGATGTCTCATCTGCTGGGTGATGCTCTCGTACTTCTCACCTGCGTCGTTCTTCAGTGTGCCAGTCTTTGTCGGTGTTGGCATCGCCGTCATTTTGTACTTTGACCGGATACTGAGCCGTTTGCATCAGAAGATAAACGAGATGGAGAACAATATCGGAAAGCGCGTCTTCGACATCTTGAGCAACATCCTCACTGTCATCATCTTGCGCAACGAGCGTCCCATCTTCGCCTCCATCATGAACGACGTGGAGGCACACTTTACCCTCACTGCAAAGAGGAACAAGACCAACGAGCTAAAGTGGATGGCGAGCGCACTCATCTGTAACACCATGTTCGTTTTCGTCTTGGTAACCCAGGTAACATGGTCCCTGCGGCGCGGCGACCCGTCAACGTTGGCGGAGATTACGGTAGTAATGAGGTACGGCTACGAGCTATGTGATCTGTTCTATAACCTCGCCGGGCAGTTGAACGATGTCTTGACCAATGGGGTCAAACTTGCAAACGCAAGCGTACTAGAGAAAAGCTTTACCGGCGAAAAGCTCGAGAATCATGTTTTGCCGAACGGGTGGCAGAAAATCATGATTCAAGATCTAAAATTCACGCACAGGGAAGATGGAGGACTGCAGAATGAGGGGAAGGATGATCCACATCTGTTCATCGACAAGCTAGCGCTATCGCGGAATATGAAGATTGCCGTGGTCGGTCAATCGGGGTCGGGAAAGTCCACGTTCTTCAGGGTCTTCCGGGGTCTTATTGAGCCCGACACCGGCCATCTCGAGATTGATGGCTCTAGGGTCGCGACAGGTTTCTGCGGTATCAAACGAGCAATCACTCTCATTCCGCCGGAATCTGATATCTTTGCTGAGACTGTCCGCAACAACATCAGCATGTTTGCGGACATCTCTGACGAGAGAGTGTGGCGCGCGCTCGCAACCGCCTGTGTTGATAATGTTGTGCGTGATCTTCCGAATGGCTTGGATACTGTGAACAGAGAAGATGGTGTCAATCTCTCAAGTGGGCAGCAGCAGCGAATCGCACTCGCGCGTGGAATCCTCGCCAGTGATGGAGACGACAAGGAGATCATCCTCTTGGATGAACCGACGTCTGCCTTTGACCAAAAGACGGAGATGCGCATTGTGAAAAACATCTTGCACATGTTTGACGACAAGACGGTGATTGCAAGCACTCACAACTTGAGGCTGGTCCCGCTCTTCGATCGGGTCTTGGTGTTTTGCGGTGGCCGCATCGAGGCGTTTGGCACAGTGGATGAAGTGCGTGCCATGTCATCGGAGTACCGGCTCTTGGAAGCAAGCGCTCTCGCCGGCACCTTGCACAAGAGAGCGTCTATCGAGCATTTGGATTTCTTGGAATCGTAACTGGCGCAAGTGGAATCGTAACTGGCGCAAGCGAATTAGACTGACCTTTTCTTTACCGTTTCAACATCCGCCTCGCTATTTTGGGAGGCGGGTGTTTTTTATTGAGGGCGGTCGCAATTCTTCAGTCTTTTTTAAGTTTGGCAACAGGTCCTTGACCGCTACCTCTGGTTGGGGCAGTATGAGGGTGTCAGTTCCTTTTCATAACATTGGTAGAGTCAGTGCGCCGTGTCGGTGCACTCGGGAGGAAAAGCATGCATTCCTTGATTGTCTCCTGCCCTGTCTTGCCCGTAGTGCTAGGCGTTTTCTTGTTTGCCTTCGCTACGATCTATGCTCTCTCGCGCACGACTTCGCTTGGTGGAGTCATTGGCTGCATGGTCGGGCGGGCTATCCTTGCGGGAGCGTTTGTCATTGGAGCGCTCGGCCCGATTCAAAACTGCTCGAGCGTCCTCTCCGTCTTCACGATCATGATTCTCGTCATCTGCGTGTACGAGTTGCCCGGTCTATATGTGCACACCATCACATTCTTTTTCAGTGCTTTGGTGTGCCCTTTGGTCCTCTCGCTATGGTATGTGGATGAGCACGTGCGGACCTGCTTTGGGATGCCACTCAGAATCTATGCCGTGCCACTCTCTGTGTCACAAGAGAACGCTCATTTTCACGTGCGCCTCGGGTTGGTGCGAGCCATCCGTAGTTGGGCGATACGCCGCAACATTCTCGTCACCGTGTGCTTTTTGGTCGTCAGCACCATTTGGCTTTGCTACGAGTGGCGCATACCGGCGCTGTGATCTTCGTGGAAGAGGAATGGATGATGTCCGCGGGGAACGAGGACGCCTGTCCTCAAACCTGATTCTCTAACATGATCCGCTGACACCCTGCGAATAACCCCCCCCGTGCCAAGGCGGCACGGGGGGCTTTATACTTGTGATATAATTCTCAAATGTTTGCTACTTACTTCGGCGCACTAGTAATCTTTCTCGCGGGTGTGGGGGTGGGCATTTCGTTTTATAAAAGACATCGCTTGAACCAGGAATATAAAGTCGTCAGACATATACAGGAAGTGAACGAGAAAAGGAAGGCGATCAGCAAGCAAAAAATCTTGGATTACGCAATAAAAAAAGGGGAGATAAAAAACATGGATCTTGTGAAGTTCTTGGGGCACTCAAAATCGGGCGCTACCGGCTACCTTAGAGAACTGGTTAGCGACGGTAAGCTTTTGCAAGTCGGGATTATGGGGAGATATGTTTCATACAAACCCATCGAGAATATTGGTGATCAGAAGGTATCCTTTTAGGTAGGCCTTTTGAGACTTGTATTGATAAATGTTGCGGGATGGAGGATATGCAACTTACCGCCAAGTTGTCCAGCTCATTAGCGCTTGGACGGGAGATAACCGCCCGTGAAACGCTCATCCACATATACTTACATGTAAAACCTGAAGCTTGCGATACAATGTACTTGTCGCTATAAAACTTTATCTATAAATATCTGACTACTTTCTATGTCCCTAATTCTGGTACTCATCCTAATCCTAGGCGGAGGCGTGGCTGCCGCTGCCGAGCAGAGCTTGCCCGGTGACGCTCTCTATTCATTCAAGACAAACGTCAACGAACAAATAATGGCACTTCTCGCCATCTCGCCCGAGGCCGAGGCGCGTTGGCAGGCGAGGGTTATCGAGCGTCGCCTCGAAGAGGCGGAAGAGCTGGTTCGTGAAGGGGAGCTCACGGCCGAACTCGCGGAGGATATAAAGAACGATGTCGAAGACGGTGTCGCCCGCATAGAAGAACAAATGGTTATCCTTCGTGAAGAAGGTAAGTATCAAGAGGCAACGGATGTCTCTGCGGAATTCGAGGCATCGCTTGCCGCGCATAGTGAAATATTGATCGGGCTTGTCGATCTGGTCGGACAAGAGAATCTGTTTGCAAGCGACACTGTGACTGATGGAGGGGTGGATGGTGAAGTGGGAGCGGGGGATGCTCAATCGGAAGACGCAAGCGCCTCTCTCAGTTACCTTCATTCCATCGTGCTAACTGTCGACTTGGCTCTCGCAGACGCGACCGCAAGACGCGAGGATGCCGAGGTGAGATTTATGGCATCGATAGACAAAGAGAACGAACGCGCGATTGCCAGAGAGAGAATGGACGAAGCCGGTCGGCGCATAAATAACGCAAGGGCGGCCTTAGAAGAGTTTAGAGCCGAAAGAGGATCTGATAACGGTTATGAGGCAGAAGCGCGTCTCCTTGCCGCAGACAATGAGCTCGATCGCGGAGGGACGAGTGTCGGCGACGAAGACTTTCAGACATCGTTTACACGCTTTCAGTTTGCTATCAGAGCGGCGCTTGAGGCGGAGGCTTTTTTGAGAGCGGAGGGTGTGGCTGCCGGAGACGCGTTGCCCGGTATCGAGGCAGTTCAGAGCAGTATTCCACTAGACGCGTTGGAGGACGAATCGAGCGCGAGCTTAGAAGACACAATGAGCGAAGACACACCGATGAATGGTGATGGTGGGCTAGTGGAGCAAGAGGCAGGATCAGATACTCCACTCAAAGCAGCATCTCTCCTGAACGAAACAATCGAAGCTGACGCAGAACAAGAAACAAAAGCCAAGGCAAGGATCGAGGAAGGGGCAGGGATGTCAGACGGCTTTTAGATCGGCACCATCTGGTCTCCTCTCATATTCAGACCAGTAAGTTTGACGAAGTTCCTTTTCTCTAGTGGATTCTTGACTTGTAAATTGCCATCTCTTCTTTTCACATCGCCACATCTGCTGTTGACCTTTCCACACCAACTTAATGAGAAAACAGAATTTCCAATTTGTTGCGCCGGGTTGTTGTGACCCTGTACAAACTTCGTGCTGTGCAATCTGGCTATAGTATAATGAAGCACATGCTACCGGATGAGTTAGTAACTTATATAAAGTCGCAACAGGCCTATAATGTCACTCACAATGCGATCGTGATGGCTCTTCTTGATGCGGGCTGGACACAGATTGACATAGATGAGGCCTTCGTCTTGGCCGAGAGCCCAAGCGCAAAGGACGGCGAGCCCACGAGTGGGGCAGTCTCTCGTCCGGATTTTATGTCGCATGCAGAGGAGATTGAGGACGAAGAAGTGGCCTTGCCGGAAGGGGTGCGAATATTTGAGGAACCAGTGGTACAAAAGCGGTGGATAGAAAAAAAGGAAAAATCGGCGAGTAATATTGTTAGAAACCCTATGGGGCTGAGAGTGATGCCAAGAAGGCAAAAGATGTCCGTAGGCGTAGCGGGTGATGTGTCGCATGATAAGGAGTCACGGGTGGCCACGAGCACTTTGCGTTCGGTGGCGCGAGGTGTTCTGAATGCCACGATAATACTGCTTGTACTTGGGGCTATTGTCATAATCAGTCTTTATTTTCTCGGCTATCTCGATGTGGGCGCATCGTAATCCACAGAGAAAACAGAAAACCCCGACTCCTTGCCGGACATCACCTCCTCGCCTTGTTGGCGGGCGGGGTTTCTGTCCGAAGGTTCGGGGTTATGAGTATGAGAGGATAAGGTCGGGTAGGGGCACATTCATGAGGCAGTAGCTCCCGCCGACAATCGTAGCCGTTGGTGGTGTGCGGTTTGTCTGGATCGACTGGATCAGGAATCCTGTCAGCTGAAGTTCGCTTCCATCCTTGGGGCGAATTCGATCGAGCGTCCCTGTTGCTTTTGGGTTGATGCTGGCTAGCATCCCCACACGGATCGGTATCTCTCGGTCTCTCACGATTACTCCTCTATTGTCGTCGCCGCAGGAATTGACGCGGTATGTTGGTCGGAACCGAGTCGCCGTCAGAGATGATGGTAACAATTTTGTGTCCGTCATCCGACACGACAACAAAGTCACGTGTGTACATGTTTACTCAACCACAGAGCAACGTCTTTACTCCACCACAGAGCACCTTCCAGATTTCCGGCGCGTTGTGGGCGAGCTCGACATGGTCTCCTGGCGAGTACCAGTTATCGGCGATTCGAAGATCTTCGTCAGTCGCAGTTGCAGCGCGAGTGTGCGTCATATATCCCTCTATCCTTCCTGAGAGAACTAGAAACGAGCCGGTGCGGCCCATTTAACCTCTACATTTCTAGCATGTTTTGCGAAGCGGGTCAAACTCGGGTATGATATGTATGCATTACGGGCCGTAGTATAACGGTAACATGCGTGATTCGGGTGCGGAACGGGATGAGACCCGTTCCGCAAGACCTTTTCAGCGGTTTTGCAAGCGCAGCGAAGCAAAAGCGCGAAAAGGTATACAGATTCTGTAAGGATCGTGTGACTCATTGACATCCAAAAGAGTATGACGTCGGGCCGTAGTGTAACGGTAACATGCACGATTCGGGTTCGTGTGACTCCGGGTTCGAGTCCCGGCGGCCCGACGGCGTACTCTTTTGGATGATATTGTTCGAATCCCGGCGGCCCGACACTGTGCTCTTCTATGTAGATGTTATTGCTAGTCAGCCAAACACCCTCCAGAGCGAAGGTATCAAGTGGGTGTCGGGCCGAGCGAATGAACTGCTTCAGTCGCGTCCGGGTGAGAAGCGAACACATGGAGCTTCGCAAGACTCATTGAGGCTTTTAGCGAACGTAGTGAGATAAAAAGCCCAATGAGTGGATCGCCTCTGTAAGAGGGCGAAGAGGTGGAGCATGTCGCAACGAGTCCGTAGAAAAGCGAAGAACGAAGCGAGACGCGACACCTGTACCTAGCTGTGTCGAGCGCTCGGCTGACCCGTCAGAGTGACAATTGTCCTGTTTTTCGCTATCATTGTGACTCGATATAAGGGGCCTGTAGCTCATCTGGTAGAGCGCGTCATTCGCATTGACGAGGTAAGCGGTTCGAGTCCGCTCAGGTCCACAATTCTGAATTTGAAGAAAGTTTGCCATTGTTTTCTAGATTCTGTCTGTAAAGATATTGGAGCAGGTAGCGGGGCGAGATAAAGTGCGTCACACCAAAATCCACCGTGCTCAAAACGGGTGGCCTCATACATTTGGTTGCATGGCGGATGGGGCGGTGTTAGACTCTCAGACGGCAGACGGCATCGAATAGTACAAGGACAATGAAGGACAACCACAATGATCACCCGCGAGGGGTAGAGGAGGGAAGTTGATGTTCGTTTCAATCGACATAGATGCGCAAACGAGTGAGAACGATGACGCTGTGAAGAGGAGGCAGCAGCAGTTCCGAGACTGTTTGGGTAAACTTGCGCAGGCCGGTTACCACCTCGCGCTCGGAATAACAGAGGAGGAATTTACAGGATGGCCCGTCCCTGACGCGTCGAACACCAATTTCTACGTAGAAACGGCGCACCTTCCATTCGTCCTGTGTTTCTCACCGGAACACGTGCCACTGAGAAGTAAGCTCGATAGCATGTGTCTGAATGGTAAGGCGGTGCGGATCCTGGTCGAGCTCGATGAAATAGTCACGGCGGACGGGATTCGACTCCCCTCGAAGTGCTACTTCATGTATGGGTTGACGATAGAGGGCGGGAATATCTACGCCGAGCTCGAGCCGAGTGTGGCGCGCGGCCATGTCTAGGGATGGCCGTCGCCCCTGCATTGTCGACGAGATAGCGACATTCTTAACACTCAACCCGCACGAAGTGTTCAATGTTACAGGTCAACTGCGGATTATGGGAAGTCACCACCGAGATGACCCCGACAAGGTGGTGGCGTTCCAGATCGCTCAAGACGGTATGCTGGAGCTTGTCTGGTACAAGCCCGAAGCAGAGGCAGAGAAGGTGAAATAGGCATCTCGTCGTAGCGCCCCGAGGAAAAAAGACAGCATGCGCGACACGGCGCAACGATGTCACTCTTTCCTTCGGGGCTTTCCTTTTCTAAACCGCTCTCAATCTATTTTGAAAGTTGGTAGTTGGTTTTGATTTACTGTGATTTACATAACCTTTACCTCTCCACACCTTTGAGCAGCGGTAACACATCACAACCCTGAAAAGGTGGCCGCAGGTTCAACCTTGAGCGAGGAGCAAAGCCACGGAGATGTTGAACCTTAGCGGCCGGCTTTTCAGGGTTGTGATGTGTTACGAGCAACGGTCTGTCTCAAAGCAAGATTGTTGTGTTACACTTTTTTGACCTAGTTTGACGTAGATATACATGACTGTAATTACTTGGCACATGTTGGCGCCTTATGTCCCTGTACTTCTGAGAGTGACACTTGGCTTTATATTCGCGCGGGCGGGCTATGCTAAACTGTTTGCTTCGAAGGCAAAGAGTGCGGCCGCATTTCATGCCATGGGCGCTAAGAGTAACTGGTCAGTTTGCATGGCAGGTTGGATCGAGATTGTTGCTGGCCCGCTCATTGTGTTTGGTGTATTGACTAGAGCGTCTGCTTCTCTGCTCACTTTGGTGATCCTCCGCTATGTCTATGCCCAGGCGAGAGCAAAGACATCAACTGGTGACTTACACTACGCACTCTCACTTCTTGCTCTCCTCCTATCTCTCCTTGCTCTTGGGCCGGGGCCTTTATCGCTATTACCTTGATGCAACTAATATGCTAGGATTCTGCTCGGATGGTTCCGTGAGCTTTTCGTTTTGCCATTGGAAGTCATCTAGCGACTAAGTGGCAACAAGCGGCAAAAGGAGTTTCGAATGGATGAGGATAGCAGGCAGGTTCCGTCTGTAGACTATTGGCTAGTCGTAGGCATGGTGCTTGTGGTTATGTGGGTCACCTACGCGAGAGAGCCGGGGCCCAACGAAGCGCGCGTGCGTCTCGGTGATTCCGCGGGCGTGGCGGCTAGGGGGCAGCAAAGGGCGCCGGCTGCCGCAGAATATCCCGAGCAAGGTGGGATCGGAGCAAGCGGCCGTCCGCTCCGCTCGAATTGATCCATGGCGGCCTGAGCACCCTCTCTTTCGGTGGGTTGATTTATTATCAACCCGCCGTCATCTTTTTAGCTGCTGGGTATATGTCTGTCGCATTTTTGCTTGAGTTGGGTGTAAAATAGTATTGTACTCGTCAATTAAGGTTACCAACCCCACCACGCCTGCGATCCATTTTTTGAACTTGGTCTTGCAGAAATACCAAGCATAGCTTTATCTGGTATGACCTACGATCTTACTCAATATATAAAACACCGGCTTGACCAAGGTCACTCGCAAGACGACATCAAGGCCGCCCTCGTCGCAGCCGGCTGGACTGAGGAACAATTAGGTGGCGCTTTCGCCTTGAACAGAGATAACGCTTCAGTGGCGCCACATGCCCCTCATACCGAGGTTTCGGATGGGAGCCAGGGCAAAATTACCGCCAATCCTGCGGTGGGAGTCAGAACATCTCACAATTCTCCAGCTCAAGATGCCGTGCAACCGGCTGCCATTTCTGAACCAATCCTCCCAGATCAAGCGACAGTAGGAAACGAGGTCGCGACAGAGGGAATGATAAGGGTGGGCGAACCGGTAACAGAAGTGAAAGGAAAAGCAGATGGCAACTATAAAGTATCCCGACCGTCGTCTCGTATTGCTACTGTAGTTACCGTCCTCGTTTTACTTTTGGTTTTGGGTGGTGGTACCGCCTGGGCATTCATGAGTGGCGCATTCACCAAGTTTAGTAATCCATCGGCAAAAGAAGCACTCGCACAGATCGCCTTGGCGCACAGCGAAGTACAGAGCATGAAGAGCACATTTTCTCTGGTCCTCGATCTTTATCCTATCGGATGCAGCGAATGTGGTAGCGATGAAGCCGAGTGGACGCTCGGTGACTTTCCTATATTAGGAGGGATGTTCACGGGTGCTGGTCGCGCCGAGATTGAGTTATCCGGTATGGCTGATATTTCGGATCCAAAAGAGCCGGATTCCGCTTATCATTCGCGTATATCATACGAGAGCACGGCGGGGGACACGGCAGTCCTGGTTGATATCGAGGCGGATGTGCGTACCTTAGACGGATACACCTATATCAACC
>Ga0066639_10006044_pt1 | contig 10127 bp, 12 predicted proteins | sample CryGeyCG2114_010_2_FD_59504 | JGI IMG/M metagenome (GOLD analysis project Ga0066639, IMG submission 59504) | Groundwater microbial communities from aquifer - Crystal Geyser CG10_big_fil_rev_8/21/14_0.10 | ecosystem: Environmental > Aquatic > Deep subsurface > Groundwater | place: USA: Utah... | reverse complement strand
TCTAGATATAAAATCATTGCCAAAAGAATTCAAAAAATTCCTGTTCATCATGTTCATTTTTGGTATAGGAAACTTCCATAAATCATTGTTGATACTTAAGGTCCAACAAAGTCTAACACCAACAAGCGGAATAATAATTGCAGCTTCTTTCGCTGTTTTATTTTACACGATCAGAAATTTTGCACAGGCTGTTTCAGACTATATTGTTGGTGGGCTGAGCGATAAAATCAGCAAGAAAATTTTATTATCTGTTTTTGGCTTCAGTTTGTTCGGATTGGCTTCACTTGGTTTCATTTATACAACAACTAGTTTCTCATACTTTATCATTTTATTCATTTTATCTGGGGTAAGTGCGTCTGGAGTTGCTATAGAAAAAGCTTATGCTGCTGAGTTATTACCAGATGATGTTAGAGGAACAGGTTATGGTATTCTAAATACTGTAGATGGTATGGGTGATTTCATATCCAGTTTCGTGGTCGGAACAGTATGGACAATCTTATCCCCATCAATTGCATTCACTTATGGTGCTATAATTTCTTTTATAGCTGCATTTTTGCTTTTAAGTATGATGAAAAAATAAGGTAGGAAACATTTATTTTGAAAAATAAAAATTCTCTTTGGAAAACCTTCCTGTTATTTGTCTGAAACATTAACATTAAAATTAACACTAAAGCTCATTTCAAACCCTAATTTAAGGATAGAATTCATATTTCTAATTTCTCCTGTTATAGCGGTTCCTTCAAGGAAATATTTATTAGCAGGAAGACATAAATTTGAACGCTTTTGACGTTTTCCTTTCGGTTATTATTTTAAGAGTTGAAGGTAGTTTAATTGGTTGAATTGAAAACGTCTAATTTCTGTTATTTTTTGAAAAGAAGTTATTATATGACTTAATGTAATAAAAGGAAGTTTTTATCACTTTTTTATATATTTATAGAATAAATACAGTTTGGATTTCTTTTAATAATTTAAAAACTTAAAACACTTCATGGAAATAAAAATAATTCCAGTGGTGAATGTAATAATTATTAAAAATGAGAAGATGTTGCTTGGTAAAAGAAGTCCAGAAAAAAAATATTTACCGAATTATTGGACTACTCCAGGAGGTAAAGTAAATCCTGGTGAGAAACTTTTAGATGCTTTAAAGAGAGAATTAAAAGAAGAAACTAATTTAGAAATAAAAAAAGCAGATTTGATGAGAATATCAGAACAATTTCATAATGATCATCATCATATAATTTTTGACTTCTTAGTAGAAACAAAAAATGATAAATATAAAGCAGGGGATGATTTGGTAGATTTAGACTGGTTTGATAAAAAGGATTTGTGGAAACTAAAAATCGATGAGAAGGATAAAGTATTTCTAAAAAGTTTAGATTTTAAAGATAAGAACAAATTAATAATAAATTTATGATTAAGTTCTATAGTCTCTTCCATTTGCAACATCAATAAATAATCTTTCTTGCCAATTAGGTCCCCCAACAGGTATTAAACTACTTTGATAAAATGTATCCAAAAGTAAGCAATAATCAGAATTTCCTATTGCATATCTTGATTTTGGAAACAGGGCTACTCTCTCTGGGTGACAACAATCCAACAAATGTGTATAAATCCAATTTATAGTATTACTAGAATATGATCTATCTAATATTGCAACTCTTTTTCCTCGGATATCAGCATCTATAACTCTTAGTTCTTTTTCTGGACTTAAACCCATATGTTTCTCATGAAGTAATAGTTTATTAGGATCGCCATCATCCTCTATGAAACCCAAAGCATATTTTAAACCTGATTTAAGAATAAATAGGTAATAATCATATTCATTTGGTAATTTTTTCCAGAATCCGGTCACTGCAAGTGGTTTTGGCACATCTCTAACATCCAATCTCTTATAAACAGAAGATACTTGAGAATAAATTTTTCTTGCACCCTGCCCTAGATCTTTTAAAACTCTAACATTAACCTGTCTATTAGAAACTTCCTCCTTTACTTGTGCTAATAATCTTGACCAATCATCTGTATTTGCCAAAAATTCATAAACAAGTCCTGGCAACTCTTGTACTCTTGTGTCTGAACCAGCTATTCTAACTTCCAATGCAAGTGAATCTCCATTTATTCTCTTTACATGAAGATCATCAAAACCTGTCCTTTTCAAAGCATCTTCCAACACAGAATTAAGATCAACCGAATTCAATAACCTATAAAGTGTAAGTATATTGGCCAAATCAGTAGTAGGATTTACATGAATTTCGCTTAAATCGCAAAGTACAACCTCTGGGGCCTGCAATATATACATAGATCTTCCAGGGTAAATATCCCATCCCGCATCAAGAAGGTCTGCTATTTCAACCGGATCATCACTTATTTTAACGATATTTTGTTTGTTATGAGTTTGATTAAAAACTATGGTTTCGTCTCCATCAAATGGACTCTCGCGAACAGGTGTAAGAAACCCTGAAGATTCACCTTCTATTCTATCATGACTATACATTCAAATCACGAATTTCACTTGCAATACTAGATCTAGAGCTTAAACTACAATAAACAGGGTCAAATTCATACTCCCTATATATCTTTTCCATTTCTAGTCCAAATTCCAATATTTCATCTGGAGTTGGGGCCGATTTTTTACTCCATTTGGAAGCAGGTCTTGGGAAAAATACACTATAATCAGGAACTATTCCCATACTAGCTAATTGTTTTGAACCTTCTACTGTTTTCTTAACATCTTGAGCACCTAAAACAAAATTAGTTCTTGTTTTACCATGTTCAAAAACTCTAGCTGAATAGTCTAAAGCCTTAATCATATTTTCCCATCCATAGAGGATTTGTTTTCCAGGACAAACTTCTTTAAAATCTTTTTCTCCCCAAACTTCTAGGTTGAAACCAACACCAGTAAATCCAAATTCTCCTTGCAATCTATTTATAATCATTAAATCATTAGGTGGCATCATGTTTACACAACTATCTATTTTATCAAATTCTACAACTTGCCTCAATGGATCCAACAAATCAAAAATGATATTCCATTCATAATCTAGATCAGATAAATTTCCTCCTATTACCATGAAATGGAAATGCGGTTCTGGGTAATCTGTTGCCAGAAGGGAACTCATACTTGTTGTTGTTTTATGTCTCATCTCGTCCCTACTATCGTTCCACCATCTTCTATAATCAGATCCATATTCTTTAATTGCTTGAGCTAGATTTGGTTTTGAACCATCAAATCCCAATCTTTTTGGATTACCACCACAAAAAGAGCATGGTCTTAACTCCATCCAACATTCACAACCATCATAAGGTATAACTGAAACCCTATCTGTTCCAAGAAGACTGACGTACTTATCATAAGTAGACCCATCTTCAAACCTTTTATTAGTATAAATTGGTGTTCTAATTGGTAGAACTTTCATAGGAACCAATACTCCAGTATCTTTATCTTCTATTACCAAACCATTTGAGCCTGCAGATAATCTAAGTGGTGATTCCGCTTCATAATAAACTTTTACCACAGATTGTCTACCATCTTCCTGTAAAATAAGTTCATCAGGTATATATAACCTCTTTTCAGATTTTGGGTCAATATTAGCCCTATCACAAACAGTGGCTCTATGTGACACATTTCTATATTCTTCGGGAAGATTAGGAAAATATTCGGTTAATCGATTAAAATCAACATCTAAACCAGTAGACAACAAAATAACTTTTGTATTTAATATATGTGAAGTTGTCGGTGATTTAATATAGTCTTCAAACATTATTATCGACCTTATAACGAATTAAGTATTAGTTAGGTTTAAATAGTTTACTATAAAAATTCACTTATAAGTGGTTACGTGACAAAAAAGGTAATTTTAAATCTAACAGGGACTCATAATAGTGGGAAAAGCACTCTACTTCGAAAATTAGGATCAAAACCACTTAAAATTCCTATATATCCTGAAATTGCAGATGAATTAAGCAAAAGATATGGTTTAAAAGTTGCAACAAAAGAAAATGATGAACTTGATGCTATTATAATGGAAAATGAATTAGAAAGGTTTGGTTCAGTTGCTGATGCTGACCAAAGGATAGTTGTAGTAGAAACTGGGAATATTGGGAATATTGGTTATGCTCTTCTAAGAAATCCAAATTTAGCTCAACATTACGTACAATTAATTAAAAATAGGTTAAGTTATACTGAGTTGGTTGGTCTTCATTTGACAATAGATCCCCAAACACTCATAAAAAGGTTATCAAAATATTATCCATCTGGATTTACAGGCGCAGAAGTTCAATTTTTCATGAATGTTCAGGATAGCATAATGGAAGCATATAGACTATGCGGAGTAGAACCTATAATATTGGATGGAAGGTTGCCTGCTGACGATTTATATAAAATGGCAGAAATATCTTTAAGGAAAAGATTTTATGGCCCTTTTTATGTTCTAGAAGGATTAAATGCCTGTGGGAAAAGTACTGTATCCAGAAAACTTGGTGAAGAGTTAGGAATCACTGTAATTGAATCTCCACCAAAAGAATTAACTGAAAAGATACCAAGAGATCAAGTCAATGGGCGAAATCCAGAAGAAAGATATTTGTATTATATGCAAGGTAATACAATGATCTCTGATCAACTAGCAAGATCTCTGCAACTAAGTTCTGGTGCTATTTGTGTAAGATATGTTGGATCAACACTAGTTGGTTTATCAGCTATTGGAAATAGACCAATAGAAGATGTATATAAAGAAAAAGTAGATAATCTTAGAGGTATACTTGTGCCTGATGCAACATTTTATCTCACAGCTAGTAGGGAAGAATTAATCAGGAGAATGTTAGGTGATACCACACGGGACCAATTAAAAGACACAGACTTAAATCAATTAGTAGATCCTGAATTTAATGAAAGATTAAGAATGGGAAATGATTATTTAGCTTCCAGACTGAACTGGGTAACAATTTCAACTGATGGCATTGGTCCAGATCAAGTCGCAAAAATCATTCAAGGATATCTTATATCCAAATAAATACTTAAGTACTTAAAAAAAGTATGCATGTCATCTGATATTTTATATTTTGAATATCTATTAGTTGCTTTAGACCTAATGGATAAAAAAAGAAGATTGAATCTTGCTCAGGCTGAAATAGGTTATTCAGCTGGCGATAATTTAGACTGGATGGAAGATTTTGCATGGGAAGAAGCTCAAAGAAATTTTAATCTGGTTGGAAAATCAGTCACAGATGCAGAAAGAAGATTTTATGAGTACAAAGAAATAATTCCACCCACAAGAAAACAAACTCAAAATGCACAAATAGGGGCTACTGTTGTATTAGATCTTGATGGAACAAAAGATCAATATCTTTTGGCAAGGACAAGTGAAATACCAGAAACAAATATAGGTCCATACGCTGGTAGGATTTCAATAGAAGCAGAACTGGGTCAAAAAATGGATAAGAAGCCTGTAGGATATGTATTTAAAAAAGGACCATTAATATACACAATAGTTGCAGTTGAATGGGGGGTCAAAGATTATTTGTCATTCTATCTACCAGAATATTTTGCTGAGAGTAGGAGTATGTTTGATAGACTAAAAGGTAGGAAATTGAAAGTTGGTGAAATTTCCACTGAAATATTAACTCTGGCAAAAATAATTGATAGATGCCGGTTTATTAATCTAGCAGGATCTTCATATGGTAATGAATTAGCTATTCTCCAAGAAACTGGAAGATATATTGATAGGATACGTGACCTGCTTCAAAGGGCCAAATTTAGTTATAAAACCTTTGATGAAGCATTAAATCTTATATATTTTAAAGCATTTTAATCTGAAGACAATATAGAAATATAATTCTATTTTATAAATAACAACAAAAAATCATCAAACATTTCCATAATAAATTTATGATTAAATCATGTTTTTCAAAGAAATATTTATTTATAAAAAAACTGAGAACTTATTCAATTATTTCTAACTCATATTCCTTACTCCCCAATCCTAATTCCTCAGCATAATCAAATGTAACTTCACTGTTTATTTCATTATGTTTTTTAAACGGATCTTTTCCATCATTAATTTTAGTAACTAAATCAAGTGAAGCCTTATCAATAGCAACAGGGTCTTTCGACATCAGAATACCAATATCTTTCATAAATGATTTTTGTTTTATTCCAGCACAATCACACCTATAAGTAATATTTATAAGAAAATTAACATACCACCATTCTTTTCCTTTAGTTGCAGCTAAAGTATATTCAACAATTTTTTTCATAAGTCTTTCATCAGTATCAAAAATTCTAGACATAGCTCCTGTCGGGCAAACAGCGATGCACATAGCACAACCTACACATTTGTTTTGATTTACCTTTGCCTTACCATCAACAATATCAATCGCATCAACATCACAATTATCTCTGCAAATACCACAACCTGTACAAATGTCAATATCAACTTTAGGAGAAACAGATGAATGCATGTCAAGTTTTCCTCCTCTTGAACCTAATCCCATTCCAACATTTTTGATTGCACCACCAAATCCTGTCATTGAATGTCCTTTAAAATGAGCGAGAGAAATTAGTTTGTCATATTTTTCAAGACCTTTTCCTAATTTTGCTAATTTAGTATTTTTAGTATCTATTGGAATTTCAATCGTCTCTTCACCTAATTCTCCATCAAGAATATCTATATCAAGAAATCCAAATCCATGATTCTTCGCAGTCTTAAGATGATCAGTCCTACAAGTTCTAGTTCCTTTGTAAAGAACATTACATTCAACAAACTTAGGGTTGTTAAAATATTTAGTAACATCTTTCAGAAGTTCAGGGTCAATATGTGTATCATTCTCCCCCTCGCCAAAGTGTATCTTTAATCCTATGTTATCCTTACCTAAATCTTTAGAAATCATCTCAAAAAATTTATTCACTCCTGACTTAATATCATCAAGATTTTTGTAAAAATAAACTTTAGATGTCATCTCTATTAATGTAGAATTTAGAAAATTTAAGTATTCAACAAACTAAAAAGAAAAAACAAGGGATTTTCATCCCCTAATTAGTCAAAGTATCTAAACATCTCTTGACTTTAATGTCTTTCTTCCATTTTCTGCTGCTCTTTCAGATGCTCTTTTTATTGCTCTTGTTACATCTGCATCTAATGCTTTTAGAAATTCATCACTGACATTGAATTTTCCTTTGACTAATTCTCTTACTGCACTCTTAACTACTACTGCCATATTTTTTCACCCTCCCTAATTTTAAGACCAAAAAAAGGTCTCTAACTGCTATAGATTAAGGTTTTAGGTATATTTAAAGATTTCGGTTTAGAAGCGCTATCTTTGATGAATTTAAGGGTTTCTATCTTATAGAAAAACTAATGTCGGGAACGGGAATTGAACCCGTGACCTCTGCGATTCACCTAATCATCAAATCATGGCTCATTCAACTCAAGTTTATGAGCGCAGCGTTCTAACCACTGAACTACCCCGACTAGACTAAGATAAATTGGTGAATAATATTTAAAAATTAATCAAAAATCTCCAATAATTCTTCTACGTTCTTGTCAAGATGCTCAAATTCATACTTTTCTGGTTCAAACCTCTGAAGTAGTTTAACTGTGCATCCAATCATTGCAGAAGCTGCAAACAAATAGTATCTTTGAACCTCATATTCAAGTTTAACTCCCTCTAAAGTTACTGCAGCACTTCTTTCTCTTCCAAGTTCTTTAACATCTTTTTCTCTTCTTTTTAATATTTCTTCTGGCTTATATTCTAAAGCTATAAGAGCATCTGGTTTTAATTCTTCCAAAACAAACATAGGCAAACCAGGATAGAATCCTTCTTTTTTTGTCAAGAATGCATGTGTATCAACAATAACATTTTCATATTTTTTTGCTTCCTTTTTTATTTTCTTGAAAACTTCTCGTTGTATCTTAAAATGTTCAGATGAATCTACACCTTTATCTCCTTCATCTCTTTTCAATCCTTTTTGTTTATAATACTCTGCAAAATAGTCACCAGCGACTATATGTTTTATATCCGGTTTCTTTTCTAAAATTTTTTTCATTAATGTTGTCTTTCCAGACCCTTTTATTCCAACTAAAATTGCTAACATTTACCATCACTCCTCTTTAATAATTTATATCAATAAACAAATTAATTATCAATATGACATTTATAGTTATTGAAGGATTAGATGGATGTGGTGGAGAAACACAAACCAAACTTCTTAAGAAATATCTTAAAAAAAATAAAATTCCTCATAAAATATTTCGTTCTCCAGATTATTCAACACAAATTGGAAAAAGAATTAAACTATACCTGGATGAAAAAATAAAACTTAACCATGAAGATGCATTCAAATTATTTGCGTCTGATACATTATTAACATCAAAACAAATCGAAAAAGAAACTAATAAGTTAGTAATCATGGACAGATATATAACATCAACTATTTCTTACCAAGCTGCAAGAGGTTTTGATTTTGAAAAAGGAATTGATTTTGCAGAAAGCATGGATTACGTTAAACCAGATACAATCATCTACATCGACATAAAACCTGAAACAAGTATAAAAAGAAAGAAAAGAGAAAAGAGAAAATTGGATTATCATGAAAGTAAATTGAATTATCTTAAAAAAGTTAGAAAATTTTATCTTCAAGAAGTAAAAAGAAATGTTCTTTGTAAATGGTTTATTATAGATGGAGAAAAAAGTATACTAGAAGTTCATAAAGATATTTTAAGAATTTTTAAAAAATTTGTTTAAGTCATCAATTATTTTTTCATTACCTTTGATTAAATCAAGTTTTTTGCCTTCATCAATATCATACCAACCATAATCTTCTGACTCATGATTTATCTCAACAACACCGTCACATTCACAAATATAAGCAATAATAACAGCATGCCTTAATTTATCAAAAGAGTTGAATTGAAATGAATAAACATTGAATAAATTCCAAGATTTAAGATCAAGATTAGTTTCTTCTTTTATTCCGCGCTTTAATCCATGAATAACATCTTCACCAAAATCAATAGCCTCACCAATAAAACCCCATTTACCTGGTTCAAATCTATTATTACTGTTTCTCTTAGTAAAAAGGAATTCATTACCTTTTCTAATAATTGCAAGGACAGATGGCGTTTGTTCTTTTATTTTCATACAATCATATACAGAAATAAAAATAAAAAGAAAAAAAGAAAAAATAATTTAACTTCTTCGAGTTGCTCTTTTTGCTGTTGTTTTTCTCTTTGCTCCAACTCTTCTTGCTGTTGTCCCTCTTGCTGTTGTTTTTCTCTTTGTAGTTCTTCTTCTTAAAACCATTTAATTACCTTATTTTATATTTAATATTAAATTCGTTTATTTAGTTAATAAATCTTTTGTTTCTTCAGTAGAATTCAACTTTGTTCAATTTTGTTCTATATAGAACTATATTCTGTTCATTCAAATATTTTGGCAAAATCTAGTTAAGATGAAAAGAAAAGTTAGAGTAGAAATTAGAAGAAACATGATAGAAGATTTGTTCAACAAAAAAATAACTATTGACGATTTCGCTAATCAATTATGAAATGAGATTTAGATAAGACTAATGTATTCCTTGACAATTGATATTATTTCTTTTACTTCAAGTTGTGATCTATCAAGATGATTTTATTGATTGAAGGGATCTGAATTAATTATAAGAATTATTCCATTGTTTGTCTTTTCAAGTCTCAACTTTATTTGTGTTTTTCCATCCTTTGATTCTCTTATGTAAGTTTCTCTTGGAAAATATTTTGTTGAACCATCAAATCCCCACATTACACCATTTTCATGTGTGTGAGAAAATATGAAACCTAGTTGCTGCAATTGATCTTTTAGTTCTGATGAGATGAAAATTTCTTGTTTTGTTTGTGTTTCGGAAACCATAGACAATATTATGGGAAGGGTTTAATAAATTGTTTTCCTGTTTATTTTTATGGAAGAATTTTGTCAAGTTCTGATAAGTGCACCGTCTAAAGAAGAAGAAAATACTATTTCAGATATTCTTATCTTCTTTCAATTTTTAATTTGATATTTTTTGTCCATAATTGCTCTTGATTTCTTCAAATAGATATCTAGCGAGAATTTGGTTACCTTTTTTAGATAAATGCTTATCAGTACCATAAATATCTTTA
>Ga0066639_10006037_pt1 | contig 10131 bp, 12 predicted proteins | sample CryGeyCG2114_010_2_FD_59504 | JGI IMG/M metagenome (GOLD analysis project Ga0066639, IMG submission 59504) | Groundwater microbial communities from aquifer - Crystal Geyser CG10_big_fil_rev_8/21/14_0.10 | ecosystem: Environmental > Aquatic > Deep subsurface > Groundwater | place: USA: Utah... | reverse complement strand
CGCGTTAACGGGACTTCCAAATCTAATCTCAGTATAGCAATTGCTAATTAATTGTCAATTGTTAATAACTTTATGACTAATGTAATTACCCAAACCCGAGTGGCGCAAAAACCAAGAATCAAAATAGCGCTGGATACCTTCTTTACGCCAATCGGCAACACCAAACCTTACTTTAAAGCGGCTTTTGAGGGCTTTGCCGGCAGCGGCAAAACTCACACCGCCGCCCTGGTGGCCATAGGAATCCACCGCCGAATCGGATCAAAAAAACCGGTGGTGATATTTGACACCGAAAAGGCCGCCAAGTTCCTTAAACCGCTGTTTGAGGCCGCAAACATTGAAGTTCTGGTAAGAGAGTCTAAATCACTGGCCGACCTTAAGGTTACTATGCAGAAAATAAACGAGGGTCTTTCGGATGTCCTGATTATCGATTCAATCAGCCATGTCTGGGAGGAATACCTTCAGGCCTACGCCAAGAAAGTCGGCCGGACCAGGCTGCAGTTTCAGGACTGGGGGATCATTAAACCCACATGGAAGGCTGAATTCAGCGACCAATTTGTCCAGGGTCAGTATCATGCCCTCTTTACCGGCCGGGCCGGCTACGAATACGACAACGAAGTGAATGAAGACACTGGCAAGCGGGAGATATACAAGTCGGGAGTGAAAATGAAAGTCGAGGGCGAAACCGCCTATGAACCGGACATTCTGGTCTACATGGAACGCTTCGAAAAGATACTCGGCGAGGACAAGAAAGTATGGCGCGAGGCAACGATCGTAAAGGACCGTTCAACCCTGCTTGACGGACAAACATTCAAGAACCCGACCTACGACAACTTCGCCCCGGCCATAGATTCTTTGCTGGAAAATCCGATGGACAGAGACGCCCTCCTGATGCCTGAAGGCGATACCGGCCTGCTCTTCAAAACCGAAGAGGAGAAAGTCACCTGGAGACGCGAAAGGGACAAGGCCATTGAAGAGCTGGAAGGGCTGCTATACCGGATAGAGCCTTCCTCTACCGGCAAGGGAAAGCAGTTCAAACTTGAATTGCTTGATAAGGTATTTGGCACCACCAGCATGACGGCAATCGGCGAATTGAAGCCCGAAGATATCATGATCGGATACAAGAAGCTGGGTCTTGAAGCCGTGGCCATGGGAGTGGCCGAGATTATCGAAGTGGACGGCCGACAGCGGTTGGTAGCCAAATCCCAAAACGGCAAGGACAGCGATGAAACCGTCAAAAACCCAAAGCCGGAAAAGAAAAACAAAACCGCAAAAATCAAAAAGTAAGGCAAGCTAACCGCAAGCCGGTTGGCGCATAAGCCGACCTTAGAAGTCCGAATTAACATTCGGGCTTCTCGGGGGGTCAAAATATTATGATAATAAACAACAACAATTTAACTAACTACCAACAGGCCGCAGCCAAGCAAGGCGTGGGGGAGGTCGTCGAACCCCTTTCTGCAGTCGGAAAACCAAAATCATATGCAGAACCAGGGGTTTATAAAACTTTACCGAAAAATTTTAGACAGTGAGGTGAAAAGTTTCGGCGCCGTCGGCATCGGGTTTATGTGTTTTTGTCTTTTGAAAGCAAACCATAAAGACAATAATTGGTATGACGGATCAAAATTCGTTGAGATAAAACGGGGGCAATTTATCACCTCCTCGCTTGAGCTAGCCAGAGAGCTAAAAATCGGCCGGCAGGTGGTAAGGAGAATCCTGACAAGGTTTGAAGAGTTACAGATATTAACCACCAAGCCAACCAACAAATATACCCTAATAACCCTGATAAATTACGATAAATATCAAAATAATTATATGTTGCCAACCAACAAAAAAACCAGCAATCAACCAACGGCCAACCAGCCCTCAACCATAAACAAGAATGAAGAGAATGAAAAGAATAATATTACATTACATCGTCGCAAGCGACGACCGGATTCAAATAAGAAAACCAATCCTGAGATTAAACAGTTTATTGATTTTTTCGTTGATGCGGCAAAAAGAATTAGGAATGAAAAACCTTTGATAGTGCAGGGCAAGGACGGCCGATTGGTTAAATTGGCTTTAAGGAAATTATCCGAAAGTCAGCTTGAACAGCTTAGTCTGTGGTTTTTGGAAAAAAAGAAAGGGCTTGCGACAAGCATCGGTGCCATGCTCTCCAGAGCCGTTTTGGAAAACATCCGGCAAGACATGAATCAAGAGGGCTTCTGGGGAGAGGTAAGTATCATCTACGATCAGTATTACCCTAGATCGGATTTTTCTCGGGAATTGGCCGATCAGTTTCAGCCATTCACCAACAAACAGATTGCCGAGATGCAAGAGGAGGTTTCGGCAATCATCCGCCCAAGCGGCGTGATTAGTAATTTTAGCTAATTATTTTAATTAAAAAATCTATGAATCAATCAAAATCACAAGAGATAAGCGACAAGCTAGACAGGCTGGAGAGGTTATTTAGATTGCTTACAGCCACCTTTCTTTGGGATATGAGTCACAGCATGAGGGAGAACGAGTGCTACGACCGTTTTGCCACCAACATTGAAGATATCACCGATCTTGATTATAAATTTTTCAATGCACTTTGGGAGATTAAACAAACAATTAAAGATATAAATTAAGCAACAAAATTATGACCAAGAAAAAAACATCACAACGAAAATCGGAATATGTTCCGATCAATAAATGCCGGGCGAATGCCTGGAACCCGCGAGGCATGAGCAAGAAAGAGCTAGAAGCCCTTAAACTCTCAATCAAAGAGCGGGGTCAAACACAACCGATTCAAGTCAGGCCGGTTAAAAACGGATATGAAATCATCGGCGGATATCACCGTTGGAAAGCGATGAAAGAGTTGGGATTTTCGGAGGTTGAAGTCAACATCGTTTCCATGGAGGACGATGAGGCGAAAATTTTCAGCTTGCAGGATAACATTCACGGCCAAGATGATCTATTGAGACTTGGAAAACTCATCTATGAACTGACCGAAAAAGGTTATTCAATCAAGCGTATCTCCCAGGTCTACGGTCAGGAAGAGGATTTTTTGAAAGATGCCTTAAAAATCGCCCAGGAAGAAATTTCCAAAAAGCTGCAAAAACTTAAAAACGAATTGAAGCGGGAAAACTTGGTTGAAATTTCCTTTATCGTTGACGAAAAACCCAAAGAGCAAGTAAAAAAATTCGTCAAAGAAGTCACTAAGTTTGCCACGTCTAGAGGGGCGGAAATCGAGTCAGTAAAAGAGAAAATCAATTCAAAAAAGGTAACTGTGGCCTTAATCACGTTTAATGTGACCAGTCCGCAGGCTAAAACGATTAATAGAGCAATAGAAAAGCTAATTAAAGCCAAAAAAATAACCAAATCACAGGCATTAGAATTGATTTGTGCCGATTTTAGCGGGTAGCTAACTTGTGCTAACTTGTAAAATATGACTGAAAAGAGGTCGTCACGACTAAAATCAAGAAAGAATAAAAAAGCTTATGAAAGCCGTCTTCGCAGAATCGCCCGTTTTGCCATTCGCGGTCTTACCCAAGACGAAATCGCCGAGGTGGAAAGCATATCGCAGCAGGCAGTATCGGAGTACCTGGTTGAAATACGAAATAGAAACCTTGTCAGCTTTGAGGGCAAACTTAAGGATTGGGACAAGAACAGGGAAAGACTGGCGGCTGAAATTAATGCCAAATATGATGAATTGGAAAGGGAGGCATGGTCGGTGGCGACCGGCGATGGTTCATCCAAAGTCGCAGCCTTAAAAGAAATCCGCGAGATTAACAAAGAGCGAATTGAAATATTCCAGCGTCTCGGCTTGATTTACGAAGAACCATCAAGGGGCGTGGTAGCGGAAAATTATGATCAACTTATTGACCAAATCCAAAAACGAAAAAAAGAAAGAAGCAATCCTGAAAGAAATTGAGGATCCGCTTGATTATATCGAGAATGTTCTTTATATCAAAACCAAGGACCAGCGAGTCATGCTCCTGCAACTTAACGATGCTCAGAGGATTATTTACAACAAGATAAATGAGATTAGGAAGAAAAACAAACCAATCAGAATTATCATTCTTAAAGCCAGACAGGAGGGAGTGTCAACATTGACCGAAGCCCTTATCTTTGAACGGACGGCCCGCGGTGAGAATGTCAATTCGCTGATAATCGCCCACGAGCCGGAATCAACCGAAGAGATATTTGCAATGTCAAAAAGATTTTACGACATGCTCCCTGTGTGGCTTAAGCCGATGAGGCGGTACGACAACAAAAAACAGATGGTGTTTGAAAATCCCGACGAAAAGCAAAGGGGTATTTTACCCGGGAGAAGATCAAGAATGGTTATCGCCACGGCGGACAAGGTAAAAGTCGGCCGGGGCCTTACCCTCCACTGCTTTCACGGATCCGAAGTGGCGTTCTGGAAAAAAGCAAAGGATTTAATGCTTTCGGTAATGCAGGCGATTCCCGATCTGCCGAACACAATGGTATTTTTAGAATCAACGGCCAACGGCTTTGGCGGTGACGGTGAATATTTTTACAACACGGTCCAGGACGCTTTGACCGGCAGAAACGATTTTGAACTGATATTTTTGCCATGGCATTTAATGCCGGAATATTCGTTGAAATTCAGTGGCAAAAAAGAAAGTTCATCTCTTGAACAATCTCTGGATGAGTATGAAAAAAAGATAAAATCGGAATTCAAACTGACCCTTGAACAACTTAATTGGCGACGATGGGCGATTAAAAACAAGTGCGGTGGTGATATCGAGAAATTCAAGCAGGAATATCCGATTACCATTGAGGAAGCGTTTGTCGCCTCGACCAAGAGCGTTATCGCCAAACAATATATTGAGGCCCAGAGAAAGTTTATTCGAAAACCCATTGATACGCTTGACGACATCTTAGTTTACGAGAAACCCAAAGATCATTACTATAGCCTAGGAGCCGATCCGTCGGAAGGCATGGGACAGGACGATTCAGCCTTTACCGTTATAGACAAGATGACCGGCCGGGAAGTGGCTCATTTTAGTAACGACAGGATCGCCCCGGACCTTTTCGCCAGAAAAATAGTGAAAGCGGCGGAATATTTTAATAACGCCATAGTGGTTCCGGAAATAAACGCTCATGGCATTGCCGTGTTGAATGGACTGCGAAATTTGGGTTATGCCAATATTTTCAGGCAAAGATACTATGATCATACCAGCAGGCAATGGACTCGGAGACTGGGCTGGAAGACCACCAGATTGTCCAAGCCATTAATGGTTGATGACTTTATAAAAGGATTAAGAGAGGAGGAGGCTGGCTTGTCATCCACGATTACCGTGGGTCAAATGTTGACCTTTGTCCATTCCGAGGATAGCGGCAGATATGGCATGGGAGCGGAAACCGGCAAGAAAGACGACGCCTTAATATCGGCCATGCTTGCCTGGCAGGGATTAAGTGATCTGCCGTCATTATTCAAAAACAAGTAAAACCGTTTAAAAACAGTCCGCGGAGGTCAACGGCCTGCAATAAAATTAAATAATTAATTAATCATTTATGTCAGACGAGGAAAAAGACTTAAATGGGGATCAAGCCCCTGATAACAGTGAAGAAGCTCAAACCGCAGACGGCGAGTCCCAAGGGGAAGACAGCGGAGAAAGCCAAGATCAGGAATAGTTGATTCTTCATGAGGCGGAGAGTATTACAACTGTCCGTCTCGATGAGGGATTAATTATGCAGGAATCAATCGGGCATTGCCCTTATTGCACAAAGATACTATTTAAGGCGGCTTCATTTAAGGATGAGGCGGATTTTGAGACCAATTGCCACCACTGCGGAAAGCCGATTTTAGTCAATATTGAAAAAAAATTAATCGTTACAATCAACCCCAAGATTTCGGTTAGTCTGCCGGTTAAAAAAGAAAGCCCCTGACTTGATTTGCCTCATTTTTTGGGAAGTGTTATAATAAAAACACAATTCAATATTCCTGCTCTGCGGGGCAGGCGTGAATCGTATCTTCCGAGTCTGCGGGCTCGCAAATGTTGTTAAGCGAAAGCATAATTTTGACGGCATTTGCGGGCCTGTTTTTGTTTGCCGGTCTTTATGTCTGGCTTTCCTCTTCAAAGGTCGAGACGATCCGAGACCTCTACCCTAAATTGGGTAAAAAGGAGCGTCGGAAGGCCAGAGGTAAAGATTTGCAATATTATGGCTTGGAAAAAATTTGAAGCTTTACCCGGTTATTTCGGCGGCAAGCGCAGGCTGGTCAATGATATTTTTAAGCATGCCGACAAAAAAGAAGGCGTTTTTATTGATGCGTTTCTTGGTGGCGGTTCGGTGAGTCTGTGGGCGAAAGCCAAAGGGTACAGGGTTATAACCAATGACATCGCCGAGCGGTCGTGTGTTGTCGGCCGGGCGATAATCCAAAACTCCAAGATTAAGATAGCCGATGAGGACCTGGCCAGGCTGTTTGTGCCGACAAAAAACAGCCGGTTTATCGAAAAGAACTACACGCCGAAAGTATTCGTCAGACAAACCGCCAGATTCCTCGACAACGCCTTTGCGGCGATTCGCAAAAGTACTGAACCGGAAAGCACTAAAAGATATCTTCTTTTACTTCTGTTGATCAAGTTTATCGGCGGGGTCAGACAATTCGGGAAATTCACCCACACCAAAGATACCATTGACCTGGAGAACGAAAACTACGATTGGCCGTTAAGATCCAAATCACACGCCCAAAAGAGCATCCGCATGATTCAGCATCCGTTAATTTCCCTCAAACATCTGCAGGCGGTTATCAATCGCGGAATATTTGACAATCATCAGGAGAATGAAATTCACCAGCTTGATATTTTTGATTTTTTGAAAAAGGTCAAAGGCGATATCGTCTACTTTGATCCGCCCTATCCCGAGTCAAGCGCCTATGAAGACGAATACTACGTGCTCGACTGCATTCTGGCGGAAAAGAAAATCAAAAAAGAGGTCAGCGTATTTTCAAAAGCCGACGCTAAATTATTTCTGGAAAAAATGTTTGAATGTTCCCTGCATATTCCGCAGTGGATCGTTTCGCTGGGTCAGACCAACCCCAGTACCGGCATCAAACCACAAGAGTTGCTGAAAATGGTAAGAAAATTCCGCAAAGCCGAGGTTGAAATACTCAAACATAACTGGGTTATATCCAACGCGGCTGGCAGACCACAAGGCGACAACATCGAATATATTGTCCATACGATTTAAAGTTATGTTTAAATATTTATCGAAGACAATCCAAAATTTTATAAGACAGATTATAAGATTGTTAACCGGTAAGTCGTCGGACGTGGTGATTTATAAGGTTTTGGCGGTCACGCCTGGCGGAATGAAGTCATGGGTTGATTCAAGCGTCGGCATAATCAAAAAACCCAACAATTCTATCCCTGATAAGCTTTTGGCTGAGGCGGGCGGATACAACAGGGATCATTACCTGCGCTTTATTTCAAATAAATAGTTATGGCATCGGAAAACCAATTAAAAAAATACTACGAGGAATACGACGAAGCCAAAAAACATTTCCTTTATTATTACAAGCCGGAATTCGACCGGGCGTATAAGCAGTTCGCCCAGTATACCGGCGATCGAGCCAAGGAATTGGAAAAGACCGAAGACGGCAAGGTCTGGCAATCCAACGCTTACTGGGGCCAGGTTTTCGCCTATATTAAAATCTTTTTGCAAAAGACTATCGGGGTAACCCCGGATTTCAAGGTTGAAGGCAAGAACTCGGAGCCGCTTAAGGAAGTCATTGAATGGCTCTGGCAAATCGGCATGAGCAACGACTTGCTTGATCATTTTTTACAGACTTTTATCTGCGGAACCAGCGTCGGGAAAGACCTCCTTAAAAAGGAAATAAGAAAGAAGCGAAATAAGGAAATTACCCTGATAGACAAGATTTTCAAAAAACTGCGCATTAAAACCAATATTGCCAATATTACTTTTCGACCTGACTTTGAACCGGTGGACATATACAACTGCTATCCTCATCCCAGGATGAAAAAGCTCTCGGACAAGCTGCCGTTATTTCAGCGTTACGTCTTAACCTTGGATGAAATGAAAAGCCAATACCCCAACGTGCCCGAGAGTTTCTGGAACCAATTCACAAATAAAGACGGCAGCATGATCGCGCAAGGGGGCGATACGGCCGATTATGCCTGGGTGAGAAAGGAGGTTCTGATTGACGCCTACCAAAATATTAGGGGTACTCAATCCTCAACCCCGATCTCTGGAGGAGACACCGGCGTTCCGGCCGATCAGCCACAGACACAAGAAAAACTGTTTGAGGTGGTAGAGCGTTGGACTGACGATAAGCTGGTCGTGTTTTTGCCGATGTCAGGCAAACCGAAAGAAGTTAAAGACATTGATAATCCCTATGACCATGGGGAGAAGCCCTATCAACGGATTGTGTTTTTCCCGCGGCCGTTTCAGTTTTACGGTTTCGGCATAGTCAAATTGGTCGAACACCTCCAAGATTTATTGAATTCCGTAACCAATCAAAGGGTGGACTCGGTGACTTTAAAAATGCATAGCATGATAGCGGCCGCTCCGGTTGCCCTGCCCGGATATAAACAATCGGGCATTACCATCCGTCCGCTCGGTATTTTGTGGACTAACGATCCCAATTCGGTCAAGGAATTGAAGTTCGGCGACGTGAACCCCTCCTCTTATTTGGAAATCGACAAGATTAAGGAGATGATGCGTATCATCATCGGCATAGACGATTACTCAACACTTAAGGGGTCAGACAGAAAGGAAACCGCTACCGTGGCTTCATTTATGCGGGAGGCAACGCTAGAGGGGGTTAAACTGTTTTTAATCATGCTTCGAAACGCCTATACCGGTCATTTTGATCACTGGATCAGCATGATTAAACAGTTTTGGACAAGACGAAGTATCGTGCCCAAAAAAGCCCTGGCTATTATAGACGATTACTCGGACTTGGACTTTCGTCCCACCGAAGAAAGTTGGGTTGACGAAAACGGCGAACATCTGCTTTTTGGCGACGAGTATGAGTTGTCGATTGAAGCCGCTTCAACCCTGGCGACATCGACGGAATTAAGGAAAAGCAAAGATTTGGAATTATGGGATTTGGTTAAAGAGGCACAGGATATGGTTGATGAGGAGTCGGGCCAGGTATACAGCGTAAAGAAATTCAAAATTTTAATGAAAATTATTGAGGACTACGGCTGGGAGGCGGAAAATTATATCGTGCCGAGAAAGATTCCGCAGGAACCCCCGATCGTCCAGCCATCCACCACGGAATCGTCAGGGGAGTCAATTCCGGTAGAGACACCCGTCCCGGCCAATCCGCCCCTGCCAGCCCGTCAAACCGGCGGTGAAATGGCGAACGCGGTTAAATAAAAACCATTATGAACCAGGAAAAAAATACAATTCACCAGGATGCACTAAAAGACTTGGCCAACCTTTATGAATCAAGGTATTTTCAAAGCCTGACGGCTTTGGTTGAGGAGGAACTGGATAATACTAAAACATATATGCTGAACAAGTCCCTCAGCGCCGACGACTTGAGGTTTTATCAGGGCAGGGCCGAAGGACTCGGGGTCGTTCTTCTAAGGATTAAGAATATATATGAGGAAGATATAAAAAATCAGGAGAAATAAATTTATGCCTTACGGATTACCTAAAAATTTGGATACGCCGCAAAATAACGCCAAGATCGAGCGATGTGTCAAGGAAAAGATGAATGATGGTATGGAAGAAACTTTAGCGATCAGAATCTGTAAAGCCAGCATAATGGGCACCACTAAAAGAAAGATAAATAAAGGCTAGCCGTATTTTTAAAAAACATGGAAACACATAGCCCCTGAGTGTCTCAGCCGAGCTCTTAAGGCGGGATTTTCGTGTTTCCCCCGTCTCAAGAGCTTAGCCGGGCCCCTCAAGGGACCCTGATTTATTTTTCGGACGCCTTTCTTCTGGGGTCAAAGGAAGGAAGAAACAATCCGTAAAAATTAATTCAACAAACCAATGAAAAAGGAAGACAAGGCGGACGCCACGCCTCAAGATAACCAAGGTGACAAAGAAACCTTTGAGGATCTTGTGGGCAAGGATCAATCCGCGGATAAACCTTCGGACACTCCCGACAAGGGAGAGCAATCCGACCAGAAACCGGACGCTGGCGGCGAAAAGCCGGCAGAT
>Ga0066639_10006036_pt1 | contig 10133 bp, 14 predicted proteins | sample CryGeyCG2114_010_2_FD_59504 | JGI IMG/M metagenome (GOLD analysis project Ga0066639, IMG submission 59504) | Groundwater microbial communities from aquifer - Crystal Geyser CG10_big_fil_rev_8/21/14_0.10 | ecosystem: Environmental > Aquatic > Deep subsurface > Groundwater | place: USA: Utah... | reverse complement strand
CCATTCGGACGGACTCCGTCCAGAGGCGTGAGGATCCCGCTGAAGCGGGGAAATTTGAAACTTGGAAATTGGTATATGCACCTACAACGAGCAAAATTTGACAACATCATTTCAGAATTTCTTCCATCAAAAAAACCATCAAACAAGGTGATTATTTTTGCGTCAGGTATGCCAGGATATCCTGGTGGAAAAGATAGGTTACTCAAATATTTTTCTCAAAAAGGCTATTGGGTATTTCTTCCTCGCTATCGTGGAACATGGGAAAGCGGGGGAACATTTTTGGATCATTCACCTCACGAAGATATTTTGGATGTGATAACCGAACTTCACAAACCATTCACGAGTATTTGGGATGGGGTGGAATATGTGATTGAAAATCCTGAATTTTATATTGTGGGATCCAGTTTTGGTGGGCCAGCAGCGATTTTGTGCTCTCTTGATGAACGAGTGAAAAAGGTGATTGCGACTGGTTCAGTGGTGGATTGGGTTGAAGAAAAGAACAGTCCTGTGGAACCAATGGATTGGCTTGGACGTGTGGTGCGTGATGCATTTGGTGAAGGGTATCGTTTTTCTGACGCGGATTGGGAACGATTGAGTAATGGTGAATTGTATAATCCGATTGATTATATTCATGATATTGACCCACAAAAGGTTTTGATTATTCATGCCAAAGATGATGATGTGGTATCATACGCGCCTGTGCATGACTTTGCAAAAAAACTAGAATGTCAATTCATCACGCTGAAGAAGGGTGGACATCTTGGCTCTGGGAGTCTTGTGAAGTGGAATTTACGCCGGAAAATTTGGATTTTTTTAAATAAATAACATGGTACGTGTCTCGTGATTTGTGCCTCGTGTTGGTTATGAACGCCCTTGAAATAAAAAACCTCACCAAACGCTATGGTGAAAACATCGCCGTAGATACTATTTCACTCTCTATCAAAGAAGGTGAGTTTTTTGGGTTTCTTGGAAAAAATGGTGCTGGAAAGACCACGACCATCAGCTCTATCACCGGCATTGGCACGTTTGACGAAGGGACGATTTATGTCTTTGGCAAAGATGTTGTGAAAGAGTATCGTGAGGCACGAGCGTTGATTGGTTTGTCGCCACAGGAATATAATGTGGATATTTGGGCGACGGTGAGAAAAATTTTGTGGTACGCGGGCGGATATTTTGGAATGAAAAAAAAAGAACGGGACACGCGGATTGATGAATTGGTTGCAATTCTTGATTTGAAAGATCATGAACAAAAATCATTTCGTCAACTCTCCGGTGGTCTCAAGCGACGAGTGATGCTTGCCCGCGCTATGATGCATGATCCAAAGCTTTTGATTCTTGATGAGCCGACCGCGGGTGTAGATGTGGAGCTTCGTCATGAATTGTGGACGTATTTGAAAAAAATAAATAGAGAAGGAAAGACAATACTTTTTACTTCTCATTATCTGGAAGAAGTAGAGGAATTGTGCAATCGGATTGCTATTATTGATAAAGGAAAGATTGTGGCGATGGGGGACAAGAGCGAGTTTGTGAAAGATGGGAGTACGTTGGAGAAGAGGTATCTTGAAATCACGAGACACGAGACACGTAACACGTAACAAATACACTTTTTTCTATTAACAAAATTTTATCCGTAAATCAGGATTATTCCCTATCAGAGGAATGCCCCGAGGGGTATCCGTTATCCGTAAGTTATGAACCGAATTGGCCTCCAAACATTCATCCGCAGGGAAATTGAACGATTTCTCCGCACCTACGTCCAGTCGCTCCTCTCCCCATGGATCAGCGCTCTTTTGTATATCGTTATTTTTGGCGCCATTGTTGGCTCAAAGATTGATTTGATTGCAGGAGTACAGTACATTGATTTTGTGCTTCCAGGCATCTTGATGCTCAATCTCATTCAATCATCATTTTCGCAAACTTCATTTTCACTGTATTTCATGCGCTTCACTCGTCATATTGAAGAGATGTTGATAGCGCCTATGTCTCATTTTGAAATGGTCATTGGGTTTTTGGCAGGAGGCGTGGCGCGAGGAATGGTGACAGGGATCGGTGTGTACGTTATTGCCATTTTTTTTAGCACCACGACGATGGCGCATGTTGGAGTGTTTTTGTTTTACGCGATTTCTGTCAGTATTATTTTTTCTCTTCTCGGCCTCATCGTCGCGTTGTGGGCGGACAATTTTGAACAGCTCTCTATTCTGAATACCTTTTTCATTTTGCCGTTGACGTTTCTTGGTGGAATTTTTAACAGTATTACCATGCTTCCAGAAAAAGCGCAGTTCTTTGTCCGCTTGAATCCATTCTTTTACTTTGTGGACGGTTTGCGGTATAGTATGATTGGTATTCAGGAGGGGAATCCAGTGGTTGGCGTGACCATGATCTTCTTTCTCGTTGTTGTCCTTGGAGGAATGGTGTGGTATTTATTCCAGAAAGGGTGGAGGATCAGAACATAACACTGCGCTATTTTTGTACGATATTTTTCTCAAGCATATTCATGATAGAATGTTTGATTCTGTCCGGTCCGTTTTTCAGGGATCACGGTTTGCGCCCAAACAACAAGAAGCTTTGGAAAAATTTCTGTATGAGGATTTTCTTGCATACCCGGAGTGTCAATATTTGAGGGATGAAGTGCTTCAGAAGTTTGATATGGGGTCACAGGAATATGAAGGCGAAGAGGTTATAGATTCTAGAATGAAAGTAGCATAATTTTTTTATTCTTTTCTCGGCAATCCTCATTCTTGCGGGGAAACGAGAATATTCTTTAGATTGCATTTTATGACAAAACATGGACTTGGTATTGCAATCGTCGTTGGGGCTATTGGAACGCTCGGAGTTTTGGGATATTGGGGTTGGTATGAGTATACCAAGGTGTGCTGTGCGCTTCCTGATCCTGATGAGGAGATTGTTTTTCTCCCAAGTTTTGATGCCTGTGCAGAATTGTATCCAGTCATGGAAAGTTATCCACGGCAGTGCAACACACCAGACGGTCAGCATTTTGTAGAAAATATTGGAAATGAATTGGAGAAGACTGATTTGATTCGTATTGAATTACCTCGACCAAACACGACAGTGCAAAGTCCACTGGAAATAAAAGGAGAAGCGCGTGGAACGTGGTTTTTTGAGGCAAGTTTTCCTGTGGTTTTGACAGATTGGGATGGAAAAATTATTGCTAATGGCATCGCGACCGCGGGTGATGGATCTGTCAGTTCAACATCAGATTGGATGACAGAAGATTTTGTTCCATTTACCGCATCGCTTGAATTTGCATTGCCCGTATACAGTAATCGCGGAAGTTTGATATTACAAAAAGACAATCCATCAGGATTGCCAGAACACGATGATGCGTTGGAAGTGCCGGTATTATTTGATGTGAGTGAATGAATGCGTCGTACGGAAGAATATACGTATGCCAATAATGAATGCGGATATTTGCAAGTACCAAGGAAACATCCCCGCATATGAAAAGATAAATGCGAATGGGACGATCCCCACGAGTGTGGCCCAGAAATAGGTGATCGCGTGTATATCCGTAAACAAACCAACCGCATAACTCAATATATCCACAGGGATTCCCATTCGTAGAAATACCAATGTCCAAAATACATCATGTTTGGGAATCTTTTTTTAATATCTTTGAGTTTTTGTATTGAGAATCTTTGATGAATAAACTTTTTTCCGTATACTCGTGCGAGCCAAAAAGCGATTTGTGCGCCAACAGTCCAGCCAAAAATAGAAAGAAGCGCGGTCACAAAAGGGCCCCACATGTGCATAGCGATGGGGATGAGCGGTATCGTGCTTATGGGCGCGATGACAATGGCGAGAATGGTGATGGACACGTAGACGACCATACTGCTCACGCCACTACCCAACGAGTTGGTGAGTACAGTTGCCCACGAGTTTCCCATATACGAGAAAAGAACAAAAAATACCACGATGATTATCACCGAGAATATGGTTTTGAAAGATGGTTTTTGTTGTTTGTCCATAGACCGAGTATATCACACTGGTTCGTGTGTTCCCAAAAAGCAAGCGACCCACCAAAGCGATGGACCGATCCGATCGCTCGGTGAGGTCACTTGCTTCTGGTGGGTTTAGGATTTCTTTCGTCCGTCCTTTGTCTGAAAGGTGAGACCTTTCAGCATGACGTACTGTCGCACGGAGTCTGGGCTACATCCCAGAATTTTCCCCATGTCGCGCGATTTCAGTCCCGCGACAATGAGGATACGAACGGTCTCAATCTCCAAATCGCAGAACCACTCGCGCAGTGGAGTGATTTTGCCATCGCTTGCCATCATTGCGATGAATTCAGCGATGTCTTGGAGTGGCTCGTTGGTATCTACTACCATGGGCAGTTTTGCCACCCGATCACAGGCATCTGCCATGTCGCGGAGTTTTTTTGCGAGTTCCTTGAGATTGTCCATAATTTTCTCCTGTGGTGGTGGACAAGTTACCATAGCAGAGAGAGAGTTGTCAATGTTTCATCACCTCTCGCCAAGTTTGTTGGTTTTTGATATACTCAACTCTATATTTAGGAGTAGCACCTTATAAAGGTGCGTCAATGCGACCGAGTACGCCTTTATAATGCGCTACTCCCAGTAATCATTTTGTTTTATGATGAAAACCGCAATTCTCAATTTCTCCACGCAATTCGCCTACAAGCCAAAAGTGGAAAATGCAAAGGCGTTAAAAAAGAAAAAATCATTTCTCTTGACTGGCATGGGTGGATCGCATTTGAATGCGGATTTACTTTTGGCGATTGATCCATTCTTTGATTTGACTATCCGACATAATTATGGACTTCCAGAGGTTTCAAAACAAAAAATGAAAGACAGTTTGTTTATTGCCAGCTCGTATTCTGGAAATACAGAAGAAGTGATTGATGCGTATAGAGAAGCGAGAAAAAAGAAGATTGACATTGCGGTGATTTCTGTTGGCGGAATACTCATTGATTTGGCAAAGAAAGATGGTGTGCCATATGTGGAGATTCCAGATACGGGAATCCAGCCACGAAGCGCGCTTGGGTTGAGTTTTTCCGCGCTTTTGAAATTGACGGGACGAGATGATGTGTTGAAACAGATGTGGGCGTTGAAAAAAATTATTTCACCGCAGAAATTGGAAAAATCAGGAAATGCGCTTGCGGAGAAATTAAAAAATCGTGTCCCCATCATCTACACATCCGGTAGAAATGAAACTGTTGCGTGGAATTGGAAAATTAAGTTGAATGAGACAGGCAAAATACCGGCGTTTTACAATACATTTCCAGAATTGAATCACAATGAAATGAATGGGTTTGACGTGGTTCCATCAAGCAAGCCATTGTCTGAACAGTTTACCTTTATCTTTCTTCGCGACGATGAGGATCACCCAAAGATTCAGAAACGCATGAAGGTGACCGAGCGACTGTACAAACAACGAGGATTGTCCGTGATTTCCATGTCGCTGAAGGGGAAGACAAGATTGGAAAAGATATTTGTGTCACTCTTGATTGCTGATTGGACAGCAGTTGCCCTTGCAGATATATATGGATTGGAGTCAGAACAGGTTCCTATGGTGGAGGAGTTTAAAAAATTGATTGCATAATCTATGACCTATATCCTTGGTATTCTGGCAATCGTGGTTGGTAGTTTGTTTGTCATCAAAACAGAATGGTTTATTGAAAATTTTGGATCAAGCGCGTGGGCAGAACAAACATTTGGAGGGGGAGGTACGCGTTTGTTCTACAAAGTGATGGGTATTGTGGTGATTTTTATTTCGATGATGGCGATGACCGGTTTGCTTGGTCCGGCAGTCATCAGCATCTTTGGCGGATTGTTTGGATTACAATAAACTATGACACATTTTGGAGGAGATCAAATGATCGATTTTCGGGCATTGATAGAAAAAGTCCAGATTCGCACAGGTATGCATGTTGCTGATTTTGGTTGTGGACGGAGCGGACATTTGGTCTTTCCTCTCGCAAAAATTGTTGGTGCGAAAGGGTCGGTGTATGCCGTGGATGTGTTGAAAGAAACGCTTGAAATCATTTCTCAACGCGCAAAATCCGAGGCGCATATTCGCGTTCATCCTGTATGGGCGGATATTGAACGCATCGGCGAAGTGCCTATTTCCGCGGGAAGTCTTGATGTTATTTTTTTGGTGAATACGTTGGTGCAGTGTGACAATCGACACGCAGTGTTGGAAGAAGCGCGACGACTTCTCAAAGACAAAGCGCGATTTGTGATTGTGGATTGGTTTAAAAAAGGTATGTCATTTGGTCCTGATGATGAACGATTTGTGGATTTTTTAGATATCGTGAGCTGGGCGCGGATGCATGGCTATGGTGTCCAAGAAGAATTTCTCATGGGTCCATTTCATAAAGGAGTGGTGTTGTTGAAACAAGAGTGAATGTATCCAGATATACGGATAATCCAGATTTTCAGATTTCGTATTCGGATATTCGGATAATCCAGATTTGCAGATTTGGTGTTTGTTTTTTTCTTTTGGTGTATGGAGGATAAGTTGTTGCACAAGGAGATGACGTTTGTGTTGAGAAAATTATTGTTTCAAGTTCATAATGAATTGGGGAGATTTTGTAACGAACAACAATGTGGTGATCGATTTGAAGCACTTTTGAAAGAGAATCGAGTATCATATGAGCGAGAGAAAATTCTCCCAATGAGTTTTGTCGGCGAACACAGAGGTCGCAATAGAGTGGATTTCCTTATTTCATATTTAGGTGGGAGGATTGTAGTAGAATTGAAATGCAAGCCGTGTTTGTCAAAAAATGAGTATTTTCAGTGCCAACGATATCTCGTCGCCCTGCAAACAGACCTGTGTCTTTTGGTCAATTTTCGCACAAAGTATCTCACAGTGCAAAGAATACTCAACCACCAACAGTATCGACGCACTCAATAAAACAACCCATATCCAAATATCTGTATATCTGAATTATCTGTATATCCGCATCCTCCCCATCTGTATATCTGAATTATCCGAATATCCGCATATATGACTCAGACAAAAAAACAAGAAATCGGTTCGTGGGGCGAGGAGCAGGCGGTTCTTTTTTTGATAAACGCGGGATATGTGATTTTGGATCGGAATTGGCAATGCAAGAATCGTGAAGAGTTGGATATCATCGCAGAAAAAGAGATTCCACCGTTTGGCAAGACATTGATTTTTGTGGAAGTCAAAACCAGAGAAAAAAACGATGGCAATGCAGAGCGGGCGACGCGTGGTGAAAAATTGAAACACATGCAAAAAGCCGCACATGTGTATTGCATGAAAAAGAAGATTGACATTGAGCGCACGCCTATCCAATTTGAACAGGTGAGTGTGTATGGTACTGAAAATCGGCCGAGGATACAGCAGTATGAGATTCCAATAGAATAAGAAATGCGAATTTGGTTGGATAATATGAATATCCGATTTGTTTCATCCACAGTGTGGTCACCATACGACCTTGACAAAGAGAGTGAACTCTGGCATACTCACCATGTTCAACAGTAGCTCTATGAAGAAGCTGCTTTTTTTATACATTATTTTATGAACGACATCCAAAAGGCAATTCAAATGTTGTGTGATGAAAAAGGACTCACGTATGAGGTCGTGTTTGACGCGGTGGAAATCGCGCTCGCGGCCGCATATCGCAAAGATTTTGGCTCTCGCCAAGGCAATTATGTTGCCAAGTTTGATGTGGAGACCGGAGATATCAACGTGTGGGATATCAAAGAAGTGGTGGCTGATCACACGGAGGAAGAAATCGAGCAGGATCAAGAAGCGTTGTCATTGCTTCGGGAACAAGCGCGGATTGAGGATCGCGATCTCACTGATGAAGAAACGGCAGGGCTGATTATGTATAATCCAAAAACGCAATTGATGCTCGCCGAAGCAAAGGCAGTCAAGCCTGAGGCTGAGATTGGAGAGACGTTGGAAATTCTGCAAAAAGTTCCGGGAGATTTTGGTCGTATGGCGGCACAGACTGCCAAGCAAGTGATTATTCAAAAAATTCGCGAAGCAGAACGTAAGAGCGTCTTTGAAGATTTCAAAGAGGAGGAAGGAAAAGTTGTCCAAGGAATTGTCCAACGTCGCGATCGAAGCGGTGGTTTGATTATAGATTTTGGCAAAGTTACCGGTATTGTTCCACCGTCTGACACCGTGCGTGGAGAACGATATACCCCTGGTCAACGAATGCAGTTTTATGTTTTGCGAGTGGAAATGGGTGCGCGTGGACCGGAAATTATTCTGTCTCGTTCATCAAACAAAATGGTGGAGTCGGTGTTTGCCCAAGAAATTCCTGAGATTGATGATGGATCTGTACAAATCAAAGTGATTGCGCGCGATCCAGGGCATCGAAGCAAAGTCGCGGTGTTTACCGAGGATGACAGCATTGATCCGATTGGTGCATGTATTGGACAACGTGGAAGTCGTATCACGACGATTATTTCAGAGCTGGGTGGAGAAAAGATTGACGTCATTCAATGGAGCAATAATACCATGGAATTTATCAAAAATGCACTCTCACCAGCAAAAGTTTCATCCGTTGAGCTTGACGAGGAAACACGGGAAGCGACCGTGTTTGTACCGGCTGATCAATTTTCTCTTGCCATTGGTCGTGGTGGCCAAAATGTTCGCCTTGGTGCGGATTTGACTGGATGGAAACTCAATGTGGTGCAAGATGGAGGAGATGGTGAAATGGTGAGTAGTGAGAGCGTCGCAGAGGGTGATGTCTCTGTTGGCGAAGTTTCAGAATCAAACAAAACAGAAGCCATGGACGGAGCGGAAGAGCCAAAAGCAAAGGTTATTCCAGACGCACCAATCGTGATGTCAGACGAATCATAATCGTCGTTCCATCCGGGATTTTGTGGTATACTCTTTTCTGTACGAATCCTTCCTTCATTCTTTTCGTGTTGTGATACACTTTTTCTTCCTTTTCTATGAGTCAACTTTTTACGACCATTCTCTATCAGCCGATTTTCAATGCGTTTGTCGCCTTGTATAATGTCATCCCTGATCTCGGTATCGTGATTGTCATTATTACTGTGGTCATCAAATTGGCATTGTATCCGATGACCAAAAAATCCATTGCCGCGCAGAAATCCATGCAAGATCTTCAGCCAAAAATGGAAGCAATAAAAGTAACCTATAAAGATGACAAACAGAAATTAGCGGAGGAGACAATGAAATTGTACAAAGAACACAAGGTCAATCCGCTGGGCTCATGTTTGCCACTCTTGGTTCAGTTTCCTGTGTTTATCGCATTGTATTATGTGTTGCGCTCGGGATTGACCACAGATAATTTTGATTTGTTGTACGAATTTGTTGCCAATCCCGGACATATGAATGCGATTAGTTTTGGTGTGGATTTGTCCAAAATCAATATTCCGCTCGCGGTGCTTGCCGCAGGGTCGCAATACTGGCAAGCCAAGATGATGCAAGCCAAACAGCCACCAAAAGTGGCTGGGTCAAAAGATGAAGGGATGGCCTCGATGATGAACAAGCAAATGCTATATGCTATGCCATTCATCACCCTGATCATCGGTCTTCAGTTTCCCGGTGGTTTGACATTGTATTGGTTCCTCTCCACCCTTCTGACCGCATTGCAACAAAAACTGATGTTTCAAAAAGATGGTGGAAGTGGTAAAGATAGCGATGCGATTGATGGGAAAATTGTTGGATAATCGCAAAACGTGTTTGCTGTATTTTATGCGCATGGATTTGAAACAATTGAAATCGCTTTCTGTAGAAACGGTTTCTGGAAAGAAGCTTGGTCATGTGTTTGATCTGGTGTTTGAAATAGATGGGCAATTGGTCGTCCAGTATCTTGTGCGGACGCATGCACTTGGTGGGAGAGTGTATATGATTGGGCGAGATCAAATTGTGAGGTTTAGTGCAAAAAAAATATTGGTAGAGGATAGGGTGTTTGATGTTGATTCTCGTGAAGAAGTTGCTCGTAGAACGGTCGCGAGCCCACAGAGTGTGGCCATGAGTACTGGTGTTGGAGAGTCGGAAACATAGTATGATATATTGTTTTTGTTTAACCCCTTGACCACATCAAGGGTTTTGTTTTTGTCCCATTGTGCGATACAATAAGATGTAAGAATTATACGCGTTGTTTACACTTTTTATTTTTGAGTCCACATACGTCATCCCGA
>Ga0066639_10006033_pt1 | contig 10136 bp, 1 predicted proteins | sample CryGeyCG2114_010_2_FD_59504 | JGI IMG/M metagenome (GOLD analysis project Ga0066639, IMG submission 59504) | Groundwater microbial communities from aquifer - Crystal Geyser CG10_big_fil_rev_8/21/14_0.10 | ecosystem: Environmental > Aquatic > Deep subsurface > Groundwater | place: USA: Utah... | reverse complement strand
CAATGTATGTTTTGAGCGCTTTTCCTTTTTTGTTAACGGCAATCATTAATTGTGCCGAATCGCAGAAAAACCCGCCTTTTTCCTTTGAAACAGTCTCTTTTGCCGTTGCATTGCATGTTTCGGCTTTAATTTCATTCCATTCCCAGTTCCACAATAACCTGTCTAATCCGTATTCTGAAAATGCCGTTGTTCCTGTGCTTCCGTCACAGCTTCCTAAAGATGCAATGCCCGGCTTTGGTGTTTCCGGCTTTTCAGGGGGCGTTTCTGTCCCTGGCTTGTAATCGCTTATTTTTGCTGTGGCGCATTTGTCAAGGAATGTCTGGGTTACGTCTTCTTTCTTTATTTTTTCATTCAGTACCCATATTTTTATTGGAATTGTAACATCCTTGCTTCCCGCATATTGTGCAGGCCTTCTTAGTTTTGCTGTTATTGCAGTGTCTATTTTTGCGCACTGCATTTCAAGCCTGCTTCTGTCCGTTGTCATTTTTATATTGTGGCCGTTGTCAACAACCGCAAAATCAAGCTTTACATTGTCAATTGTTTTGGTTTTCTGGTCCAATACAATTGTGTCAACTGTTCCGCATGTCTGGTTGTTCATTATCATTACAGAAGAACTTGGAGTGAATGAATGCGTGTTTCCTGTCCATTCCGACTGCGGAACAAATCCCTTGTATTCCGAATTTTTCTTTTTCCAGAATTCAACTTCATCAAGCGATGTTTTGTTAATGCATGCATCGGGCTGTATTCCCGGCTTGCCTATCAGGCTTTGTGCAGTGGTTGTTGTTGCTTTTGCAGGCACCTGTCTTGGTGCTATGGGCGGATATGCCTGCGGATATCTTCTTAATGCATTGTTAAGGCATGCGTCTAATCCTTCTCCCAATCCCCATAAATCCTCTAATTCAACCCTGAAAAAGGCAGTCTGCATTCCAATCGGAGTTTCATAGTTTACATTGGCTGTTGCATTTACATAGCTTCTGTTATAAGCGCCTGAAGCAGCCATTCTTACCCCCTGTAATGACATATTGGGGGACTGGCCATACTGGTAATTGCATAACTGCTGCCTGTACTGTATATTCGGGCTTACTTCCAATTCAATTATTTGTGTAATGCCTTTTCCGCTCTGCCTTGTTGTTTCATCAATAATATAAAGCGAGTCAATTAGGGGACAGGTTCCTTCATAGCCTCCGCTGTATGCATAGTCTCCGCCCCTGCTTCCGTATGGATAGGCGCTTCCCATATATCCGCTTGTAAACCCTGTTCCCGGATAACCGCTTGAATATCCATAATCCGGGGTTGTTCCTCCTAAATAGCCCGAATAGCTTCCATAGCTTGGATAATACATTCCCGAGCCTGCGCCAAATTCATTGTAATATCCGCTGCTGGTTCCGGGAGCATATGCGCTGCCGCTTGCAGGGGCATATCCTCCGTAATAGCCCTGGCCATATTGTGCATTGCTTCCCTGGGGCACATAGCTTTCATAAGGCGAATATTGTGTTGTAGAATATGGATTGTATGACTGGGCATAGCTCTGGGGCTGATAACTGTTTATGTATCCTCCGCCCCCGTAAGAAGTGTCATAATTTGTATTGCCTGCGCTTCCCAGTGTTGAACCGTAAACAACCGGATTTGCATATGTCTGGAACAATAATGTTTCTTCCCCTGTTTTTTCGGAAAAATATGATGGAGACCCAGAAACCCTGCAGGCAAATTCGACTACTCTTGAGGTTTTGTCAAGGCTTACTCCCAGATGATAGCAGTAATTGTATACTCTTGCAGGCTGCGGCTTTCCGTAAAAACTGTTTAATTTTATTTTTGTGGGCTGGAAGTCAATGCATTCGTCGCTTATTTCTTCAGGCCTTAAAACCTCGACATCAATTTCTTTTATTTTTACTGGCTTGTCCTTGCTGCCTTTTACCTTTGCCTTTGAATCAATCTTAAACAGCCCTAAAAGATATCCTGCCTCTACTTTGAGCTCTTTTGAATCTCCCGCTTCGAGGTCTGTTGAATCCTCTTCAAGCTTTAAATTTTCGTCTGTTTCAAAGTCTATCTGCACAGGAACAGTGCACTCGTTTTCTATTTTGATTTTGTCCAGTGACATTCCATAATTCCATTGCGAAGCCGCATTATTTTCATAATAGCGCGACTGCCAGGGAATATCCGCATTTGAATAGGGATAAGAATTCTGGGGCAATGCATTTGAAATTCCCGTTGTATAGCCGGAGCTTGTTCCCCCGGAATATCCTTCATATCCGCCATAAGAACTGTAGGGAGTGTAATTTGTATTGTATCCGTTGTTAACGCTGCTTCCGTATCCCGAATTTGCAGTTGGATTATATCCCCAGCTTGAATAATTGTTATAGCCTGTATTGAAAGCAGCGGGATATACTCTCAGCCTTTCGGGGGAGATCTTAATGCATTCTGCAAGATGGCTTATAAAAACCTCGACATTCATTTTGGAATTTATTTTTTCTATTGTTGTTTCAATCGGATTGCTTGCCTGGAATGTTATAACAGGAACTGCTTCTCCGGAATCGATTTTTTCCGGTACAAACTGCATTGTAAAAATTATTTCGGCTTCTGCAGGCACTACAGGCAGAATAACCGAATAATTGTCCCCAAGCTCTGTTGTCGCTGTTCCGTTTATATCCGAGCCTAAAATTTCAAAAACCCCTATTGAATCGGAGTCTTTCCAGTCAAGTTTTGCCTCAAGATTTTTAAGGGCAGTTGCCTGTCCTTCCACAGTGCAGGTATTTGAAACCTTTGCCTCTGTTGTTTTTGTTTCCGTGCCCGTTATTATTTTCCATTCCAAAGGCTCTATTTCAAGGCAGTCTGCACTGTCCACGGCCCCGTCCAAAGTAATCCTGAAATTAAAAGGAATGTTTTTTGGAAATGTCCTTCCGAGCTCTGTGTTTTCAGCGAGAATTTCAATGCTTCCTTCAACAGTCACAGGCTCTTCTATCAAAAGGCCTTCGGGAGTGAGCCTTGCCGTCAAAAAGAAATTAAGGTCTGAATTGACGGGCAGTTCAGAATCCACAATGTTTTTTGGAAAAACAAATTCTATAAGGCCTGCGGGAGTTGCATTATTCGCGGAAATGCCTGTTATTCTCAACGGAATTACTGTTGCATTTTTTATTTTTATTCCGACTTCCTTGTCAAATTCTATGGGTGAAAAGGTTTCGTTTATTTCAGGAGGCGTAACAAGAAGTATTTCATCGCTTATCTTGACTGAAATTTCCCTTGTCTTATAGCCCGGCTTTGAGGCAACTATTTTCAGGACATTGCCCGTATCCGGAGACTCCAAAGTATGCAAGAGCTCTCCCAAACCGTTTGTTTTTCCCGTAAAAACACTTTCTTCATTCAAATAAATGGTTATTGCGGCATCAGGAACTCCCTTGTTGGCATCATGCACCCTTATTAATAACTCATTATCTATCAGGGGAACAATTGCCTTGGGCAATAAGTCTATTTCAAATGTTTTTGCAGCCTCAACATCAATGCTTATGATGTCTTCCAAAACCTTTCCAATGTCTGAAACAATTTCCAAAGCCAATGGGTTTGTTCCGTCTGTTTCTGTTTCAAAGGCAATCCTTCCGAAAACAGCGCTTCCCCTGTTCATTGTCCCTGTTTCTTTTGTTAATTCAAAACTGTCTGCAGTGCCAGTGCTTCTCACTCCGGAAGCATCTGTAATTTCATAATCCAAAAGCCTTAAGCCCCGTGTATCATTGAGAATGCGCAGGCTGCTTTCTCCGAATGCCTGTGAAGAATTGTTTGAAATCGTAAACGAAAGCCTGTACATGTTTGAGATTTTTGCAGGATAATAATCAACTACATTTGTTATTGTTCTTGTGCCCAAATCCTCTATTGTATAGCTTCTGCAGAAATAAGAATTGCAGATATTTGAAGGCCCGACTGTCAGTGTTTCAAGGTTTGCATTGGCATACAATGCCTGTTTTCCGGCCGTTGTTTCCGATGCCCCGAGCTCATTGTCTGCCGGATATCTCACATAATTTCCTGATTTTCCCCAGGCCCTGTACCATAACTGCACAGTGTCTCCCAAAACAGCGGTTTCTCTTATTTGGAGTTCGGCTTCCAATTCATAAACCCCTGCCCTTGCATCTGTCCATTCCACATTAACCCATTTTGCATTTCCCGAAGTAATATTTTTGGAATCAATTGCATATCCCTTGTTGGGAGTGTAAGAAGTGCTTTTTACAATGTTTCTTGTTGAAGCCGAAACATCTTTGAGAAAAACATTGTCCTGTTCCATTGTTCTTGTCCTGTCAATATCAAAGCTTCCTGTTCTTAGATGCAGGCCCGCACTGTTATATCCCGTGTTTTTTGGAATTTTAAGCAGCACAATCGCGGTATAACTCTGCCCTTCGGAAACGCTTCCGCTTATTCTTTCGGTTCCCGAATAAAGCTGGAGCTCTGTCTCAAGCTTCGGCACATCCCTGTAAAGGACAAGTGTTTTTGTAACAGTGCTTCCCGGGTCAGGAACAATTCTCGAGGAAATAAACGGCAGATAATCCTCATGTTCTGCCCTCAAATAAACTGTCTGGTCCGCCCTTAAATTAAATTCTGTTGTTCCCTCAAAATCAGTAAGGTTTTCAGATTCTGTTTCATTGTCAAGCACATTAATTGCCTTTACTGTTGCACCCGAAACAATTGCCCCTTCAGAATCAATTACCTTTACCTCAATATTGCCGTAGCCTATTTCAAGCTCAATTGTAATTTCATTCTTTTGCCTGGCAGTAAGCGTTATTTGCGAAGATTCTTTTCCCGCAAAGCCCTTTTTTTCGGCATAAACCGAATAGGCTGCAAGAGGAAGGTTTCTGAATTCTGCTTTTCCGTCGGCCCCCGTTGTTTTTCCTGCCCCCAAAACACTTCCGTCCGATTTTTTAAGCAGCAATTTTGCATTTTTTATGGGATTTTTTCTTTCATCAACAACACTAACATACAAGGTGTTTGAGTTTGCAGGGGTTGCCTCTTCCAAAATAATTTCGTTTACAGACTCTTTTGCCGCAACATTGTTTACAAGCGCAAGCATAAAGTCTGCGTGGTCTATTTCCAAATCATAATAATTTCCCTGTGCCGCATCAAATTCCGCATATCCCGCAGAATCAGTGTATTTTGTGTCAAGAATTGTTCCCGACTGTTTCAGCCTTACCATTGCATTCTGCACACTGCTTAAAGACTTGTCCTTTACAACAGCCTTTATTTTGCCTGTTGAAGTTTCCTGCATTTCAACATTAAAAGAAATTATTTCGTCTTTTTTAAGCTCTTTAATATTTCCCGCGCCGTCAAATTCCGCATGCCCCGGGGCATGAACAACAACATAATAATTTCCAGTCGGCACATCGGTAAAAGACACGGTTCCGCTTGTTGCAGTATAATTAATCCTTTCCTGTATTCCCGAAGCCCTGTAAATCGTAACAGTGGCCCCTATAATATTGTTTCCGGAATTGTTTTTTACCGAAACATTCACAGTTCCCTTTTCCGTTATTATGGGATCTAAAAATAACTGCATGCTTGAATCCGTAATGTCAAGGCTTCCCTGTGTTGTTGTAAAGCCAGAAACAGGCACTGCAATTAATCTTCCGCAGTCTTCCGGAACCCGAATTTCTATTTTTCCGGTATTGGTTTTTTTTGTTTCGGAATAATCTGCCTGCGAACAGCTCAAATCAATTGTAACTTCCTCGAGCAAAAGCTGGCTTGTCTTATCGCTCATTATCTGTATTGTTCTTGAAAGGGTTTGGACCGCAGAGCTTAATGCAACAGACTGCTTGTCCATTCCGGAATAAACGGTTATCATCTGTTCCTTGTTGTCATACCCTGACTTTGAAACGGTTATGTCGACCCGGCCTAAGGGCAGGGGAATTGTTTCCTCTCCATTCTCTTTTGTAAAATAAGTTTTTTCACTGCCCGCATAAGCAACAATTATTTCCGCCCCTTCCAGCGGAGTTGCATCGCTTGCATCGCTAACCAAAAAAACTACATTTGCCTGGCTTGGAAATGCAATTCCTAATAAAAGCCATATTCCTGCAATAATAAGAATTAAAACCAGAATCATTACCGGAAAGCTGGGAATGTTTTTTGATTCAATTGCATCAACAATGGGAAACAGGTTAATGCCCCTGGCTTCAAGCCAGTCTAAAAAGCCGTAATATTTGTCCTCTATCCTGAAATAAAAATCCTTCACGCCCATGCGAAATTCCCTTGAAGCCAGATAATTTATTACTTCTTTTAATTTATTAATTTAACCCCGTGCCAAAACACAGGTCTTTTTGAAATAATTTAGTCTAACCTGTTAATATATTTTTAGTCAAGCCTTAGGGCCTGCAGTTTTCTATTTCAGGCGCGCCCCAATTGTTATAGCTTCTGTCGGAATCACAGCTGCCCAATCCGCCCGAAGAGCCTGTAACAGGAGAAAACCTGTTGTCATACAACTGAATCCTGTAAACAAGTTTTATCCATTCTCCCGCAGAATCTTTTTCAATCAAATAATTTTCATTGTTTTCCTCAAAGGCAAGGATTGCAGACCATTCCCTTACATCTGTACAGTATGCATATTGCTGTCCGTAAGAGGAAGGAACGCTTGACAAAAGCTTTGCCTCTATTTGTTCGGGAACAGCATTCACGCTTTCAACCAAATCATTTTCCAAAGAACAGCTTCCTCCCAGCAAATTGAAGTCATTGTTGTTCCTCTGAAAATCAAATCCGAAATATTCCGATGAATATGCTTCGCCCGCCCATTCACAGATTTTATTGTTTAAAACATTTTCAAGGGCAGTGCTTGATTTTGTCGCAGTGCTTCCCAGATACTGTGTTCCGTCATAATTTGCATTGTACTGGTTTGGAGGAACACACTGCGGGCAATTTCCCCCGGAAAGATTTGTTACAATTGCTTTTGTATATTCCGGGTCTCCCGGGCATGCGGCTCCCAAAAGGCTTGAGTTTGAAGGCGCATTTTCAGGGTCTGTTCTCGGGGCACAGGAACTCGCATCGCACAATCCAAGCCCCATTTTGTCAATTGTTTCATTTTTGCTTCCGGGCCCTTTTGCAAGCACCCCTCCGTCATTTCCCGTTCCGTCAATCAAATCATCAATTGAACTTGTTCCTCCGGATTCAAAATGCGCAAGGCCTCTTGCCTCTGCAATTGCCTTGAATATTCTTAGCGGAACATAAATTTTGAAATTTGTCTTTGGAAGAATAACCTGTTTTATTTCCTCGCCGGTTGCCTTGTTTGTTACAATAACCCTGGGAAGCTTTTCATATTCTTCGGCTGTAAGCTCGTTCACTGCAAGCGTTACATAAAAAGTCCCAAGCTCGCAGTCAAAAGCATTGCCCGAACATTCCACAACCTCAAAAAAATTTCCGGTTGCTATTGTCCTGCTAACAAGCTTGTTTATCATTTCATCCAGTACTGTCGGATCCGAACTCGGGGTTTCAATATCAATAGAATATCTTCCGAAGCTCGGGGTTGAATAAAAAAATTCGCGCATTGCCCCCGCAACTTCCGTTGCAAACTGCTGATTTCTGGGAATGTCTGTAACAGGGTCAATGTCCCCGCCAAAACGCGAGCTCACAAAGCTATCCACTATTTCGTCCCATTTTTTTTCCTGCAAATCAAGGCTGAAATAATTGTTTGTTCCCCCCGAACTTTGCGCAATATACCTTGCAAGCTTCAGCCTAAGCTTATAATTAAAAAGCTGGACAGCATCGGCAGCCGCATTGTCGGCAACAGCCTCAATATCGGCCCTTGATTCCATTGCCCTTAAGGTGTCAACTGCCCTTCTTTCCGACTGTATCATGCTCTGAACCAACAGCACTGCCAGTGTAATCAAAAGAAAACTGACTATTGCTGTAAAAAGATTAAAGCCTCTTGAATTCATTCATGTAAAAAAAGGAACATTGAAATATATAAAGAATTCGCAGCCAAAAATCAGCTTCCTATGTTCAGGCCCGATTCCTTCCATTTTGCAGAATACCCGGCAACGGCTTTTTCATAATCCGAATCGTTTCCGCTGAATTCTTTTGCCGACTGTTCAATGCTTTTGCCGCGCATTTTTTCTGCAACACAATTGACAAATTGTTTTATTGCCTGTTTGTCTTTTGAAGGCCAGTCCTCTCCCAATGCACAGTTTGTTTTTTCAGGATTAACGGAAAGCACCGCCATTAAGTTTTCTTCCTGGACATTGTCAAGCAAATCTTCCGGATTTCCAAGGCATGCCGAGGAAATTGCCTCTGCATTCTGCCAGTAGGCCGTTACATATTTTTCCTTTCCCTCCAATGCCTTTGAAAATGAAGGCGCGAGCTTTCCAAGAGTGCCTTCTGTTCCCTTGCTGAAAAAATCAGCACAGTTATTGCTTGTCCAGAGCTCTGCTTCTTTTGCATTTGTTTTTTCAAGCATGCCCTTGAAATCGCTTTCTTTTACCTCTGTTATTGTGTGCTTTATTGAATCATCCGATCCAATTGTTGTTTCAAGCCTGTAAGTGTGGAATTTTCTTATTATTTCATCCTCTGACTGTGCCGCCGCAATTGTTTTTGGAATTCCTGTTTCAGCCGGCTTGTCTCCGGAAGAAAGAGTGCTTGTTGCGGCCTTTTGTTCCGGCATTACATAATCCACATAATAATCATAGAGCTTATATCCTGCATAATTGGCAAGAGCCCCTATTCCAATTCCTTTTCCCAATGCCTTAAGGTTTCCGAACAGGTTTCTTAAGCTAAGCACTTTTCTTGCCTGTTTTGCGCTGTTTTTAAGCCTGTTCCACCATCCCACATCCCTTGCGGGATTAAGCGTAAATTCCGAAACTTCTGCTGTTGTTCTTTCAATAAATTCTCTCCCCATTTTTCCCCCGACAGCGCCTTCAACAATGTCATCGGCAGCACTGCTTGCCTTTAGGCTGCTCATTACTTTTTTGGCGCTCGCTTCCAAATCTCCAGCATATTCCGCACTGTATTTGAATGTTCCGACAACAGGCCTGCCTTTGTTATCAAGGGCCTGTATTGTCTTAAGGCTGGCGTTTGCAGCATTTCGAACTTCCCCTTTTTCCTTGTCAATTATTCCATTGACAACCTTCTTGAATTTTTTGTTTGAATAAAGGCTTTTGAATCCCGAAATTTCGTTTTTCATTCTGGTAATTATGTCGTTTTCAAACTTTTTTGCAACATCATCGGCATAGCTTGCAAATCCTGCGGGCGGAACTGTTCCTGTTGATTCCACAATGCCCGGCTTTACTCCCGAAAAAACGCTTGCAATTGCATCCTCGTCAATAACCTCTGCCGCAAGCCTTTTTCTTGTTGCCTCATAGCTTGCTTTTGCCGTTCCCTCAAAGCCCCCTGCCTTTCCCGCTGCAATAACCGCATCTGAAATATCAGCGCCTACTTCTGAAAAAGCGGTTTTTGTTGCATTGTCAACCACGCTTCCGATTTTCACGCTTGCCCCTCTCGGGCCTGCTTTTGCAGCCTCATCCAGAATATTCAGCCTTATTTTTTCTGAAAGCTTGGTTTCAAGGTTTGAAAGCATTTTTCTGGTCTGGCTGTTGTTTGAAGTTGCCTTAAATGTTGTTGCCCTTAACTGGTCCACAACCCTTTTTGAAACATCATTTGCAGTGAGCTTTGCATTTGCAGGCGTTACAATTTCCCCTGCATTTTTCCATACCCCATAAGCAGAGTCAAGGCTCACTCCGAGAGTGGCCGGGCCCAATACATTTTCCTTGAATAATTTTTCGCCTTCTGAATTGTCACCGGCAACAAGCCAGTCCATTGCGGATTCTACTGAAGGCCCTATGTATGGAATGCTTCCAATCCAGCTTTTTACTGTTTCAAAAGCTGCTGTCAGCTGGTCTGCAAATATTTTTCCAGTGGGGCCCAAATCACTCAGCATATTTTTTGTTCCCCAGGCAGCAGGCAATAAACAGTCAAATGTAACGTTTGCCACGGAGCCGACTCCAAAGCCTGTTAATGCACCTCCAAACCCTGAAATTAAGGCGCATGGAATAAAATATGCAGTCCATAACCCCACGATTTTTTTGTTTGCAACAAGCGCCTTGTAAGCCGGATTGTTTGCAAGCCCGGAACCGTCTCCAATTCCGCCTTCTTTTTTTACCGCTAATTCTGCATCTCTTTTTCTTTTC
>Ga0066639_10006031_pt1 | contig 10138 bp, 10 predicted proteins | sample CryGeyCG2114_010_2_FD_59504 | JGI IMG/M metagenome (GOLD analysis project Ga0066639, IMG submission 59504) | Groundwater microbial communities from aquifer - Crystal Geyser CG10_big_fil_rev_8/21/14_0.10 | ecosystem: Environmental > Aquatic > Deep subsurface > Groundwater | place: USA: Utah... | reverse complement strand
ACGAGCTGGTTGTCTTAAATGGAATGAGTTTTGACTGATGATGCTGGTATTTAAAAAGCATTTCTACAGAGCCGTTTATAATAATCTCCCCCCTCTAATTTTCCTAACTTTTCCCACTTTGTAATTCGGTAAACTTAAGGTGTATTGGTTCAGCCATTTTGGTGCACCATCATCGTCAAGCCTGATCTCCGCAAATGTTCCGTGTGGAAATTGTTTCACAGTGGATAAATCCCTAGGGTTGAGAATTTCCCATCTACCGAGATTTCCTGGATTGACCACTATTGTACTTTGATCTTGATGGGGATAGCAAACTATGCCCCTAATATTAGAAGGATTGTTGCCATTAGGTCCTGCTTCGTGTATATGACCAGAAATGACTAATTTAGGGTGATATTTTTCAATGTATTCTCTTAATTCTTTAATTCCCGGATTAGTTCCATCAAACATATTATCACACATCCCTTGAGGTGGAGTATGACTGAAAACAATTTGAGGTTTCTCTTTTTCTAATAATGCATACATCGCCTTAGGATCAAATTCGGCCATCTCCCCTAAATGTTCCAAAATCATCACGTGCCTTGATAATTCATTTGCTCCACCATAACCAACAATTTTAACTCCGTCAATCATCGTTGTTTGTAGATGTAGATTCTTCTCACCAAAAATAGCCGTAACATCTAAATTACCATCATAGTTTCCCGGAATTAAATAATGTTGGACTTCTGAAGAGGCCAATATCTCCTTCATCTGTCCCAAAATGTCTCTTGAATGTAATCTTTTTTCATCAATAAATTTTTCCTTATCACCTGTATTGATGTAATCATCTAAACTTCCCTTAGAATATGGTCTTAATTGCAGATCTCCAATAAGCCAGATACCATCAGCTTGCTGTGCCGCAGCATAATCTACGAAGATTTTCAGTGCATCTACATCATCGTGGATATCTGAGGCGATAAAATATTTTTTCATGTTAAGTTATATTTGCAGGAATTTTATAAATCTTTTTGATTTTAATTACTGGGTAGTGGTTTAATTATGTTGTAACCTTCTTTTATAACCCATTAACTATTTTTCCGGAAATCTTCCGAAACTCTTCAAATCATTAAGCCTATCTTTTCACTAAAACCGAAAACTTTCCGATTTTTTCATAGAAACGGCTATTTAAGAAATTAAAAATTATTAATCCATTCAAAAATGGATAATAATCTAATGTTGGTTGGTTGCGGACCTCATGCCTCAAGGATATATTTACCTACTATAGATATGTATCAGGATGAATTTAACATTGACCTTGCAGCAGTAGTGGATATAGAATCAAAAAAGCAAAAGGTTGCTTCCTTGATAGCCAATAAGTATCCCTCCACAGATCTGCATTTCGTTGCTGAAAATTCAGAGGGGATTTTTAGATTATCTCAGGATGATAAATATAGATTAGAAAGAATAGTTGAAGAAAGAAAAATCAATTCAATGATTCTTTCGACTGACCCTTTAGCTCATAAAGCCTACATCGAATTTGCTTTAGAAAAAGGAATCAACATCTTGATGGATAAGCCAGTAACTACACAGCCTGATGCTAGCATCAATATCACTAATGCTAAAGAAATTCTGGAAGATTATTATGGGTTAATGCAAAAATTTCGTGAGGCTGAGCTAAAGCATCCTGGCTTAATCGTCAGTTGTTTATCTCAACGTAGGTATCACCCTGCGATAAATAAAGTAAGGGAAGAGTTAGAGCGCGTCTATGAGATTACTGGATGTCCACCGACAAGCATAGTCTGCCAACATTCAGATGGTCAGTGGCGAATGCCTAATGAGATAATTGACATTTCTTACCACGGTTACGATAATGGTATTGGAAAGGGTTCACATAGCGGATATCATTTTTTCGATATCATGAATTGGTACGCTGAAGTAGCTAAGGATAAGAAGGCAGATAAAATAGAATGCTTCGCTAATTTTGTAAGGCCTGCAGATTGGATAAATCAATTTACTGTGAAAGAACATGAGAAGTTGTTTGGTGAACAACAAGCGAAGGAAATAATACCTTTCTCTCAAGGAGAATTTGAAGCCATGACTAGGGGATTTGGCGAAATTGATGCTAACCTGAATTTTGTCTATAAGAAAAACAATCGTACTATAACCAATGTCCAGATGAGCTTATTGCATAGTGGGTTTAGCAAAAGAAGTTGGGCTCAAGCGAAAACAGATCTCTATAAGGGGAATGGTCGCATAAGGCATGAAACTCATATAATCCATCAAGGTCCATTCCAAGCTGTCTATTACGTTTCTTATCAGAGTGATGAGATCTCTAACAGGGGTCTAAAAGACCGCACCGATGTTGGCGGGGAGTTACATTCAGATGTTTATCTATTTAGAAATAGCAAAGCTCTTCGTACAGATCTACCACCATTGGAAGTAATACCTTTTGGTAAATCAACAGAGAAAGGGTTGCATGGTTATAGCAGAGGACATCAGGAAAATGCGAGGGTGGAATGTTTTTCTGAATTTATGCGGGCAGTTGAAGGAAATATCCCCAAGGGGGCTTTGAAAAGTTCACTAGAAAAACATGAGGGGTCAGTAAAACTGATGGCCTTAAGTTATTTGGCTGCTGCTAAGGAATTTAATGGTGATATCCCCCTTTCTTATTATTACAACGGCGAATTAAAATGAATATTATCAGCTTTGATGGTCTAAATAGGAGTGGTAAAGGAACACAGATTTCTTTGTTGCGAAAAGGTCTGGAAAAAAAATACAATGTAGGGGTCATTCGCGGTGACGGCAGCAGGGAAGGAATGGGAAACAATGATTATCATGACTTGATTAGTGAATGGTGGGTCAACTGGCAGAAAAATCAACATAAATCTTCTTCCGATTGGGACGATGCTTACAAAAGACTAAGTTATGAAAATGATGTTTACATTAATGGATTAAGCAGCGATACCGTAGTTTTAATGGATAGGTGTTATCTTTCAAGATGGTTTACAGTTAGGCAGTATAATGATGACCTCCCTCTGTCAAAAGTTCATGATGAATCATTAATAATACCAAATTTATACATAATTTTAAATCCTAGCAAGCAATCTCTCATGAAAAGGTGTTCGATGGATAATTCCCCCAAAAAATATTTCCGGCAAGGTATAATTGAAAATTGGTACTCCCTTTGGGAAGACGTTGTTAAAGAAGCAGAAATCTTTTTAGGTGAAAAGTTACACCTCCTCCCTGGAGAAGATCTTAACGAAACAAGGGTTTCAATCGAAAATATCGTTGGTGAATTGTTAAATGGTCATCCCTAACTATCGTCAAACCGTAATTGCCATAATCATTAACAGCAAGGGCGATATCTTAATCACCTTTAACAAACGCATTAACTCGGTCAGTTCAATCTATGTTGATAGTCATACTTATAAATTTCCTCAGGGAGGCATCGAAGAAGGTGAAACTAGACAATTTGCCCTTGTAAGAGAGTTAGGGGAGGAATTAGGGATAACTGCCAATAAGGACTATGTAATCTTACAAGATGATTCTAGTCCTGTAAGTTATTGGTTTAGAAATAACGACAAGCCCGATTTTGAAATAAGATTATTTCCCTTTCTGATAAAATTATTGGATGATGATTGTGAATTGATTTGCGATCCAGATGAAGTATCCGAGTTCAAGTGGGTAAAACCAGAAAATGTTAAAGATCTAAATCTGGGGATTAGAAAGGATGCTTATCTTAACATCTTAAGTCGATTTAATTTGATTAAAATATAACTATTTTTTTTGAATCAAAATCCCACAGCAACTTTTTTAAATGAATAAATAAAACCTTAATCATGTCGCTTAGCGAAAAAGAACGTCGGATCTTATATTCTATCAAGGTAGCTTCTGAGAACGATCCGTCTAAACCAGAATTTCCTCCCGACAAGCCTTCTTTTCCTGCTACTCCCCTAACCAAGATAAATGTCCCTGGTTTTAAGGAAGTTTGGCTAAAAGATGAGAGTCATAATCCTACGGGCACGCATAAGGATCGTATGGCTTGGGAAGTCATAGTGACCTATAAAGATTTTTTGACTGCTAAAAAAAATGGTCAAGTAACCGGAAAGCTGCCACAGTTTTCTATCATCACTTCTGGTTCAGCAGGGATTGCTATCCAGACCATGCTCAACAAGTACAATCTTCCCCCTCTGAAATGTTTGGTCGATCTAAATTTGAGGGAAGAAATAGTCAACAGCTTAGAAGAGCTCGGTTGCGAGATTTATACTGTCGATCTATCACGTAAGCCTTTGGATTGGAAAGATATCTTAGAACTGACGCAAAATCTGGGTGGTATTGATATAACTTCCAGCCAAAGTCTAGGTCCCGGGACAAGGTTTTATGATTGGCTGAGCTATGAAATCATCAACCATTCTCCTGATTATTGTTTTATTCCTTTCGGCAGCGGTGGGTTATATAACAACATACTTAACATCAGTCAGCATGAACTTTCCACTACTGATCATGACCCGCGCTTTTCTGGAGATGTCAAAATTTTACGGAATTGTAATTTCATCGGCGCTTCCGTCAATAATCCCCGTAGTGAAGCTGATAAATTATTTGCCCATCATCGTCCTTTTACCCATTTTGATGAACAATGGTTAAGGTGCTACAAATTATCTGGTTTTTGCGGCAACGAATCTAGTGTTTATCTGCTCCGAGAAAAATTTCTTAAGGAAGCGATGAAGTTGGCTCAGGAACAAAGTGTAACCTGTGAGCCATCTGGTATCGCTGGTCTAGGTATGCTCTTACAGATGAAAGAAAAGATTCCTAAAGATAAAAAGATTATCGTCGTCAACACTGGGCAAGTAAAACTAAGTTAAGGCTTCATAAGCCATGTTCTTTAGATAAACATTTATCAGTGATACGGAATTTATTGCTTTGATTAGGATGGGATCCTCTAGATGTGGAAATAATCTGTCTATCTTTGAAGTCTGTTGATATGCTTCCTGTAAATACTCACTAATCTTGTTGTTATCTCTGTTCTGTATCGCTACGATCAATGATTGATAATCCTTGAACGAACTCATAAACAACTGTTTGAATTCTTTCATCTGTTCAGCTTCTAGATCAACCATAATTAATGATTTACCTAGCATCTGCATACTCTTTGAAATATTCATTAGGTGTTGCAGGTATAGTTTCTGTTTGGCAGATTGCAGGGGGGTAGTTTTTATCTCTCGCATCAGGCTGGGCTGCTCCAGCAATAGGCAGATGATTTTTCTTCCCAAGTTAAATATCCTCATGTTTTGCTTATGCAACTTCTGCAATTCTACAAAATCATGGTCACTAAATCCTTTAAGGAAAAATGTTTCCAACAACCTGAATATTGATCTATTGATGATGTTCATCTTGTTGATCAGATTTTTGGGTGATGTTTCTTTATCCAAGGAGAAAAAATTTTTTGCTACAATAATTTCTGTACTTTGTTCGATAATGTCAAGGCCGATAAAGAACGAAACTATCTTTAAGATCTCATCAGTTTTCTTGACAATCTCTTTACCTTCAAATATTACCTTATCCGGATCGTTGACATAAGCTGATAACAATTCCAAGTGGATAATCTCCGCATCTTTGCCATCAATTTTGATGGTGGCAATCTCTCTCTCTTTTTTTTTCTGACTACCTACAGAGATGATCAAGTCTCCTTGTTCGGTTTCCTGTATGTTCACCTGCTTGCCTTGTTCCAAGGAATTATTCCTGACCCAATTTATTGGCAAGGATAAAATATAACTGGAATTCCCAGACCGAACTAATTTTCTTGTTTCCATTTTCCCAAAATATCAAACTTCCAGAAATACATATTTTATATACTAATATAAAAAGATATCGGTTAAATATATCAAAGAGGTCTTCACCAGAGATTGTGTGTGGGAGTAAGTGATAAATAAAAAAAATCTAATATTACTCAACCATCTGCGGGAAGACTCACGTGTAGCTCTTTCCGCCATCAGCAGAAGCACCAATATCCCTACTTCCACACTTTATGATCTCTTACGTGAATTACGTTCCGGATTAATTGTGAAAAGCACTGTTCTTCTTGATTATGCGAAGTTAGGTTTACATACGAGAGCGCAGGTTGTTTTAAGGGTGGGTAGTGAAGATAAGGAAAAACTAAGTAAGCATCTATTCTTCCATTCTCAAGTGAATAATGTCTATAAAACCACTGGCAGCTGGGATTTCATCATCGAAACCGTTCATAAGAATAATAAAGAATTCGCTAGTTTCCTTGAAAATCTGTTTAAAAAATACAAAATTCTTGATAAACAAGTCCTATTCTTAGTTGAGGAGGTCAAAAAAGAAGGTTTTACCCTTAACTCCGATACTATCCTTCTAAAACCTTGACCAAAATGTCTCAGCACCAAAAGAAATAAATATAAACCAACAAAATATAGGTTAAAATACCTAATTTAAACTTCACAGGGGGCAATAAATGGCGAAAAAGAAAGCGATTAAGAAAATTACTAAAGCAAAAGATGATGTACCATCAGCAGATCCACAGAATCTTCCTAAACTTCCACCAGAAGTGGAAAAGAAGTTAAAATCGTTAAAGACGAAGTTAGACAAATTCAAAGATCAGGTTCTGGATAAATTCGGTGATTATATCGTTGGTATCACTCTTCTTCCCCCAGAAAAACCTAAAGAAGGGGAAAAGGCAGGAGAAAAAAAGAAAGAAGATAAGAAAGAAGAGAAAAAAGAAGATGAGAAAATCAATCTCTTAGTTGTAGTTGATGACACCACTTCCAAGAAGATGTCAAAAGATGAACTTCATCAAAAATTTTCTACCATCATCAAGAAAATCGCTGAAGATATCGATAAAAATCTAAATACGCAGTCTGTTTTGCTTACTGATATCTGGCAAAGTTGCTATGATGCTAAATATGATCTTAACAAATTAATCTCTTTGGGTGCTCCCATCTACGATTCCGGTATGCTAGCTGCTATCAAGATCGCTGAGATCCATAAGACGATGGTCATCAAGAAATTTGAGAAATATATCCTCTCTTATGTCTTAGCTGGTTCTTTGACGCAAGGTCGAGCTACCGCTTCTTCTGACATCGATGTCTGGATCGTTATTGATGATACTGATGTCAAGAAGATGACCAGAGCTGAACTGAAGGATAAGTTAAGGGCGATCATCATTGGCATGGGCATGGAAGCCGGTGAGATGACAGGCATCAAGAATAAATTGAATATCCAGGTTTATATCCTCACTGATTTCTGGGATTCCTTGAAAGAAGCCAATCCGATAATTTTCACTCTACTTAGAGATGGCGTACCATTCTATGATCGTGGCATTTTCATGCCTTGGAAACAGTTGCTGAGGATGGGCCGGATCAAACCCAGTAGGGAAGCTATCGATCTTTTCATGAGCACTGGTGAGCAATCGCTGACGAGAGTTAAGCAGAGATTAAAAGATATGGGGATGGAAGATACTTTTTATGCCATCCTTACTCCAACACAAGCTGCTTTGATGTTATATGGCTTACCTCCTCCCACGCCAAGAGAAACACCGGAAGTGTTGGAAGAGATTTTTGTCAAGCAGGAGAAGATTTTAGAGCCTGAGTATGTTAAGATCCTAAAAGACAATGTGCAGTTGAGGAAAGATATCGAGCACGGTACCAAGAAGGAACTATCTGGTACAGAATTAGATCAGTTCATCAACAATGCTGAGAAATATCTTAAACGGATTCGGGAGCTTTTTGTAACCATTGAAGAAAAGCACAATGAAAAAAGCATCACCATTCTTTATGATGAAATAGTTACCATCATCCGCGATGTCCTTAGTTCTGAAGGTATTGATAAGGCTCAGGATGAAGAGATCATCAAGCTCTTTGAAGACGAATTGATTTCTACCGGCAAAGTGCCGGCTCGCTATCTGCGTGATCTTAACGAAATCGTGGAAGCCAAGAGAAAATATGATAAGAAAAAGCTTACTAAAGCCGACATCGAGAAAGCCCGTAAAGGCAGCAGCGGCTTGATTAAGTTCTTGGTTGAATACATGCAGAGGAAGCGTGGCAAGGAAATGGAAAAAGCCAAGATCCGCGTCAAGCATGGCGATAAGTTCGGCGAAGTAATCCTGCTGGAAGATGAAGCTTTCGTCATCCACGACATTGATGCCAAAGAAACCAAGGTGGAAAAAGCCAAACTTAATGCTGATGGCAGCTTAGGCACTCTGAAAGATTCCAGTCTGGAAGAGCTGGAGAAAGCTTTGAGCAAGAAAAAATTTCCTAAAAATGTTTTCATCAAGGATGCTATCTTTGAAGATTTAAAGAACGTTTTTGGTCGGGATGTAGAAGTCTTATTGCATTATTAAATCATTTTTTCTTTAATTTTTCTTTTAATCAAAAAACAAAGCCCAAAAATAGCTCTTTTCATCATTTCAACCTAAAATGAAGTTTTGTAAAGCTTTAAACTCTAATTTTTGTCTTCTTTGTAAGTATTGTTGTAAGTATGCTTATAAACTAATTCTTCTACCCAAACAGCATGACAATTACGGAGGTCAAAAAAATGTTAAAAAAAACAATGGGTATAATGATATTAGTCGTGTTTATGTTAAGTATCGTGCCTTTAGCGATAGCGGATAATGAAAATTCAGGGCATGATTCTTCTGAAGATTATGATCTTGAAGCAGAAGAACATTCTTCTCTGGAATTAGCTGGAGTGGATGTAGATAGTTCTTTAGAAGTAAAAATTGGAGATGACAAAGAAAGTGATTCAGATAAAGAATCAGAAGACAAATCAGATGTCGAAGATACTGAAGATACAGATGAAAAAGAATCTGAAGTTGAAGTAGAAACTGAAGTAGAAACTGAATCTGAAACAGAAGTTGAAGATTCAAGCAATGAAAATGAATCAGAGATTGCTGAAAGATTAAGAGAGAAAATTCGTGTTAGGGTAGATTCTAAGATTGCTAATATAAAAGCTAAAGTTACTGCTGAAGTTGTTCGTGAATTAGCAGAGAAGTTTAAAGAAAAACATGAACAATCTAAAGAGGCGCTTGAAGAACACCGTGCAGTTTTACTTAGGCTAAATAATGCTGTTAAAAATTGCGATGATAGCGATGTTTGCTTGAACGCCAAATCTGAATTAAGATTGGGCGCTAAAGTTCATCTGTTAAGAACATTGGATGTAATTGAATCCTGGCTAGAAAGAACTGCTAATGAAGGTTCTGATGATGCCGCCTTATTATTGGAAAACTTAGCTGAAGTCAAGCTTCATGTTGAGGCACTTACCGCAGAAAATACTGTTGAAGATTACAATGCTGCAATTGCGGAAGTAAGAGCTCTTTGGTTAAGTGCGAAAGAAGTGCAGAAAGAGGCAGTCGGTGCAATGATTCAAACTAAGACCGAAGCAACTGTAAATAAATATCTCGGTGTAACCAATAGTATGCAGGTGCGTGTTGAAAATATAGCAAGATTAGGTGGGGACACTGACAAATTAACCGAGATCATGGAAAAATATCAAACCTTGATTAACGAAGTCGAAACTAAAAAAGAAGACGCAAAATCTACTTGGCAAGAAGCTGAATCACGAGCAGACGCTTATGGAGAATGGAAAGCAGACCATGAAGAAATTCAGAGCCTTTTAGTTGATGCCCGTGAACTTGTAAGAGAATTTGTCAGCGAATATACTGTCCAAGCTAAGTTAACTGGAAATATTGAAGTTGATGATGATTCTGCTCAAGCAACTGTGGAAGGAGAGGCAACTGTGGAATAAGGGAAGTTTTTTAAACTTCTTTTATTTAATCTTTGAGGTGAACGACCATGAAAAAAATATTTGTCGGATTAATTATCTTAAGTTCCTTGCTCATTGTTGCTTGCGCTCCTAGTCAGTCCATGCAGGACTCAGACAATGCAGTTGCAGGAGATGATGTCTTATCTGGGGATACAGCAAACTTAGATTCTGATTTACAGGATCTTAATGATCTTGAATCCTTGGATGAAGGTCTGGATGACATCAACTTCAATGATCTTGAAAACTTAGACTTGAATTAATTTTTAATTTATTTTCTTCATTTTTCTAAGAGGTAAAGTTTATATAAACCAATCATAAATTAAAGTTAAATAAATAGAGTGGGGAGAGCTAGGCTGGCGCGCTAGTCCTGCGTTGTTACCGTGAA
>Ga0066639_10006029_pt1 | contig 10142 bp, 11 predicted proteins | sample CryGeyCG2114_010_2_FD_59504 | JGI IMG/M metagenome (GOLD analysis project Ga0066639, IMG submission 59504) | Groundwater microbial communities from aquifer - Crystal Geyser CG10_big_fil_rev_8/21/14_0.10 | ecosystem: Environmental > Aquatic > Deep subsurface > Groundwater | place: USA: Utah... | reverse complement strand
CTCGTGACCGCGATCTCAGCCAACATCAGCACCATCGATTTCGCACAAGTAGTCGTGATGGTGGTCTTCACCGTCACACTGCTGGTATCAGGCGTTTACGTCTGGTATGGGGATCGAAGAGAAGCTTAGGAGGAACATCTAGCGGTCGTTTTTAATCCAAACCAACCAAGTCCAGCACGGAGGAATAATGCTTAGGTTTGACGTGATCTCTGTGGAGGTCGAGAGACAGTCGGTTCGTCTTTCAAAGGGCGGTGAAGATCCTCACGAGACTCTTCGGAGTCGATGTGAGCAAATCCTCAACAACTGCTGGGTTCCGGATGTTCATGGTCACATGGTGAAGGTGCCGGTACTTAGTGCCAGCACTAACTTCGTGAGCCACAACTACGCAGTAATCACCGTAGGCTATGACGCAGTCTACTACTTCGGAGATACCGAAGACGAACAGGTCGCGTAACTAGGAGATCCAATTGCTTAGTCCGGTGAGGTTAAAAGCCAAGTCCGATTAATGAGGCCGACCCCTCAATAAGCAAATTACTTCGGCAAGCTCAGCACAAGCAACCAACATAGCTCGAAAGGAGCAGGAGATGTCTGAACTGTCCAGCCTCAGCGCTGAGTCCTTTTGGTCAACAGGTGTTGATCAGGATTCAACTTCGGTTTGTTTCATCTGCGGTGACCAAGATGAGAAGGGTTTTTCCACCTCTTCATTCGTCGAGAGCTTTGATGCAGGTGAGCGCGTAGTCGCAATGTTCACGCAGGGCGCACGCATTGTTCATCTTTCAAGAGGTGACTATGATCTGATTCGTGTGATAATCGGATCGTGCTACGAGCATCGAATCAACCTCGTGTGGTTGAGCTCGCTTATACGTAACAACAAGATGATTATCACACCTGAACTGGTCCAGAGGGCAATCAGCTTCACAACTGTGGAAGGTAAGACCTTTTCGCAGGAAGAGCTGGATATGCTCAAGGCTCACTTCGGACAGCTTCCCATGATCCAAAAGATCCTGGAAGATATGAAGAGAGATCTCAACGATCAGGTAATGATCGATGGGATGATCGAATATGTGGATGGATACCACGAAGTTTTTCGTTTTATCCTTGATAGGGACGAAACGCGTCGCTGGATTCAGGATCATCCACAGCCCAAGCAGTCAAGCTAGCTCACGAAAGGAAAAGACGTGTCTCACAAGCTCAATACTACTGAGATCGAACAGGCAATTGCCGAATCGACCCTGAGTGAGGAGACCACGGTAAGAGAGCCGGGACTCATCGAGGAGTCATGTGGAGCTACGTTCTACAACATCAAGTGTGATACTTGCGGGAACGTGTTTTACGCCAGTCCTGGTAGCGATCTTGATGCTCAGGCGATCGAAAAAGCCAAATCCGGAGGCACTTCGCCACTGGTCGTTGGCTATAGGTACTGCTATGTATGCATGGAATGGAGCATTAATGACTCCTTCCAGCTGCAGGAGCAGCAACTTTCGCGTGAACGTCAACGTGATGACGATGATGCTCAGGCTCTTCTCGTAGAGGAGTATCTGGACTCAGATGAACCCTCGGTGTATGAGGTTCAGTGTGAGGGAAGACTTCACACTTTCAACCCAGAGCGAGGAAGCGACCTGGAGCAAAGAGCTCACGAGCACTTGGCTATAGGATACATAGATCTGTTGAAGGTCTCATGGAGACTGTGTCCTGACTGCATTCGTGAAAACGAAGAGCTTACCCTCTGAGAGCAGTTGCTGGCCGACATCTCACAGAATGAGAGCGTCACCTGGCGATAAACGGTCACTAGTCTAATCGCTCGAAAGGAGCAGAGGATGAAACCTGAAAAGCCTGAGTCACTGGGTGACTTTATCAATAGGGTGTATATCAAGCCCTTTAAGCAGTACCAAGTGTTCTATACGTTGTTTTGGATCAGTGGGGTGATGTTCTTTTTGAATGCTGCCTTCTTGGCAGGCTGGATCATGAGTATCAGGGAAGGCGAAAGTCCACTGAGCCTTGTTGGAATCATCACGCTAGTATGCTTAGTGATTATGGTTGTCAGCTTCATGTTGGCACGCAAAATCAGTCCGTACATTAAACACTAGAAGCCCGAAAGGAGCAGATTTTGAAAACCCAGTGCTCAAGCGCAGAGGATGCGAAGAAAGCGGTCATCGCTTATCTAGGCTCAAAGGGCATGGAGGATCCAATAGTCATTGGAGTCAGGGAGATCCAGATTAGTCGGCGTTTTCCTCAGGCCAACTATTACGTGGTAGTTACCACTAATCCTGAGGGAATCTTCAAGGTCTTTAGTGACGGATCAGTCTCGAGTTCTAGCTCGTGAAAGGAGCAGAGATGCTTTACTTTAACACCGCTTTTGCGGCTAGCATGGTTCCCGATGGGGACGTCCAGTTCTTCACGTTTGACGTGAAGGGCATTCGCTTTCTCATCGAGGGAGCGATGGAGCGTGGTGAGTTTGCCAATGTGGCAAACCCAACCCACGCAAATACCTTGCGTGCTCTTTCGAGTGTGCTTGGTATTGATCTTAACAAAGCTCGAGGCGGGCGAGTCTTCCTAAAGGAAGAAGATGTCTGTATCGTGGCTCAGATCTCGGGTCTCCCTCGGGAAACTCGAGAATTCACAGATGAGGAGGTCGCAGCCGCGACCTTCACGTTTCGGGTGGTTCGGATGGTCCGAATCTCTCGAATCTGATCATTCCGCAAACTTGTCATGTTAAATTGCCATAAGGCACTATTTAACATGGTGAATCCTAAGGGGAAATTAAGCCCTATGGATACAAAGCTTTTGTTTCGAAAGATTCAGAAGAGAGGCACTATGATTCCCGGGAGGGAGAAGTAGGGAACAGGGGTTCTCGCATAAGTTAGGAGTCGCATCCTAGCCCACGCGAGTTTCCTCGTTTTCTTACTTTTATATCATAGTGCCTTTTTCATGCTTATTTTTAGTAACTAGTAATTAGGCAGTAGTTATTAGGAATTAGATTTCTAATAACTAGTAACTAGTCACTAATAACTAGGAAATGCTATACTTCAATTAGTAATTTTCAATTTTCAATTTACAATTTTCAATGAAATCTAAAGATCAAAACAAAAAAAATACGAATATCAGGTATTTCCCGCACGAAATAGAGAAAAAGTGGCAAGCTAGGTGGGCGAGTGACAGGATTTATGAGACTGACATAAAAGAAGATTCTAACGTAAAAGAGTCTAGCGAAAAAAATACGTATTACAATCTAGTTGAGCTTCCTTATCCTTCAGGAGATCTACATCTAGGGCATTGGTTTGCATTTGTTCCGCCTGATGCGCATGCCAGATATATGCGTATGAAAGGCCGAAATGTTCTATTTCCGAATGGGTTTGATGCATTTGGACTGCCTGCTGAAAACGCAGCTATAAAACGCGGTACACATCCTAAGGACTGGACCATGAAAAACATAGAAACCATGAAAAAGCAGTTTGCGACTATGGGAACTATGATTGACTGGGGTCATAGCGCTATAACTTGCGAACCTGAATTTTATAAATGGAACCAGTGGATTTTCTTAAAGATGTTTGAGAAAGGCTTCGCATACCGCGGAAAAACCCTATCTAACTGGTGCCCAACTGATCAAACTGTACTAGCTAACGAGCATATTGAAAATGGAAAGTGCTGGAGGTGTGGGACCGAGGTAGAGCAGAAAGAGGTAGAGCAGTGGTTTTTGAAAATCACTGATTTTGCAGATGAGCTATTGTGGGAAAATACGGATGATAAGGAAAGTAATGGAGTGCAGTGGCCCAAATCAGTAAGAGAAGCACAGAATAATTGGATCGGAAAATCAGAAGGACAACTGCTAAGATTTCAGATTAAAGATTACGGATTAATGAATAGCGAAGAAAAAACTTCCGCAGAAGAAAATCATAAATCATCAATCATAAATCATCAATCTTTTGTTGAGGTTTTTACCACCAGGCCTGATACCACTGATGGAGCGACATTTGTCGTACTAGCTCCGGAACACAAGCTCGTAGACGAGCTGGTGAGTTTAAAGTTTAAAGTTGAAAGTGAAAAGTTGGAAGAAATTAAAAAATATGTAGAGGAAGCGAAGAGGAAAACAGAGCGTGAGAGAAAAGAAGAAAAGACGAAGTCAGGTGTTTTCACAGGCATATATGCTATAAATCCGGTAACGGGGGAAGAGATTCCTGTCTGGATATCTGATTATGTGCTTTCAGGTTATGGAACAGGAGCTATTATGGCAGTTCCATTTGCTGATGAAAGGGATAGGGAATTTGCTGAAAAGTTTAAATTGCCGATAATTGAAACTAAATTTAATGCTAAACCTGAAGGAGAGATGAAGGTAAATTATCATCTCAGGGACTGGTCAATCTCTAGACAGAGATATTGGGGGACACCAGTTCCCATCATTTATTGTCATAAATGCTGGGAAAAATCAAAAAGCCCCACTTCGCCAAGGCTTCGCGGGGCAAGCAAATCTCAAATCTCAAATCTGGAATATGGGAAAGATTATATTGAAGTTGGTGGGGAAAAATTAGCTATGGTTCCGGTTCCATATGATCAGCTTCCGGTGGAGCTTCCATACGAGGTAGATTTCACGCCTACGGGCAAGCCTCCACTATCCTCAGCAGAGAATTGGTCGAAGATAAAGTGTCCGCAGTGCGGAGGAGATGCCAGGCGTGATGCTGAGACACTGGATACATTTTTTGATTCTTCTTGGTATTTTTACCGATATGTGAGCCCAGGATACGATAAGTTACCTTTTGATAAAGATTTAGTTAAAGAAGTGATGCCTATAGATGTTTATTTTGGTGGAGGAGAGCATACGCTGGGTCACACTCTTTATGCTAGATTTTTTACTAAGTTCTTTAAATCTTTGGGGCTTATCAATTTTGATGAGTTTGCGTTTAAAAGAGTTCAACACGGAGTGATTCTAGGTCCGGATGGAAATAGAATGAGTAAATCTAGGGGAAATGTGGTAAATCCGGATGATGTGGTAAGAGAATTTGGAGCAGACACTGTGAGACTTTATTTATGTTTTATGATGCCATACGATGCTACAGCTCCATGGAATCCAAATGCCATTTCCGGAATTTTTAGATTTCTTAAAAGAGTTTGGGAACTGCAATCAAAAATCAAAAATCAAAAATCAAATCTCAAAAATGAATTAAGTAGGGAGGATGAGTACTTCCTTAATAAAACTGTTAAAAAAGTCGGGGACGATTTGGAGAAAATGCATTTTAATACAGCAGTTTCCGCGATGATGGAGTGGCTCAACTACTTGTCTGCAAAGCAGACTGTTTCTCAATTGGAATATGAGACTTTTATAAAAATTCTTGCTCCTTTTGCTCCGCACATGACAGAGGAAATTTGGCAGAACCTGCGGCCAAGCGCTACATCTTTGCATTTAGAGCCTTTTCCGGAATTTGAAAAATCCAAAATAATTTCTGAAAAAATTAATATAGCGGTGCAGGTTAACGGAAAACTGCGCGGAACTGTTGAAATTGAGGCTAATGAAGTAGATAATCAGCCTCAAATAGTAGAAAAAGCAAAAGCCGATCTAAATATAGCAAAATATATCAATAATCAGAAAATTAAAAAGGTAATTTACGTTCCCGGGAAGATTTTAAGTTTTGTAATCTAAATAAATGATCAATTTTCAGTTTTCAATTTACATTAAATAAATCAATTACCCATTGAAAAACTAATTGATAATTGAGAATTGGAAATTTGAAATTGTTTGGTATGGACTCTGATGTTCTTCGTCATCTTGTTATGCGAAATTTGGTCCCAATAACTCTTGGGTCGGTAGGTCTTCTGCTTCTTCTAGTCGGCATTTATCAAGTATTTGTAACAAACAAAAGCAGCGAGCCATCTATAATTTTTGAAGAAAGTAAAGTTGAAGAAGAGGTGGCAGAAATTATCATAGACGTAGAGGGCGCTGTGATGAAGCCGGGTGTTTATAAAATTCCAAATGACAAAAGGATAGTTGACGCTCTTGCAGAAGCCGGAGGGCTTTCTGAGGAAGCGGATAGGGAGTGGGTAGAAAAAAACATTAATCTAGCCGGAAAACTAACAGACGGGATGAAGATTTATATCCCAAGAGTTGGAGAGGAAATACTGTCCGGATCGAATGGCCTCTATGGCTCAAGCAGTTCAAATGGTTCAAGTACTGGAATGGGACCTGTTATTAATATTAATACAGCTTCATCAATTCAGCTTGAGAGCCTATCGGGCGTAGGAGAGGTGACTGCAGGCAAAATCATAGACGGGAGGCCTTATTCCTCAATAGATGAGCTTTTAGAGCGGAAAATAGTAGGAAGTGCTACTTTTGAGAAGATAAAGGATAGTATAGCTGCGAATTAGGATTTTTTCTTAGGTAAAGGTTTTACGATAATAGGTAATCCATTTGCTTTTTGTTCTTTTTCAGTTAGTTTTAATTGCAGAGGAATTGTAATTTTTGTAGTTGTTCCTTTTCCTTCTATTGATTCTAGTCTGATGGTCCCACCGTGAGCTTCTACGATCCATTTTGTTATATATAGACCTAGACCAGAACTGATTTTCTGAGTTTTGCTATCAACATGAGCTTGGGAGTATTGCTTAAAAAGATCACGCTTTTTGCCGCTTGAGATTCCAATTCCATTGTCACTGATTTCTATTAGCACGTTTTCTCCTAGTGGCTTCGTGCTAAGCCTGATCCAGCCATTTTCGTTTGAGTATTTAAGACTGTTACTGATAATATTATTTATAGCTTCAGTCAGCCTAACCTTGTCATAGTAAAACTGTGGAATAGTGTTGGATAGGCTTTGGGTGATGTTTATGTGCTTGGTTTCTGCTTCAGATTCAAAGACCGAAACTGCTTCTTTTATAGTTTGTGAAAGATTCCCCAGCTCTTTATTTAACGAAAGCTTTCCTTTATTCATTTTTCCTGCATCCAGAATTGTGGAAATTTGGGAGAGTAGTTTTTCTGATTGATCCTCGATCATTTTTAACATATCTTTCTGATCTTCAGCGGGTAAGCTTCCGGTTATCAAGAGAGATGCGCTGTTTTTTATAGCTACTACAGGAGCACGAAGATCATGAACGATCATGTGGCTCATTTCTTCAGGGTTGGTTTTTTTCTGAACTATGTCTATTCCTCCCATTCCTTTTGATTTCTTATTATCTTTATATAACCAATAAATAAGAGAAAAGGCTATAAGAGATAAGAATCCTGCCAGGCTCATGAGGGGGACAGTCATATTCATGATAATTACTCGGTTGGAGGCTGATTTCCTCCGATGCTACCTTCAGTTACACCCAATATTTCCTTTACTTTCTGCCCCAAGTATTCAGGAGTTATTTGGTATTTTAAAAGATAATCAACAGCACCTTCATTTATAGCTTTTTGAATGAGGTCATTTTGTCCGAAGTTAGAAAGCATGGCTATAGTTAGATCTTTTGTCGCAGGATCATTTTTTAGAGTGTGAAGGATTTCATTTCCCTGAATGTCGGGAAGTACCTGATCTAAAAGTACTAAATCAGGCATGTTTTGTTTGGCTTTTTCGATTCCCTGATTGCCATTACTGGCAGTAATGACCTCAAATCCCTGAGCCTTGAGGGAAGCTCCGAAGATTTTAAGAATAGAATCATCATCATCCACAAGTAGGATTTTCATATATACCCTAAAATTACCATCCTGAACATAAAAAATCAACAACCAATCTAATAGTATAGGCGTGATATTATTATTTTATGGCAGGTTAAATTATGAGTCCAAGACTTGTTTTGATAATTCTGTTTATACTTTTTCTGATTTTAACAATCAGAATTTTTAGCTTTTATAAGAGTGTTTATGAATATCCTGAAGGATCTGTCATAGCTTGGCAGACGAAAGTAATGACTGCGCCCAAGCTAAAGATGAACGGTCAGCAGGTGACCCTAAATATGCCCAATCATCAGAGAGTGATAGTGCGGTTTGGACTGAATCCTCTACTTTCGTATGGAGATAGAATAAATTTAAAAGGGGAAGTGAGCTATTTTACGACGGAAAAAGGAGACAGAATAGCTTTTATGAGTTATCCGGATTTTGATCTCTTAGAAAAAGGTTCAGAAAATAACCTTATTCTAAAGTTTAGGGAGGAAATCATTAATTTTTTTAATTCTTCACTTCCTCTGACTTATTCTGCCTTGATGTTGGGAATTGTATTTGGGATTAAAGAGGAAATGCCTCCTGATTTTTACTTGGATCTTCAAAGAACGGGCCTTATGCATGTAATCGCAGCTTCAGGAATGAATATTACTATGTTGGGAGGGTTTCTTAGCGCCGGGCTTATACTGTTTTTCAGGCGTCAGGTGGCGATTTATCTAAGCGTGATAGGGATTATTATTTATGCTGTTATGGCTGGAATGGAACCATCAATTGTGCGAGCCGCAATAATGGGCATTCTGGTTTTTTTAGCTCAGCTGACGGGCAGACAGTCAAGCGCTTTTCTGATGCTGTTTTTGGCAGGATTTATTATGCTAATGCGCTCTCCAAATCTCATTTTTGATATTGGTTTTCAGCTTTCATTTCTAGCTACATTTGGACTTATTTATCTACGCCCGATTTTTTCCTATATTCCAAAAATAAAAAATGCTTTTAAAAAGACTGTAATTTGGGAGGATTTAACTACCACGCTTACTGCCCAGGTGATGACTCTTCCTATTCTGCTTTTTAACTTTGGAAATTATAGCTTTGTTTCAATTCCCGTGAATGCCATAGTGTTGTGGAGTGTTCCATTTCTTATGATCATAGGTGGAGCATCAGCCATAATTAGTATTATTTTTGAACCCTTTGGCAGATTAATTTTGTATTTATCAGTCCCGCTTTTGCTTTATTTTACTAAAATCGTTGAGGTTTTTGGTAATTTTCCAGGTCAAGTGGAGATAAAAAGTCTGCCCTTTGTTTTTATTTTAGGCTATTACCTGATAATACTTGGGATAATTTTCTTTTTAAGAAGTAGGAAGTGAACTTTCGACAGACTCAGGATTAAATATTGAGAAAATAAAAAGAAACGTTCAGCTATTAGGTATTGGTAGGCAATAATAAGAAGAGTCGATATATGAAAAAAATATTTTTTTACAGCTTTTTTATTCTAGTTTTGGCTTTTATTTTTACTTCATATGAGCTAATTAAATATAGCGATGATAAACTTCATCTGATAATTTGTGATGTGGGCCAGGGTGAGGCTATTTTTATAGTTACTCCTGAAAAAAGCCAAATTCTTATAGACGGAGGGCCTGGCAAGGCTGTTCTTGAATGCTTGGGGGAGAATATGCCATTTTGGGATAGGAGTATAGATATGGTGATTCTTACTCACCCTCATGCAGACCACTACGCTGGGTTGATAGATGTGGTAGATCGATATGGTTTGAAATCTTTTTATACACAAGACGTAAAATCAGATTCCGATGGATATAAACTGCTTGAGGCTAAATTAGCAGAAAGAAATCTTAGTGCTAAGTATTTGAAGGAAGGAGACAATTTTAAGCTAAAAAGCGGAATGGAGTTGGAAATTTTATCTCCAAGTCTATTTGAGCTTAAGAAATATAATCAAAGCAGTGCTTATATGGACGTAAATGAATCATCTATAGTGTCTTTACTTTCGTACGGGAATTTTTCTGCACTACTTACAGGAGATGCCGAGATGAGTGTTATAAATAAGCTAAATTTCGGTGTGAAAAATATAAAAGTACTTAAAATTCCGCATCATGGAAGTAGTGGAGCTGTGACTGAAGAATTTCTAAGTAAGATAAGTCCGGATTTGAGTCTTATTTCTGTAGGCGAGGGGAATAAATTCGGACATCCCTCAAAAGATACAATAAGTTTATTAAATAAATATAAAATTATAAATCTGAGGACCGATATAAATGGAGAAATAGAGCTAATAACTAATGGAAAAGATCTTGAAATTGAATCCGAAAACAGATAGAAGTTTTGCCTATCATGACAGTCAATTCCTGAACCTATAGTCGTTGACTTTAGCCTCATTTTCTGATAAGCTTTTAATCTGCAAATAAGACTGTCTGGACCATTTTGCGGTCTATTTTTAGCCTTAAATTGCATTTAGATATTTAAATTTGTCCTACGGAATTTACCGTTCGGACTACAACGCCCTTAAAGCTTTCGCTTT
>Ga0066639_10006027_pt1 | contig 10147 bp, 9 predicted proteins | sample CryGeyCG2114_010_2_FD_59504 | JGI IMG/M metagenome (GOLD analysis project Ga0066639, IMG submission 59504) | Groundwater microbial communities from aquifer - Crystal Geyser CG10_big_fil_rev_8/21/14_0.10 | ecosystem: Environmental > Aquatic > Deep subsurface > Groundwater | place: USA: Utah... | reverse complement strand
TTACACCCAAGAAGAAGGGCACTCTCTACCCACTGACCTAAATATCCTTGCTTCACAATTTCTCTCTCCTGTCCCCGGCGATCCGGAAACCAATGAACCCTATATTTACGAAATCATTGACGAAACCAATTACCGACTGTGCGCGACATTTTCAAAACCTTCTCGCGAAGAGCCTGGGCCCGATGAGTGGAAACACCCAGCCGGAAAGTACTGTTTTGAACAGTCTGTCTTGGCCGTTGACCAAAATCGTCTATTGCAAAAGCCCTTAGAGCCACCAAGGCCTGCGGTGGTAAAGTAAAAAATAAAAGAAAAAACCCGTACTTCATCCTGTGCGGGTTTTTTCTTTTCAAATAATTATCAGTTTAAACTCAAACGAGGATGCATACGCGATTTAAATATGTTCATATTTGTAGGCGTTTGCTCCTTACGCAGTTTTCGTTGTTCTTCCTCCGGCATAAGTGAAATATCTTTGCATTTTTTTGAACAAGCACCGCCCATTTTTTCCTTGCAGTCAGGACATTGGATAAACAATAGATTACACATCACATTTGCACAATTGGTATGGTCATCATTAGGATTGGCACACTGATCACAGTGAGTCAAAACATCAGCTGTGACACGCTCTGCAACCCTATCATCAAAAACGTAATTCTTTCCCTTGAACTTACTATCCAATCCTAATTGCTTAATCTTATGAGCATAATTAATAATGCCACCATATAACTGTTTAACATTTCTAAATCCATGATGCCTTAGATATGCACTTGTTTTTTCACACCTTATTCCACCGGTACAATATAGCAACACTTCCTTATCTTCATTACCTTTTAATTTTTCTTTTACAAGGGGCAACTGCTCGCGAAAAGTATCTACATCAAGGCATAATGCATTATCAAAATGTCCAATACGACTCTCATAACCATTTCTCATATCAACCACAATAGCATCAGGATTTTGTAAAGCGGCATGAAAATCTTCCGGCTCCAAATGTTCTCCAACGTTGGTTATATCATAATCTTCTATTGTCAGGCCATCAGCAACAATTTGTTTCTTAGACTTAATGGTAAGCTTTACAAAAGATTCATGTTGTTCAAGACCAATTTTAAAAGGTATATCAATAAATTCAGGGTGAGAATATAAAATCTCTACAAATTTATCCCAATTGTGTTCAGGTACATTGATCTGAGCATTAATTCCTTCATTCGCCACATATATTCTCCCTAGCACTCCAAGCTCTTTCCATTCAGCAAAAAGCTGATTACGCATAGCCTGTGGATCAGCTATCAAAACATAACGATACATAGATAAAGTAACGCGCTCAAAATTTTCTGCAAGTAATTTAGCCTCCGCCTGCTCTCTAGATAGATTGTTAACCAATTTTCTCATAGTGGATAATAGTATAGAATATTTCAGGACATTGTCAAGGATAGTAATTGTAATAATTGTAAGTTATAATAACAAATAAAAAATAATTCACATCACTCATAAACTATGTATCATCGCAGTATTGTCCGTTCAATTATCCACTACAAAATTAACATTGTAGTTAAAATTTTAATTTTATCTGATTTTTTCATTTATTCGGCATCTCAACTAATCGCACCAATATTTGCCATATTTATTATTGATAATGTCACTGGCGCAGGCTTAAAAGAAATAGGTATTGCAACAGCACTTTTTTTAATTGCAAAATCAATCTGCGAGATACCTATTGGCCTATACATTGACAAAAGCAAAACAGAAAAAGATGATTTATATACCGCCTTAATAGGAACTGCCCTCATGAGCCTTATCTATATAGCATATATCTTTATAAAAGAAATTTGGCAGTTATACCTGTTACAAACACTTCTTGGAATTGCCTTTGCAATATCCTATCCGGGGTGGGTGTCTATATTTAGTAAACATATAGACAAAGGAAAGGAGGCCACGGAATGGAGTATGTACGATGTCATGTTGGGTGTGGGCACTGCTGCAACCTCTGCCTTGGGTGGATTTATTGCAGTGAGTTTTGGGTTTGCAACATTATTTGTAATTGTATCTGTTACGAGTTTTATTGGTAGTATACTTCTTTTTTTGGTCAGAAAAAATATAAAATAATGTTTTTAAATTTTACTTAGCAAAAAACTTACTAAAAAAAATTGTACAAAAAATAATCAGACAGTCTGGTCGTTTTTACTTACCTTTGGTACAATGCCAACATAAATATGCTGGAATATCCACTAAACTCCTCCCAACAAAAAGCCGTTGATTATACAGATGGACCTCTTCTTATAGTTGCCGGAGCGGGTACAGGAAAAACAACAGTAGTAACACAAAAGATCAGCCAACTAATAAGATCAAAAAAAGCCAAACCGGAAGAAATATTGGCACTAACTTTCACTGATAAAGCAGCCGGCGAAATGCAAGATAGGGTGGACGAATTACTTGATCTAGGCTACATTGACCTCCAAATATCAACTTTCCACACATTCTGCCAAAAAATAATAGAAGATTTTGGTATGGATATAGGACTACCAAATCATTTTCGTCTCCTCACAGAGACAGATGCTTGGTTACTTTCTCGTGAAAATTTGGATAAATTAAATCTTGATTATTACAGACCAATGGGAAATCCAAGTAGTCAGATTCACACCCTCTTACAACATTTTTCAAAATGTAAAGATGAACTAATATCGCCCGGTGAGTATCTAGACTACGCAGAAAATCTAAAACTTGATACAGACGAAGCTAGCACCGATGAAAAAAACAGACTAACAGAAATTGCAAATGCGTATCATGCCTACAACAACCTACTGCTAGAAAACAATTCTCTGGATTTTGGGGATTTAATATATTACAGTGTAAAACTTCTTACAAAAAGGATTGATATAAAAAACAGATTACAAAAAAGATTCAAATACATTCTGGTGGATGAATTTCAAGATGTAAACTATGCCCAATATGAACTGGTTAGACTACTCTCAGAAAAATCCCAATTGACAGTAGTGGGGGATGACGACCAAAGTATCTATGCCTTTCGCGGTGCCAGCGTTTCTAATATACTAAGATTCAAAGAAGATTACCCAAATGCACAAGAAATAGTACTAAACGAAAACTATCGCTCTGGTCAAAAAATACTTGACACCGCCTACAAATCAATACAAAACAATAATCCGGACAGACTTGAAATAAAATTAAATATAGACAAAAGACTAAAAGCTTCAACACCAAATCTAAAATCAAAAGTAATTAATTTACACTGTCATGCCCTTGACGATGAGGTAACTTTAACAATTCAAGAAATAGCAAAACTAAAATCAGAAAACCCAAATGCCTCATGGGATGATTTTGCAATTCTCGTTCGCGCCAACACACATGCAGAGCCCTTTATCCACGCACTGGAATCAGCCCAAATTCCATACGAATTTTTGGCCTCGGCAGGACTATATCGTCAGCCTGTTGTATTGGACTGCTTTAATTTTCTAAAACTTCTTGATAATTATCACGAGCACACAGGTGTATATAGATTATTAAAGTTACCACACTTGAAATTTAAAGAAAGTGACCTTCAAAAAATAACTCAGTCAGCCAAAAAGAAAAGCATATCATATTATGAGGCCTTAAAACGAGCTTCAGAATTTTGGCTATCCAAAGAGGGTATAGATACCTGTAACAAACTAACCAATCTACTACACGATGGGATGAAACAATCGCGTACAGAAAAACCCACAATAGTGCTATACAACTTCTTAGAAAATAGTGGATACCTGGAATATCTTCTTCGCGAAGAAGAAAAGGGTAATCAAATAGTAATAAGACAAATTTATCAACTAAAACAATTTTTGGATTTTATACGTGCCTACGAAACAACAATACCGGACAGTTCAGCCCAAAGATTTGTAGAGCACTATAATCACATTCTGGAATCAGGCGACAAGGGTAAATTATTCCAACCACAAGATACACCGGATTCCGTAAATATTCTCACAGTCCACGCCAGCAAAGGATTAGAATTCAAATACGTTTTTATTATAAATTTAGTAGAAGAACGCTTTCCAACAAGAAGAAGAAGCCAGGGGATAGAAATACCACTTGACCTAGTGCGTGAACAACTCCCCGAAGGTGACTTTCACTATCAAGAAGAACGCAGATTATTCTACGTAGCAGTCACGCGCGCAAAAGAAAGACTATATCTAGTAAGCTCAGAGGACTACGGAGGGACAAGAAAAAAGAAAATGTCACGTTTCCTTACAGAATTAGAATATGGAAACGAGGGCAAAAGTCCCCACCCTGCCAAGGGGGGGCTAGGGGGGGTAAATAGTGCCATGATTAAACCCCCATCCATCTCCCCCCTTGGTAGCGGGAAGGGTATGGCTTTTACTCCACCAAAAGCTTTTTCATTCTCACAAATACGCTCATACCAAAAATGTCCCTATCAATATAAATTGATGCACATTCTAAAAATTCCAAGCAAAGGATCAGCATCTTTTAGTTTTGGTTCCACCATGCACAACACGCTTCAGGCATTCTATGAAAAGGTAAAAGATTTAAATTCAGCACAACAAGGATCGCTATTTGATCTACCACAAACAAATCCAGATACTACAAAAACTGAATCCAAAAACAGTCTAATCAAAGTTCCTAGCTTAGAAGAGTTATACGAAATGTATGATTCTGCCTGGATTCCAGATTGGTTTAAAACAAAAAAACAAAGAGAAGAATACTATCAAAAAGGAAAAGAAATTTTCAAATTATTTTTTCAATCACAAGGAGAAGTGGGCTGGACAATACCAGTAACACTAGAGGGGTGGTTCAAAATAAAAGTAGGGGACTACCTAGTTCATGGTAGAATAGATAGGATTGATCAGCACCCTGACGGAAGTTTGGAAATAATAGATTACAAAACTGGAAAAAGTAAAGAAAAACTAACAGCAGAAGACAAAGAGCAGCTATTAATATACCAAATAGCAGCAGAAACACTCCCAGAATACAGAAACATTGGACCAGTGGGCAAACTAACATTTTTCTACCTAAATGACAATTTACAATCATCGTTTGTGGGTAACGACAAAGGAATGGAAAAACTAAAAGAAAAACTAATAGGAACAATAAAAAAAATACACGAGGGTAGCTTTATAGCCACACCAAATCAAATGGTTTGTAAATACTGTGATTTTCGTGATATTTGTGAATATAGGGAAAGTTAATCCCTACCTCGTTCCTTGGTACGGGATTAGGTCGTGGTATAATTCTCTCCCCCCGGTACAATCGGAGGGAGAGAAAAGGGTTAAGGCCTTGCCCTTGGGCCCTTATCTTTGATTAAACATTATGACAAATATTATAATCTACATTATCTGTAGTTTCCTTGTAATTCTTTATATCATTCTTTTTATTTTTTGCTTTTATTCCTTTTATGCCATGATAAAGGGGGCTCCGTACTTTCCGTCATTCAAAAGTAAATGTAAAAAAATGATAAGTCTGGCAAAATTAAAAAATACAGACATACTTATGGACTTGGGATCAGGTGATGGCCGTATACTTTTTTTAGCCTCAGAAAATGTAAAGCAAGCAATAGGAATAGAAATAAATCCGGTCTTGTACTGTTACAGTAAACTAAAAAATAAAATTAAACAAAAACAAAACATTGAAATAATAAGGGGAAATCTCTGGAATACAGATCTCTCAAAAGTAGATGTTCTCACACTATTTTTCATGCAAGATAAAATGGAAAAACTGGGAGAAAAAATAAAACGAGAAATGAAACCAGGTTCAAGAGTAGTTTCAAATACATTCTCATTTCCAAATTGGGAAGTAAAAGAAAAAGATGGAAATATAAAATTGTACATTGTATAAAAGGTTTACAAATATTACTATACTTTACTTTTGGGCTTTGTAGGCATCGCAAGCCTTTTGAGCCTTTGAACCTAATTAAAATGCTAATAATCTCAGCAACGCTACTACTTGCCATATCCCTTGTATCAATAGGGCTACTATTTTTATACATCACGGCATCATCAGTATTAGTAAATGTACTACTGACAATATCTTTAATAATTACTATACTACTATTTTTAATAACAATACTGCTTTTATATTCAATGATAATGGCAACAATCAGTGCCGCCCCATATGCAAATACACCCCATAGAGAAGTTAAAAAAATAATCAAACTAGCAAACATAAAACTGGGGCAGACATTACTAGACCTTGGCTCAGGAGATGGGCGACTGGTATTTGCTGCAGCCAAGGCAGGCGCAAATGCAATAGGTGTAGAAATGCAAACACATCTAGTTTGGCGAAGTAACTACAAAAAAAATAAGCACAAGATTAATAATGTAACCTTTATTAAATCAAACCTTTGGGATTATAATTTGAAGGATGTTGATATTCTCACATTATTTTTCATACCACATAGGATGGAAAAACTAAAAAATAAAATTAAAAAAGAAATGAAACCAAATTCTATAATCATTTCCTATGATTTCAAATTCAAAGACTGGCCAGAACAAACCAAAGATGGTAAGATAAACATATACAAAAATATATAATTTATGACATTCACTCCGCTCACAGATGCATTACAAAACAAAATGAAAAGCAAAGGATCCCTCCAAAAGCAAGTAGAAGCATCACAGGCTGTTATTTTTGCTGAAGAAGTATTTTCAAAACTTTTCCCAAGCGATCTTGCAAAACACGCAAAACCACTGTTTTTAAAAAATAGAACACTCACTGTAACATGTTCCAGTTCAGCCCTAGCCCAAGAGATCAGACTCAACCAAACAAAGATAGTAGATGAAATAAACAAAAAATTAGGCTCAAACGAAGTTGACAGGATTAGATATTTAGCCTAAACTTAATTTATTATGAAATTCGTTGCGATACAAAATCCGCCACACAAAATACTCACCCATGAGGTATGATGTAATTTTGTGTATAAATAATTAACATCCGCCTCTTGGGCGGTATTTTTTTAATTAATATGTACAAACATATAGGTATAATTGGAGCTGGTAACATGGGTTCAGCTTTTTATAAAAGCTTAGAAACAATTTTTCCAAGAGAGATTCTTCATATATGCGATCACAATTTTGAAAAGATAAAAAAACTGAACCCAATAAACAAATACACAACAAATGTAGATGAAATGATTAAAAATGTAGATATTGTAATACTTGCAATAAAACCACAGACCTTTCAAAAAATAAAATTAAACCTAAATTCCAAATTTGTAATTTCTATCATGGCTGGCATATCAATAGAAAATTTAAAACAAACAGGTAGTAACAAAATTGTTCGATCCATGCCAAATCTACCAATCCAGGTGGGAGAGGGAACAGTTGGGTGGATTGCCAATAAATCAGTTACAGCAGAACAAAAGATATTTGTTAGACAAATATTCCAAACAATGGGTCATGAAATGGAATTAAAAGATGAAAATATGATTAATGCTATAACAGCCCTTTCCGGCACAGGGCCTGCTTACTTTTTTTATCTTACAGAAATGCTCACCAAAGTAGGTACAGCCATGGGACTATCAAAAGATCATGCAACAATATTAAGCCAAAATACCCTTATAGGGGCAGCCAAACTTTTAGCAGAAGGCAACAAAACTCCGGAAGAATGGAGAAAATCCGTCACCTCAAAAGGTGGAACAACTGCTGCTGCAATGGCATATTTTGAGGATAATAATTTTATAGAAGTCTTTGCAGGTGGTGTAAAGGCTGCTAAACATCGTTCAGAAGAACTTAATAACTAGTATATATAACCTTGACGATAGCTTTTATCATAGATATAGTAATCAAACCTAATTACATGGTTAGATAAATAGCAATATATACAGTATGAAATTCAGCGTCCTAGACCCAAAAACATTGTCACAAAGCAACCCATATACCGTAAAAAATCTAGTCTACGGTTCGTGGAAAAATACCGACCAAACACGCAATATTATTGACCCACTAAATGGTGATCTATTTATAAAAATACCCGACACAAAGTCGGAAGATTTTTTACCCTTTAAAAAATCTCTGGAATCATGTCCAAAATATGGAAGACATAACCCATTTAGTAATATTGAAAGGTATAAAATGTTGGCTGAAGTATCCCGCAAAACAGCAGAAAAACTAAAAGATCCTGAAATAGAAAGTTTTTTTGCAACATTAATAATGAGAGTAATGCCCAAAAGCTATGCGCAATGTCTGGGTGAAGTAAGAGTTACTGCTAATTTTTTTTCTAACTTTAGTAGCGATCAAGTTAGATTTCTTGCCCGCGGTTTTTCCAATCCAGGAGATCACTTGGGGCAAGAAAGTAGAGGATACAGATGGCCGTATGGTTCTGTAGTAATCATATCTCCATTTAATTTTCCGCTGGAAATACCCGCACTACAGCTTATGGGGGCATTATTTATGGGGAATAAACCATTAATAAAAGGAGCTTCAACAACAGCAATCGTAATTGAACAGCTTTTGCACCTTCTTCATTTTTGTGGGTTACCAAAAGAAGATGTAGACTTTATCAACTGCAGTGGTGCAAACATGTGGAAATTTTTAGAAAAAATAAAAGATGTAGTTAGACTTACTCAATTTACAGGATCAAGTAAAACCGCAAATGAAATATGCCAACTAATGAATGGCAAAGTCAAATTAGAAGATGCTGGCTTTGATTGGAAAATACTGGGTCCCGATTGTAATAGCGCATGGGTACCTTATGTATCGTGGCAGTCAGACCAAGATGCATACGCAGCCAGTGGACAAAAATGTTCAGCACAGTCAATACTATTTGTTCATGAAAATTGGGAAAAAGCAGGGATATTTGAACAAATAAAAAATTTGGCAAGTAGAAGAAAACTAGATGACCTAACCGTTGGTCCTGTGCTAAGTTGGTCAACAGAAGAAATATTGGAACATATAAATTCACTACTAAAAATTCCGGAATCAAAACTTATTTTTGGTGGAAAACCTCTTGTTGGACACACAATACCAAAAAAATACGGTGCAATAGAAACAACAGCACTGTACGTTCCAATTGAAGCATTCAAAAATTCTGAATACTTTAGACTAATCACTACAGAAATTTTTGGGCCATTCCAAATAGTAACAACATACAGTAATAAACAACTGGGCATCGTACTTGAAGCTTGTGAAAAAATGGATCACCATCTCACGGCAGCAATTGTTAGTACAAACCAACAATTTTTAAACATGGTATTAGGTGCAACTGTAAATGGGACAACATATGCCGGACTTCGTGCCAGGACTACCGGGGCACCACAAAACCATTGGTTTGGGCCAGCTGGAGACCCACGTGGTGCAGGTATAGGTACTCCGGAAGCTATTCAACAGACATGGAGCTGTCACAGAGAAATAATATTTGACCAAGGCCCGATAGACCCAAATTGGGGATATCCAAATGCCACATAACCAAACTTGCCAACAACACTAAAAAACAGTAACATATAGCTATTATACCAAGTATAAAAAGCTTTATCTTAGTAAAAACAAGATTAATATGAATCTAAAGCAATACCTAACAATAATGACCATAGCTACAATTCTTTGTTGGATTTCTTGGATATTTGTTATTATAAATATTGATCCATTCCAAGGAGGATTTATAGGGTTCCTATTTTTCTATATCACATTATTTTCTGCCATGCTTGGTACAAATTCACTACTAATATTTGCTATATACAAATTTTTTAGTGGAAAATTACCAATGTTTAGGTATGTTCAAAAAAGTTTCAGAGAATCATTCATTATCAGCGGGTTTGTAATATTCATCTTATTTCTACAAGGTATGTCATGGCTCACAGTCTGGAATTTTGGAATTTTATTATTACTTTCAATTTTAGTTACATCATTTTTATTTTCAGTCCAAAAACATCAAAGAAATTTCTTATAACTTGTATGAATAAAAAACAAAAAACAGCAATAGTACCAACAAGAGAAGAAAACTATCCTGAGTGGTACCAACAAGTTGTAAATGAGGCGGATCTTGCAGAGAATTCTCCTGTTCGCGGGTGCATGGTAATAAAACCGTGGGGCTATGCTCTTTGGGAAAATATTCAAAAAGATCTGGATGAAAGATTCAAAGAGACAGGTCACCAAAATGCATACTTTCCACTGTTTATACCCCTCAGCTTTTTGGAAAAAGAAGCAGAACATGT
>Ga0066639_10006023_pt1 | contig 10150 bp, 9 predicted proteins | sample CryGeyCG2114_010_2_FD_59504 | JGI IMG/M metagenome (GOLD analysis project Ga0066639, IMG submission 59504) | Groundwater microbial communities from aquifer - Crystal Geyser CG10_big_fil_rev_8/21/14_0.10 | ecosystem: Environmental > Aquatic > Deep subsurface > Groundwater | place: USA: Utah... | reverse complement strand
AGGATGAAAGCTGAAGATGCACATATCAGAATGAGTGCAAGAACCTATTTTTTCAGTTCCATTTTTAGCTCCAAGTGCATGGGCTGCGTCTTCTATTATTATTCCATTAAAACTTTCTCTAAGTTTTTTTGTATTGAAGGGTAATCCTCCGTAGTGGACAGGTATTATTATTTTAGTCTTCTCATTGGTTTTATTTGATATGTCCTTCAAATCAATTAATCCTTGATTATCTATCTCTGTAAATATAGGTTTTGCTCCACAGTAGAGGGCACAGTTTGAAGATGCGAGAAAAGTCAGAGGAGAAGTTATTAGTTCGTCTCCATATTTTAATCCAGATGCAAGACAAGCCAAATGCAAGGCAGCAGTACCGTTAGAAATAGCTATGGCGTATTTGGCGCCGACATATTCTGCAAATCTTTGTTCGAATTCTTTAACTTTAGGGCCAGTAGTTATAAAATCGGATTTCAGTGTTTGGACTACCGCCTCTATGTCTTTTTCATCAATGAATTGCCTTTGGTAAGGGATTATTTTATCCATTTCTCTAAATCAATACTGTCAAGATATCTCTTAAGCTTATCGTATGGTAAAACTGCATCGTTTGAGCTGTACTCTTCTAACCCTGTTCTTTTTTTATTTTTAAGGTAGTTATAGTTTATCCTGTCTAAATATTTCTGTATTTGAGAAGTTATGACATACATGTTTTGAAATTCAAAGGTTCTTGAGACTTCTGAAGAATTTATCATTAATTCATGTATTTTTTCTCCAGGTCTTATTCCTACAAGCTTAACTTTATTATTTGAATTATTTTTTTCTTTCAGGTAATTTATTAAATCAGTTATTTTGAAAGCTGGAAGTCGAGGTATAAAAATTTCTCCGCCTTCTCCGTATTTTATTGCGTTAAAAATTAACTCTACTGCGTGGTTAGGTGTTATTATAAAGCGAGTCATATCTGGATTTGTAAGAGGGATGTCTTCATTATTTTTTATTTTAGAGAGAAAGAAAGGAATTACAGAACCTGTGCTTTGAAGCACATTTCCATATCTTACACATGAAAATGTAGTTTTTGCGTTGCCTTTGCTGAAGTTGTTTTCTACAAAGATTCTTTCTGCAACAAATTTACATGCTCCGTAAGTGTTTACTGGAGAGCAAGCCTTATCTGAAGATACTAGTATCACCTTATCAACTTTGTTAATCAAAGCTGCCCTTATGACATTCAAAGAACCAAGAATATTTGTTTTTATTGACTCGTCCACATTATACTCAATCATATCTATCCTCTTCAAGGCAGCTGCGTGAATTACTATATCGCATCCTCGCATCGCCCTTTCTAACCTCTCATAGTCTCTTACATCTCCGATAAGGGTCCTGATTACATCTTTATGTCTAATGAATTTTTCCTGTAATATGTGGTGTTTAACCTCGTCTCTGCTGAAAACCCTTATACTCTTTGGCTTGTGCTTCAAAATTTCTGCAACCAAATTTCTACCTAAAAAGCCTGTGCCTCCTGTAATTAAAATAGTTTTTCCTTTTAATTCGTGTTTCATGTCCATAATAAAAGACAATAGGGGTTATTCTTAAAGTTATCTATAGGGAGTTATATACTTAGAAAATTTTAAGATTAGTTATCTTTTCAGAGCTTTGAAATCTTTCTTGCTTATCCCTTTTATTAGGAATAAAACTAAGAAATAAACTACTGCTGCCGTGATAATTTCTATAACTAGTATTAAGAGGTTAGTTTTAACATTTATTATCCTGTTGAATCCCACTAAATACAGTGCCATAATAGAGCTAGAAATTAGAGGTTTGATAAAAGTTGAATAGCTTGCCTTGAGATTTAACAGTTTTCTTGAAAATATTGCAACCATGAAGAAATTAAGGTATCTAGTGAGTATTGTTGCTACCGCTGCTCCCAATACTGCATATATTTCTCCGAGGGGTAGTAATAAAATTATTAGTAAAAAGTTGAGTATTATGTTCAATATTGTTGAGATTATAAGAGCATTGGCTGTGTATTTTGACTTTCCCTTGGCATTTAAAACTGAAGTAAACAAGTCACCTGTTCCGGCTGAGAAAATCAGAAGAGAAAGTACATATAGGGGAATGGCTGAAGGAATGTATTGGACTCCATAAATTAGTTCTATGAAAGGTTTGGCAATAAATAATAATCCTATTGAGGCTGGAATCGTGATTATTGAGGAATAATGAATTGATTTGTTGAATAAGTTGTTTAACTTCATATTTGAATTTTGTGACAAAAGGGGATATAAAACTGGAACAATTGTTACTAAACCAATAACGCTTAGAACGATCGCAGACGCTGCCCTATAAAATCCGAGAAATTCAAGAGATACGAATTTTCCGAGAATTAATACATCTATGTAGAGAAAGAAAGCTCCAGTTAATGAGCCAAGAGCTAGAAATTTTAGATAATTGAAAACCTCTCCTTTGTTTATCTTTGTTTCCTTGGTTTTTTTAAATAAGAATTTGTATTTTTTTGACAATACAAAAAGTGAGAAAAACAAACTGAATAATGCCACAACTGTAAGCACTACAAAAACACCACTTACTCTATATGCCACTGTGGCAAAAAAGATTAATGGGAGGAGAGAGACTCTTAATCCTTGAAATATTGTTTCCCTTATAGCAAATACCTTAACATTTTCAAAAGTGTAAAATAGATAAGAAATAAATTGAGATAGAGACATGATAACTAAGTAAATTGCTGACATAAACAAGGGGAATTGTAAATCAGGAGTTTTATAAAATGAAGATATTGGTTGTGCAAATAAGATTAAAATTGCTGCTGCAGATATGAGTATAACTACTTTTAATTTTAATAGATAGTCGAAGTATGCTTTTGCTTTATTTTTGTTCTTTTTATAGTTTGCAGAGATATATCTGGAAGCAGCTTCATCTATTCCAAAATTGCCAAGAGACATCAGAGTTAAGGCGACTGAAAGGGTTAGGTTGTATAATCCAAAAAGTTCAGGGTTTAATATTCTTGCCAGTATAATTGTGAAAACTATTCCTCCTCCTCTGTTTATTATTACTGAAATAATATTGAAGAAAGAGTTAGCTAAAACCCTGTTTCCTTTTTCTTTTACCATTAATCTCTTAAACGATAGACGTTATTAAAGGTTATTCCTGAAAAAATTTATAAATGAAGGATCGGGTATAATTGAATGCTAAAATTGGATAAAGAGAGTCTATCTGAAAAAATAGGCAATTTTCTTGGTTATTTAGTTGCGTATTTGATATTTACAATAATCTTATTTTTTGTTCTTAGCTACTTGAATAAACTTCCTGAAGGATGGGGCTATATCCATATATTAGCAATAGGTTTATTAATATCTCTAATAGGGAGTTTAATTAGGGAACTGCTAAAATGAGCATGTTTAAGGATTTTTTTATAGGATTTAAGAAGGGTCAAAAGGCTTTTGGAGAGAATATTGGAATTGTTATCAATTCTATTCTTTTAACTATTGTTTATATCTTTGGCGTGGGCATTACTTCTGTAATAGGAAAAATTGGAAAAAAGAAGTTTCTAGAGGGAGAAGCTAGTAAGGGCACTTATTGGCTCGATTTTAACCTTGGAAAGAAAAAAATGGAGGAATATTATAGGCAATTTTAAAATGGATAAAAGTACATATGTTCTAGGAATAAGCTGTTTTTACCATGATGCTTCTGCTGCTTTACTGAAAGATGGAGTAATTGTTGCAGCTGCTGAAGAAGAGAGATTTACCCGAAAAAAACATGATACGTCTTTTCCTGCTAATGCTATAAAGTATTGCCTTAAAAGTCAAAATATCAAGATAAATGACTTGGATTATGTTGGGTTTTATGAAAAACCATTTTTGAAATTTGAAAGAGTTTTATACCAACACTTAGATTCTTTTCCTAAAAGCTACAAAACCTTTGTGTCTGCATTGCCTTCATGGTTTAATGAAAAGTTGAGAGTAACAAAAATTATGAAAAAGAAGATGAAATGTAAAAAACCAATATTATTCATTGAACATCATCTGGCTCATGCCGCAAGCAGTTTCCTTGTGAGTCCATTCAAAGAGGCTGCAATACTTACTATCGATGGTGTCGGAGAATGGACTACTACTACTTATGGTTTTGGTAAAGACAAGGATATAACCCTTCTGAAAGAGATTAGATTCCCTCATTCTATAGGGTTATTGTATTCAACTATAACTGCATATCTTGGATTTAGCGTTAATAATTCTGAGTACAAAGTAATGGGTTTGAGCCCATATGGAAACATGAATAAGAAAACAAATCCTTACTATCGAAAACTTAAGAAAGTTATGGATGTAAAAGATGATGGAAGTTACAAGTTAGATATGAGTTATTTTGTTTATCATTATTATGATAGAATGCCTTCTAAAAAACTATGTGTCCTTTTGGAAGGACCTATCTCAAAAAGAGGAGAAGAAATGACACAGAGACATAAAGATATTGCAGCGGCACTTCAGATGATTACTGAAGAGATTATAACAAAAATATTAAATCATGTACATAATGAAACAAAAAGTAAAAATATTGTAATCGCTGGAGGAGTCGCGCTCAATAGTGTTTATAATGGTAAAATTTTGAAAAATACCCCTTTTAAAAAGATATGGATTCAGCCAAATTCATCTGATGGAGGAACAAGCATTGGTGTCGCCTCTTATATTTATCACACACTTCTAGGAAATGAGAGAAATTATGTATTCAATAATGCTTATCTCGGTCCTGAATTTTCTACTTCTGATGTGAAGAAATTCCTTGAAGACAGTGAGATTAAATATTCAGAGTTTAAAAATGAAAAAGAACTTGTCAAAACAACTGCGAAGCTTATTTCGGAAAGCAATGTTATTGGATGGTTTCAGGGAAGGATGGAATGGGGGCCAAGAGCTCTTGGAGCAAGAAGTATTCTTTCTGATCCAACTAATCCAAAAATGCAAGAAGTTTTGAATTCTAAGGTAAAACACAGAGAAAAGTTTAGACCTTTTGCTCCGGTAGTTTGCGCAGAGGATGCTGGAAAATACTTTGAATGTGATAAACCTTTGCCAGACCCGGTTGATTATATGCTCATGGTTTATCCAATAAAAAAGAAATGGCATAGCGTTATCCCTGCAGTAACTCACGTTGACGGTTCAGGAAGATTGCAAACAATAAAGAGAAACCAAAACTCCCTTTATTATGATTTGATAAAAGAGTTTGGAAAAATTTCGGGAATACCGATTTTAATTAATACTTCTTTTAACATACGAGGAGAGCCAATAGTCTGTACACCTTATGATGCTTATAAATGCATGATGGGGACAGGTATAGATTATTTAATAATGGATAAGTTTATTATTAAGAGGGAGGACAATCTCAAACACGCGTGGGATAGTGAAAAATATGCCAAGGATTAGGCGCATTTTAAGGACTACACATAATGTGATTACTTTTGCTCTTTGGAATCTGTTTGTTATTGTAATTCTGCTTATAGTCCTAGAATTCTTTTCTGGCATCTTTGTTAATTGGTATTATTATGGGAGTGGTGCTCAAATAAACTACGATGCATTTTCTTCAAAATCTGTAGCTAATAGTTATTTAGATGAAGTAACTTCCTTGCAAGCAATATACAGTCCATATATAGAATATCTTCCAGAGCCAAATTTCACAGGGAATTTTATGAATACTGATGAGAATTCACTTAGGAAAACTATTAATGATTGTTCTGGACCTGGTGCTATTAAAATATTTGTCTTGGGAGGGTCTACTGCATTTGGAGGAGTAGGTGATGAAAACACTATTGCTTCTTTGATGTCCAAAGACCTATGTGATCAAGGAGTTAGAGTAGAAGTTACAAACTTTGGAGTTTCTGGATATGAAAATACTAAAGAAATAGTAAGACTTGAGTTAGAACTTAGAAATGGAAATGTCCCTGACTATGTAATTTTTTATGATGGTGTAAATGAAGTTTATTCTGCTTTTCAAAATAATGAAGCAGGATTACCTCAAAATGTGGCTAACAGAAAAGCCGAATTCAATAAAAAAGACAGATTAAATTTGGGAGGATACATTTACTATAGTGATACGATGACAATAATAAGAGGCATTAGTAAAAGAATTTTCAAGGGTAAAGAAGACAAATCTGCTGAAAATGAAAAACTTGGTGATGAGATTGTGAATGTTTATTTTGAAAACCTAAGAATTGTGAAATCGCTTGAAAAAGAATATGGTTTTAAGACTTACTTTTTCTGGCAACCAATAATCTACTTAGATAAGCCACTTACAGATGGAGAAAAATCGGTAATCTTGGAAAATGTTAAACCTCTTTACTTGGAAACCTATCCTAAAATTCCAGAGATAAATGAAGAAATTAATTTTTATGATATTTCAAACGTCTTTTCTCAAGAAAAGAGGGACGTTTATATTGATTTTGCACATTTAAATGGCTTGGGTAATGATATTGTTGCGAACAAGATTGTTAATATATTTTCAGAAAAAGAAAAGTTTAAATAAACTTGAAAATTGGCTTTAAAATGGAAGGCACCAATAAGGGTATGATCGGAGAATTTTGGAGTTATATGAAAATCAGGAAGAAATGGTGGCTTACTCCAATTATAATCATGATCGTTTTAGTAGGTATATTGATAATATTCGGACAGAGCTCTGCATTGAGTCCTTTTATTTATAGTTTGTTTTGATTATCTTATCTTTCTCAGATGTTTATAATTGTTGTAGAATTTGTACAGAACTGAAAGAACTGCAATGATAGAAAATATTAAGAGATAGTAATGTGTGATTCCCAGAAGCACAACGACTAAAAGAACCCAGAATAGTTCTGGAGGTCCGTAAATCCGAGAGATTATCCGTTTTATTAGGTTTAATGGACTGGATTTATTGCTTTTGGTTTTAACACTTAAGTTATCCATTTTGTATTTTATAGGTTTGGGATTATGAACTAAGACAAATACAGCCATTGATTCAAATAAGAAGAAGTAAGGATACCACAAACCTATTGCTAAACCTGTAAAAATATCATAGAAATGTCCGGATTGTAAATAAGAATAATATCCGAAACAAGTCATAATTATTGGAAGTGTGACTGCATGTACAAAGGAGTCAAAATACCCTCCCCCTCTTGACTGTGTTCCTTGAACTCGCGCAAAAACTCCGTCTATGAAATCCAAATAATTTGTGAGAATCATTAAAACAATAGACCAAATAGCAAGAGATATTGTTCCTTTAAGAAATAAAAAAGGCAGAATGAGCCATAATAGAAGATTCAATGTAGTAATAATATTGGCAGTTATGAATGTGTTTCTAAGATAGTATGCGATAAAAATCGCTGATTCGAAGGTTGCATTTTTGATGATGCCAAACCCGTAATTATGTTTTTTGGCGTAATCCTGTTGAGTCTTTCTAAACTCTGAGTAAGTTTCTTTCATTTAAACACTTTTTTAAATTTAGCCTCTACCTGAAGTCATAATGCCTATTCTATCTTGTTGTCTCTCGTCTAATTGTATTGCTCTTCCTTGTCTCTGTTCGTAATCCTCCATGAAACCAGTCCTTACTAAATCCGCTAAACCTGTAGTTCTTTCTGCGTAACTTAACCCTGCGGCTAACTGAACTACTGGAAGAAGCGCTTTTGAATGCCCTATAAAGTATCTTGCGTCTCCATTTGCCCAAGGGATATCTTCGGATCCAATGGTTCGAGTATCTAAATCTGGTCTATGAGAATCTTCATCTTCAGATCTGTTTGCTCGAGCAGTGGCGAAAGCTTGATGAACCATATTTTGTAATTCTGAATTTCCTTTTGATAATCCCCTATCTTCGGCAAGTTCTATAACTTTCCACATACCCACCATTTTTTGAGTCTCTGGATCATATCCTCCGGAAGTGCTATACCCATAAACTCCAAACAATTCTCTTAATTTTAGAAGTTCTGCTTTTGTAGGATGAACTCCGCCAGTTATTGTTGATTTTCCATCAGTTTCTAAAACAGGTTCATGAAGAAATGAAGTAGCACGTTTTTTTTCATAATCTTCTTCTATAAATCCTCTTTGGATTGCATATTCCCTTATGGGAGTTCCAGGATAAGGAGTAAGAAATCTTACAGAATATTTTTCTGGCGAAATTCTTCTTAGCTGATCTATTGTTTCAAGTACCATCTCTCTTGTTTCTTCTGGAAAACCCATAATATTATACAAAGAGGTTTTGATTCCTACATTTTTTAGAACTCTTGATGCTGCTTCTAAAATTCCCGGCTGCATTGGCCTGCGAAGAACATTTTCCCTAAGCCATTCACTTCCGGATTCTGCTCCGATAGCAATCATTTTTACGCCCATCCTCTTCAATATTTCTGCTTTTCCGGAAGAGATTACACCCCCATTATCGTCAATCCATTTACCTGTTGAAAGTTTTCTGACAAGGTATTCTGGTCTGCTCATCGTAAATATCGTGACGTCTCCATTTGGGTTAACGTGTTTTTCCCATAAATTACCTATCTCTTCTAAATCTTTTAGAGGCATCGTTGGAAGATTCTCATCTATCAACTGGACGTGATTAAATCCAAATCTTTCCTTCATGGCAACAACTCGTGAGATGATGTTTTCAGCAGTATGAAATTTGTAATTGCTACTATCATCTCCAGGGATCTCATGTAAAACAGGTTGGATACAGTAAGAACATTTGAAAGGACATCCTCTGCTTATTTCGATATATGCATAATTTTTGAGCTGACCTTCGAAGGGTCTAACTCTATGCCTTGAATCAAACATATCCCAATCTGGAAGAGGCAGGTCATCTAAATGTTCTATGCCTTTCCCTCTTGGGTTCTTTGAGACATTTCCAGATTCTCTATCTTTAAGCCATAATCCTGGGACATTGCTTACACTCTTTCCTTGATTTATACCCCTTATAGTAGACAACAAAGGCAATTCTCCATCGCCTATACAAACCAGATCTACTCCGGGATGTAAGATTGCTTTATCTGGAGCTACTGTAGCATGTGGTCCTCCAACCATAACAGGAATTCCGAATTCTTTTGCAACTGGAGTCACATAGTTCAAGGCTTCTTCAAATTCAAAACTTGTTAAACCAAGTGCAATTAAATCTGGTCTGAATCTTTCCACATGTTCTCTGAATTTTTCTCTAATGTTTACTGGTTTTCTCTCCGGATCATAGCCCTCAACTCTCTTGAATTCTCCCATCCTTTCTCTTATCTGCCTTGCATTTTCTGCTACTGGTAAGCTTTCATCTCTCCAAAAACTTGTGTCGAATAATTCGTGGTCTATGCCATGGTCTCTCATCATTCCACCCAAAACCGAAAGACCTGGATGAATGAATCCTTCCTCAAGAGCGTTAAAATAACCGAAAAGGACTCTCGGTGTGTCTCCCCTTCTAGTATAAACAATAGGAGGGTTGTCAGCTGATTGTAAAACGAATAAACTTTTGAATCGGTCACTAACTTCTCTGGCTGTACGTGTTTCTGCTGAGAGCTCGCTTCTCCGTGTAGTCATTAATTTATAATAGATGTATGATATATAAACTTTTTTGACCGATATTAAGATGAAAAAATAAGAGATTTTGCTAAATTATATTCTTCTGGAGTGTTTATGTTTAAGAAACTAATTTCTCCCTTCAATTCAGGGATATCCAAATTATGGATTGGATATTCATTACATATTGCATTTATGGGAGAATCTAATGCGAGGTCAAAATATTTTTCTGACTTCATCTTCTCATTAAGCGCTTTTGAAAAATCAGCCCCTATTTTAAGGATTGGAACATATATCCTTTCAGAATTAACTTCATTTCCTATTTCCTTTATAATACCCTCATTTACTAAGACCCTCTTCTTTTTTTCCCCTTGTAGAGCTTTTCTTGTTGAAAGAACAGAATCAAAATCAGAATGAACAACTTTTTCCAAAAGTTCTTTAGTGAAAAAACTGTCCCCATCTAAACATACAAATTCGTCCCCATTTGATGCCTGTAACCCGAGCCAAAATGAATAACAATGATTTAGTTCTACATTTTTATCGTTTATTATTATTTTGCCTTTTCCAGATATTTTGAAAACTTTCTGTCTGTTTTCTTCTGACCAGGTTTCTCCTTCTTCTCCGATTACCACCAAAATGTCTTCTTTACTAATTCCGCATGAGGTTAG
>Ga0066639_10006021_pt1 | contig 10151 bp, 6 predicted proteins | sample CryGeyCG2114_010_2_FD_59504 | JGI IMG/M metagenome (GOLD analysis project Ga0066639, IMG submission 59504) | Groundwater microbial communities from aquifer - Crystal Geyser CG10_big_fil_rev_8/21/14_0.10 | ecosystem: Environmental > Aquatic > Deep subsurface > Groundwater | place: USA: Utah... | reverse complement strand
CATAACTCTATTCCGCTGGTTCCCTGTATGGATCAGCTGAGTTTTGAGGTTTTGAAGGTTCCTCTTTTTTGACTACAGTAGAGTTTTGTTGAGGTTTCCTCGGCTGTATTTGCCAAGAAGTTTTTTGTTTTTTAGGAGCTTCTGGTAATACAATTGATTCAGGGGACAGATCCTCTGTGTGAGGTGGGGTTGATACAGCTCCGTATTTACCCATCGACTGGGTTGGTATAGAGAAGTGGGGGGCATTTTCGTCGGTTGGTAGATTTGAAGGAACATCACTAGCTTTTTTTGCAGTCTGAGGGTCTTCGATTCCAGAAAGTATTTTTTTTCTGTCTGTAGTCATTTCATCTTGTGTTTTATCAGGTTCTTGCGTTTGCTTAGGAACTTGAGATCGTGAATTTTTTGGGGTGAAAGAACCGACTGTACCATATGCAGATTTCCTCCTTTGAGGAGTTTCTTCTCTTTTGTCTGATGGTCTGGATTTTGCTTCCGTGGATATTTCTGGCGTCTCATTAATAGATCCATTTAAGCGTGCATTTTCTCTAATCTTCAACAGGATTTTTTGATTTATCTCCTCTATTATTTGTGGTACAAGATCCCGTCTCTCTCTTTCCAAGGCAATTTTCAAGCTTGTTGTAAAATCAGAACCCTGTATATTTCCCAAAAGTAGATCTTCAGTTATCTGGTAGAGTTCGCCTATTTCATTAAGTTTTAGGTCGTTCTCGTGACCAATATCAACAACAGTCTCAGCAACAGGCGTGGTTTTTATCGCTTGTTTTATTGAATCAGGTATTGGTGCTGATTCTAATGCTTCATGAAGTTGTGTGTCGTCGTATAAAATCATAATTGATTGTTAGCTTTAAGTTTACTGACGGATGGGTCCATACTTACTGCCGGGTATAATTGTAGGCCCTGATGATGGAGGAGGTGGCGGTGGAGGTACTGGTGGTGTTGGTGGTGCTGGGGGTGGTGTTGAATCAGATCCTGTTCCTGTCAGATTTTTTATTCTGGAGAGAGCTTCTTTGTAGCTCGCTTCATCTTTTGGTAGCGCCAACGGTTCACCTGAAGCATTTTTCATTGCTCGACCAAAGGCGGTTTTTCCTTCTCTGTCAGTTATCATCCAATTTATAGCATGGAGATTCTCTATCGTGATTAAGTTGAGAGGATTAGAGGCATCTTCGTGGAGTTTTCGAGCTTTAATTTTCTCCTTTGAATCACTGATTGATTTCAAAATTTCAGCAAAAGTCTTACCATCCCTTTCTGTCCTAAGTTTCTGTTTCTCTACCTCATCTAAGTCAGGCGCTATACCAAGTTTGGCATCTGTCCTAAGTTTCTGTTTCTCTACCTCATCTAAGTCAGACGCTATACCAAGTTTGGCATCGGACGATTCAAAGATTCCGTCATGAATTTTTTGAGTTTTTGTTTTCTCAGCTGGATCACTGATTGAGCTTAAGATTTCAATGAAATTTTTACCCTCCCTGTCTGCTCGAAGTCTCTGTTTTTCTGCCTCATCTAAGTCAGATGCTATACCAAGTTTAGAATCTGCAATTCCAAGAGTTCTATTGAAGTCTTCTGCAATTTTTTTCACAATTTTAGCAACATCCGCCTGGTCTTTGTCAGCTTTCTGAATAGCTTTCATATGACCTTGGTCTAGAGATCTTATTGCAATGTTGCTCTTCAAGAATCTTCCTCTCATCTTAGATATTTCGGTTGCTGTTCTGTTTAGTACATGTTCTTCCATCGCTTCAGAAGCTTGATCGTGCAAGAATTGAGCTTTTTCTTTCTCCTCTTCGCTATCAAGACTTTCTAGGATTTCTTCGAATGGCATTTCTTTTCTAATGTTTCTCAAGACCTCTTTTTCATTTTCAGGTAAGGTCAAATCTATGCCGAGGTCCATATATATAGCGTCAAGAGCTCCTTGATCTTTTTGGGTTCTGATCGTATCTTTTAGATTTCTCCCCCATCTAGGGTCTTTCCTAATATCATCAATTTGTCCCCATCTTAAACTTGCGTTGAAGGCAGGGTTCTTGAAGAAGACATCTTCATATTTTTTCTCAGGAAGAGACAAGATTAGACTTAGCTGGTCAGTGGTGTAGTTTCTCATGTCGTCGTAAATCTTGGTGTCCAGAGTCGGTTTTTTAGGTTTAGAGATCTCCTCGCCAGTTTTAGGGTCAACACCTTTGTTGTCCTCCCATATTTTCAATGCTTCCATGTACTCCCCTTCTTTGTCTTTTACATCTTTCAGCCCATCTATCAATTCGCTAAAGTGAGCTTCAAGACCTTTGGTTTTGTCGGTCTCGTTTAATCCTCTCTCTTTGTCCTCCATTAGAGCTTTAATCTGTGCAGAGTTGGCATGACGCATGACATTCGGGTCGTAAAAGTCATTCTCTGGGAGGTATTTTACAAACTCCTTAGGAGAAAGCCGTGCCATATTTTGCTGGATTTTACCTTTCATCTCTTCCTTCTCCGCTTCTGCTTCAAGTTTGATCTTCTCTACAAAGGCTAGGTCTTTACGAGCAAGTGCAAGAGTTTTTTGAGCATTCTCAACTTCATCTTTTCTAGCAGGATCTTTCTTTTTGGCTTTTATCAATTCTCGAAGAGCCTTGATAACTTCTTTTCTTTCTTTAATTTCTTTTTCCATAGAAGGAGAAGTTGCGTCTATTTCAGCATTTCTAACTTTCGCATCTTTTATAGCCTTCATAACAGCGTCTCGTTTATCAAGACTGTCTCTTGCTTCCTCAAGTCCTTTGTCTTTAGCATGAGCTTCTTGCACAGAGTGCCCTCCCATCTTCATATTTACAAGAGCATTTGTTGTGTTTCTCCTTAACGAATCTCCTAGCGCTGTTTTGCTCAATCTACTTTCACCAAATTTTTCATCAAGTCTTCTAAGACTGTATTCTCCTTCAACTTTTTTGTTTGCAAATTTTTGTAATCTGGAGTGAAGCTCGCCACCTTTTTTCGGCATGATAGGCGAAAGAATTTTACTGTTAAGCATGTTTTGTGCTATTTTCGGGGCAAAGTTTGGAAGATCTGCCAAGTTTGATCTGATTATAGATCTACCGACATAACCTCCAGCTCCACCCATCAATGACCGCGCTTTCCCAGCAACCATCATTCCCAAATCCGATGTCTTTCCACCAATGCTTTTTGCTAACATTAAAGCTCCGAGCATTAGCGCTATTATGATTATGAAGTTTATGATTATCTGGAAGCCTGCACCTTTTGTTAGTACTTCTGAGAAGGCTGCATTTCCAAGAAAATCTTGAAAGGCTGAGTCGTGGATTGTGAGTACGACAACATAGACCAAAATCATATATGCAGGAGCAAAGAAGGACTGGCTTATCAGATGTTTCCACCATTTTTGCGATCCACCAGAAAGACCGGGTAAGACAAAACCTACAAACGCCAGAGGTGAGAGAATCATCAAAAACATCAAAGCCACTGCACGACCTAAAAACATCAGACTGGTTGCGGTGAACACAAAAGCTGTAACAAGGAAAAGAGCGATGCTCCCAACTGATATGAGTAGTATGTTTATTACATTTATGTTGCTACCATTTGATGCTTTGTTTAGCGCCTGTCTTGTTTCTGGATCCAGCGAGTCGCCTTCAGGGGTCGCTGTGGAGTTTAGTTTTTTAATATCATAAGCAGTATTCAGTTTCAAACCGTCCATAAATACAGCAGATATACTGGTACGATCTTTTGTGGCATCTCCACCCGGCAAGGTCATCAGGTCGTAGAAATGAATTGTGATAATATTTGAAGCATCTATAACTGCTTTTGTAATAAAAAGACTGAAGTTTATTAAGAGAGCAAACAAAACCAGCTTCACCAGAAGTCTTTTTGTGTCCACTGAGCTTATTCCGACAATAGTTGCAATCGATATCCAAAGAAGGATAAAAATAAATGTTATGTTTGCAAGGTCTCTAAATATCACCCAACCAATAGAAACTAGTGGGATGTTGTCGGTAAATTGTTTGAAGTGGATAGTTTGATCTATCGCGCCGTCTAAGAGCTTCCCTGATACCCATACAGTGAAACCAGCAAGGCGCATTAGGACTTCTGCACCTTCCGATATGCAGACCTCCATGTTGAAGTAAACTCCTCCAGATATAGTTAGACCAAAACATCCTTGAGGCTCTACTTTAGAGTCACTTCCAGAGGAAGACGATGAGGGAGGGAGCTCTGGACCCTCCCCTTGTGCGTTCACTGTGTTTCCTAAAAGCGAAAATGTAAAAGAAACCACAATTAGGAAGGCAAGAAAGAAAGCAGAAACTTTTCGGAAATTCATTTTTCCAAAAACACAAAATAATCCGGAGGGATTTTTTTGTGTTGAGTATGTATTTGTACTTTCTTTTGAATACATAATTAATTTACGATCTCAATTTCAGTTGTCTGTTCTTTTAGTACGACACCCGAAGTATTTTTAATTTCTAGCTTTAATTCATATTTTTCAAATAGTGCGTAACTTGTTGTATTTAGGTAGAACTGGATAAGATAACTCTTGTTACTTGCTAGAGAAAACACAGGAGTGTTTGTGAATGCAACACCTGGCTGGAAGAGGTGATTATTTAAGGCGCTTGCTTCGCCAGTAGCTTCGACGATGTTCATATAAGAATTACTTTCTAGAAGCCTCCCAAACTCTTCGAGAGTATTTCTTCTTCGCAAGGTTGCTGTGATGGTTAGTCCAGATAGGTTTTTGTTTGTACTTAGAGCGATTGTACCAGTTCTCTCGGAGCCTGAAGTGTTTAATGCATTCCTTCTTATTTGGATTTTTTGAGTGCTAGGATCTAATGTAAGTTCGAGAGGGGTTTGTCCTGATCCTCCTGCATTTCCTGTTTGGTTGATATCATTGTCGCGACCCATAATCTCGACTTCCGCTAGAGATAACTCAGGCCCGTTTGTCTTGTATATTCTAACCTTGTTACCAATTACATTTATATTGTCTATAACCCAAGGTGACACATCTATGCTTGGATAATAGTCTGTGAGTGTCTTCACGACACTTGACCTTCCTGTAGTTGCGTCAACGTCGCTAATTTCGATTTTAATGTTTCCTGTTAATGCATAGTCGTAGCCATTAAGCGCATAAATATTTATTTTTTCGATAAAACTTCTTTTGTCCAGCGTCACCTCCCACCAAGAGTTTGAGTCATCACTGCCTGTAACTGAGCGACTATATGTGTTTCCATCAACAGCCAAGTTTGGTGGATAATCTGAACTGTAGGTAGAAGATTGTCTAGCTTGTTTCCTGATCGCGAGGTTGTAAGAAGGTTTTTGTACGGGATTTGTCGAGTTGTCTTGTGTGTAGTCGAGACTGTAGTCTGATCTTTGGTCACCTGTTAAGTTTAAGGTAATGTCTTGGTCTCTCAAGTTTTGACAATATGCATCCACTTTTCTTAAATCTTCTCCTGTCCAAGGGGTACCGTCAGCCTTGGCTGTATTTACTGGAGTCGAGAAATTCACAAGCACTTCGTTGTTGTAAGTCGGACTACTAACTTTTACAACAGACCCTGAATAAGGAGCGTCTGGATAGTTTGAATCCTGAGCTAGTTCGTAACTATTATTGTGGTATTCACTACAACTTAGAGAGATACCCTCTGGCAATTTTGTCGTAGTCAAAATATCGATATTTTGACTGAAGTTTGAGTTTGAATATTGATCAACATAACTTCTTCCCCCACCGTATGATCTACTGGATCCACCAGAGAGACCTGTCGCACTCATAACCTGTTTCATTCCTTGGTTGATAAGGGCACCGATGATTTCGTTGATTTCATCTGCTACCGCCAGCTTTTGGTTTGAGAGATTCAGACTGTTGTTAAGCTGACTCTCTATAACAGATCCTGGAGTAACGACTTCACATTTACCTTCAACATCTTCTTTTCTAGCTTCTTCCCCGCCCCCTGAAGGACATTTTTTGTAGGAAAGAAAACCTTTTCCTTGTTCGAGTTCTTTGACCTTGCTGTTCTCAGCTTTTACTATGCTGGCGTCAAATTGGTTGGTTAAAGTAAAGTATGTTCCGTAAGGATTATTTTGTTTCTGGGTGTTTATTGAAAACCAATTGTCCCAACCAGCTTTTCCTCCAAAACTCCCCCCTGTCCAAGAATTCATGATATTTTTCTGCACATCAGAAAGACGACATCCAACATACTGTCTGTTGGAACTAGAATAATTTATTCCGAGAGCCAGACGCAGATCGAGGTCAAATCCACTACATAGTAATTCTCCTATCGCTCCTAATTTTTCCAAATCTCTACCGATCGCTATGTCTCCAACCTCTAAAAAGAAACCTTCTGGGTTAGTGACGAAAGAAGGACTCCCGTGGAATCCGCTGTTTATCCAGTTCACAACACTCGATGTGAATTGCTGTATTAGAGTATCTGCAAGGACACTTACCAAAAAGTCCAATACACATTCCTTTGTTGATTGGGCTTTATTTTCCCCCAGGTTGCTAGCGTTAACAGAAAGATTGGACGAATCAAAAACAGGTACATCAGTGGAGCGACTTGCGATCGATGTAACTTGAGATTGAGCTTGACCTAAGAGCCCTCCAAGAAAACAACTTATAAAAGCGTCAGTTTTTTTAGGCTTTACGAATAGAGTTGCAGGTACGATAAGTGCAATTATCAGGATTCCAACTAAGCTTTTTTTAAGAGTATTTTGAGTCACAGTAAATTTATAAATTATTGATGTGCTTTTGCAAAAAATCACAAGTCACACAAATGTGTTTGTACTTTAATTATATACCAGCAGAAAACATGTAACCACCGTCAGACTGTTTAAAAGTAATTTTCTTTTCTCTAAAAAACTGCGCCAAGGTCTTTAGTGAAGTCGGTAAGGTTTCGATTGCTTGAGGGTATCTTTCTGTCATAGCCGTAGCTTTCACCGGATCATCAAATATATGTTGCATCCCGACGACTCCTTCATATATAGATTCGATTGAATTTAGAAGTTCAAGGTGAGTAATGACTAGACCGTCAGGCACCTCAATCAACAGCAGTTTATCTCGGATTTTTTTGTAAGCTTCTTCGTGTTCTTTTAGTTTCAATAATTCCTCTGGATGACCAGTTGAAGCACTCTCCACAATCGCCAGTTCGTGCTCTAGTTGTTCGGAGCGCTCACCTTTGAAAGCCTCCCCTACTGCATTACCATAAGTCTTTAGTAGAGCCGTATTTTCGGTGTAGATGATTTTTATATCAGACTCAAAGTAAGCTTTCGATTGGCTATTTGTGACTTCATCCTCGATATTTTTGTAGAAAACATCATAGTAGCCATCCAGTGTGTAATCCCCGGAAACTTTAGCGTTGGTGTACCTAGCAAATAATTCTCTAGAAAACTTGTCTGTTCTAGTTAGATCAGATTCTATTTCGGGGTTTATTTTAGATTCTATAGTCAATTCATCCAGTATGTCGTTTGGACCAGCTACAACCGGGCTTCTTCCTTGGCGTATCTCTTCTCCGTCGGGGGTTCCATCTCCATCTGTGTCAGCCTTGTTAGGATCGGTTGCCCAGAGCTCCTCTTCCCAATCTTTCAATCCATCTAAATCGGTATCTTTTGTAAGCTGTTCCCTTTGTTCTGTTACAGAAACATTATTTGCCAAATATGTCTCTTGGTTTACATAATTTCTGTAAGCATAGATTATGAGTCCAATAGTAATAATTGTTATCCCAACAATAAGGGAGGTCTTGATTCTCATAGCTATTATTATAGCAGATACATTTAGAAAAAAGACATAAATTTGTTAATTGATATTCTAAATCTGGTATAATTATCGTAATGAAAAAAAATCTAATATATTATCTGATCCCAGCTATCTTTTTGTTAGTAAATTCGATCGCTTATGCGCAATTAGGCACTGATGTTTACTGGAGGGATCTTTCTGTGGGGGCTACAGGTCAAGATGTGAAGGAATTGCAGATTTTGCTAAACAATGACCCAGAGACTCTAGTCTCAGAGAGCGGAGCAGGTTCTTTGGGTAACGAAACAGAATATTTTGGTTCAAAAACGAAAGACGCTGTAATTAGATTTCAAGATAAATATTACGAAGAAGTCTTAAAAACTGTTAATTTAAGCCACGGAACAGGTTATGTGGGAGCATCCACAAGAAGAAAACTCAACAATCTAGTCAATTCAATAACATCTTACTCAAAACCAATAGTTCAAGAGAATAATTCCGCTTCTGTTCAACAATCTGATCCTCAAAAGCTTGAAAACACCAACACAGTCAATGAAACTAACTACAAAAATAACACATGGCAGACTGAATATTCTCAAATCCAGTATGACAAAGAAACCTTTTTTGAGAGTATAAAGAAAATTGGGTCTTTACAGGGCATGGAAGAGAGTGAATTGGCTAAAATTGATTCATTGGTCAGAGAAGAAGCCAAAAAACAAGGCTATGGAAAGAATTTTGTACCCGAAGTTTTAGGAAGCGGAGGAAAAATTTACGAAACTCAAGCAAATCCTTTTTCTTTGAGGGGATTTTTTGGCAAGTTATTTAGTTTGGTTACTCCAAATTCAGCTCAAGCAATATCGGGCACACCTTTTGGAGGCAGGGTTTTGTTTCCTTTCCTTTGCACATGTAGCGGGAACTGGCTGATTACAATCACTCCCCACGCACCATCATATGTTGTGCTTTTAACATATTATACTGGTACGCAAATATATATGGGTTACAACATACCCTTTACTTTAGCCATGGTTGGAGAATACACACAAGGATCTCAGTGTGCAATCTACGCAGGTGTCACGTGTGTGAGCGTTCCCTCTCAAGGGCAAATAGGATCAGGTACAGGTAGCTCCCAGTTGTAGTTATTTATCTGCTAAGCAAAGCCATTTTTCTAAAGAAAGTTCCTCGGGGCGACTTTTTGGGCTTATTTTGCATCCTTCAAAATCCTCCACCTTCAAACCCAAAGTTCCAGAGAGCATCTTCCTTTTTTGCCCGAATCCTTTCTTTAAAAGCTCGAAAAAGGCTTTCTCTTCGTCGGTATTTTTAAACTGAGAAGAAATATTGTTTAAGGAAATAACAGCAGAATCGATGCTTGGTGCTGGAGAGAAGTTGTTTTTCGACACTTTTATGACTCTTGTTGGGGTGCTAAAAGCCTTAACTGACAGAGAAAGTAGGCTTTCTTTACCATCTCTTGCGATAATTCTGTCCGCTACTTCTGATTGCACCATGATAACCATCTTATTTGGCTTAAAGTCTGCAGTTAGGAATTTTCTGATGAATTGACCTGTTATGTAATAAGGAATATTTGCGATAACTTTGTAGGAATTTCCGTAAGCTCGCATTTCTTCGGTGTCGAAGTCTAGGATGTCTCGCTCAAGTAGTTCAAGTTTTCCGGTTCTTGAGTATTCTGAGAATTTCTCCTCCAGTATAGGAATCAGTCTACTATCTTTCTCAACAGCCACCAGCCTTTTCGCGAGAGGTAGCATTTTCTCTGTTAAGAATCCCATTCCTGGGCCAGTCTCTAGCACAATATCCTCAGAGTGAATCTCCCCAGCATCAATAATCGCAGTTCGTATCCTGCCTGATGTTAGAAAATTCTGCCCCAGTGATTTTTTTGCAAATCTCATACTCTTATCTTAATCCAGATATATTATTTTACCACCTCCATCAAACCTCTTTTCTTTTTCTACAAACTCTTCGTCAATATCAAAAATAAATTCAGAAGGCACATTGACTTGTTCTGAGCCATAGATGGTTCTGATTGAGGCGTATGAAAGATAGATTTTCTTTTTTGCTCTGGTTAATGCTACATAAAACAATCTCCGCTCCTCCTCTTCTCTAGAGGTGTCTGTCGACTCTTCTCCAAATCTGCGATGAGGAAAAAGATTTTCTTCTAAACCTGTTATAAAAACGGAATCAAATTCAAGTCCTTTCGAAGCGTGGACAGTCATCAGTCTTACAGCTTCCTTTTTTTCTTCCATTTCATCCTGGTCGCTTTGGAGCGCAGAATCGGTTATGAATTGTTCGACGGCTACTTTAGAATCCATATTGTCATAGCGTGTTACAAAAGTCACAAGCTCTTTCATGTTTTCAATTTTTTCAGCGTCTTCTTCGGTTTTGCCTCGATAATAATTTATCAAACCACTTTCTTCCATTATAAATTTAAGAGTTTGAGAGAGTGGTAGGGTTTCCGATTTTT
>Ga0066639_10006018_pt1 | contig 10155 bp, 9 predicted proteins | sample CryGeyCG2114_010_2_FD_59504 | JGI IMG/M metagenome (GOLD analysis project Ga0066639, IMG submission 59504) | Groundwater microbial communities from aquifer - Crystal Geyser CG10_big_fil_rev_8/21/14_0.10 | ecosystem: Environmental > Aquatic > Deep subsurface > Groundwater | place: USA: Utah... | reverse complement strand
TTAGCAGGTATGACATTTCTATATGGCTGTACTATGACATTATCATGTTGCTACGACACTGTTGAATTTTTTCAATACAGACTCGCGAGATTATGTTATAATAAAAAGTAATTATGCCCAAAGGCTTATCGGTCAAAAAATAAAAATCAAAATAATATGGTTTGGTATTAATAATATTGTTATATGAATATTTTTAATTATGCCGTCAAAGATTGCGCGGATATACTTGAGGAAATGAAAGTCAATCCAGCCAGAGGTTTGGGAAAAAAAGACATTGCCACGCGTGTAAAAAAATTCGGCTTGAATAAATTAACCTTAAAGCAAATTACCGGCTGGCATATTTTTTTCAGGCAATTTAAATCAGCTTTCATTTATTTGTTATTATTAGCCATGGTTATTACGGTTTTTTTAGGTGAAATGATTGACGCGATCATGATTTTTATTTTTTTAGTAATTAATACTTTCTTGGGTTTTTTTCAGGAATATCGTTCAGAAAAAACTGTGCAATTATTAAATAAATACACTGTGCCCAAAGCCAAAGTTTTGCGCTATGGTAAGATTGCACAAATAGCCGCATCCGAGTTAGTACCCGGTGATATTATTATTTTAGAAACCGGTGATAAAGTGCCAGCTGACGCCAGGTTATTGGAACAGCATAATTTAATTATTAATGAAACCGTTTTGACTGGCGAATCAATTCCGGTTTTTAAAAAAACACAAACCTTGCCAACTACACCACTTGCCTATCACCAGGCTGAAAATTTGGTTTTTGGCGGTACCTATGTTTTAAAAGGCGTGGCCAAAGCGTTGGTGTTAGCTACTGGTCAGCAAACAGCTTTTGGTAAAATTGCTAAACTAACCAGTGAATCAAGTAAGATTAGTGATTTTGAGAAAAGCATTACTCGCTTTTCTCGTTTTATTTTGAAATTAGTAGGCATGACTTTATTAATTATTTTTACTGCACACGTTTTAATCAAACAAGGTAAGGTGGATATTTTTGAATTAATTGTTTTTTCCGTAGCCTTGACGGTTAGTGTTATTCCAGAAGCTTTACCTTTGGTGACCACCTTTTCTTTGGCGCGCGGAGCTAAACGCATGGCCACTAAAAAAGTCATTGTAAAGCGTTTGTCGGCTTTGGAAGATTTAGGTGGTATTGAAATTTTGTGTAGTGATAAAACCGGCACGTTAACAGAAAATTGTTTGAAAATCGCTAATACCTACAGCGCCAGCGACAGTCAAACCATGTGGTTGGCTAATTTAGCCTCCTCCTTTGAGTTAAAAAAACAAACTGAGCCTTTTGACCTTGCTTTAATCAAAGGCTTGACTGCCGAACAAAGAAAAAGGTTGCATAAGGTTATTAAACTTGCTGAAGAGTCATTTGACCCTACTACCAGAAAAAACTCAGTCATGGTTAAAGATGGGCATAAAACCAGATTAATTGTGCGCGGTGCTCCCGAAACTGTCATAGCCATGTGCACTCAGCTTAGTCAGAATGAGAAAAAGAATATAGCCACTTGGATTAGTCGCGAAGGCAAACAAGGATACAGAGTTTTGGCAATTGCCCACAAGCAGTTAGCGGATGATACTAAAAAGAAAAATTTTGATTTTAGCAAAAACGATAAATTATTTTTTTCAGGAATTATTTCTTTTGTTGATCCTATTAAAGAAACAAGTTTTAATGCCGTTAAAAAGGCTAAACACTTGGGAGTGAAATTAATGATTTTAACCGGAGACAGTGTTGAGGTGGCCGGTGCCGTAGCTAGTGAAATAGGTTTGATTGACTCAAGTAAACAAGTAATATCTGGTGAAAAATGGCAGAAAGCCAAACTGGCGCAAAAAGAACAATATTTGCGAGATTATGTCGTATTTGCCAGAGTGTCGCCGGAGGAAAAATTTGATATTATTCAGAATCTAAGACAAAAATATATGGTCGGTTTTTTAGGCGAAGGTATTAATGACGCGCCGGCTTTAAAAATAGCCGGTGTTTCGCTAGTGGTGGATAGTGCCGCCGATATCGCCAGGGAGGCTTCGGATATTATTTTATTAAAGAAAAATTTATCAGTCATTATTGACGGCATCCAAGAAGGCAGACAAGTTTTTACCAATACCAATAAATATATAAAATCCACCCTGGCCTCCAATTTCGGCAATTTTTTTGCCATAGCCACAACATCACTTTTAATTGATTTTTTGCCAATGCTACCGATTCAAATTCTTTTATTAAATCTTTTATCCGACACTCCCATGATTTCCATTTCTACGGATAATGTAGATCAAGAGGAATTAAAATCTCCCAGGAAATATGAAGCTAGGGATATTATTTTTATTGCTATTTTTTTAGGTATGGTCAGTACTGTTTTTGATTTCATTTTTTTTGCTTTATTTTATCATACCTCACCGGCGGTTTTACAAACAAATTGGTTTATCGGCAGTGTTTTGACTGAAATAGCTCTGGTTTTTTCCATTCGCACCAAATCCTTTTTTATGAAGAGCTGTTGTCCATCAAGATCTTTGATCGGGTTAAGTGTAGTCACTTTAATTACTACAGTGATTTTGCCGTTTACCACTTTTGGCCAAAAAGTTTTTCAGTTCACACCGCCGACTTTTCAGCACTTACTTCTCATTTTGGCTGTAGTTATTGTTTATTTTATATTTTCGGAGACGGTTAAATTATTATATTATAAAAATTTTTACAATAAAAAATATCAGACACTAACCCAGTAGTCTGTTGATATTTTACCATTATTTATGAATTACAAACGTTTTATTATCTCTTTAATCTTACCGCAGTTAGCCTGGGTTATAGGCTCATTTTTTACCATATCCGCCATACCAGTTTGGTATGCGGTTTTAAACAAGCCGGATTTTAATCCGCCTAACAACTTGTTTGCTCCGATGTGGCTCACTCTCTATTTGTTGATGGGAGTAAGCGCTTATTTGATTTGGCAAAAATCAGATACTGACGCATCAGCCAAAGAAGCGTTGTTGATATTTTATTTGCATTTGATTTTTAACGCCTTGTGGTCGGTTATATTTTTCGGTCTGCGCCAAATCGGCGTGGCTTTGGTGGATATTACCATTGTTTGGCTGTTTGTCTTGCTTTTAATTATGATATTTTATCGCATTAATAGATTCGCTGCTTTTTTGTTGTTGCCTTATTTATTGTGGGTCAGTTTTGCCGGCATTTTGAACTATTATATATGGATTTTAAATTAATATTTGTTGTGTTTTTAATGAAAGTTTATTAAGATAATTTACACTATATTATAAATTAATAAAAATGATATGAAAAAAATCTTTTTTGTTTTAATTGGTTTAATGTGTATTGTGGGTTTAACCAATGTTGTCCGGGCTGATGTCAATGCGGTGACACCAAACATCAATGGCATTAACAAGGTTAATTATCGGGCGCATGTTAATCAGCTTAGCCAAGGCATACAGACAACTGATTTGGAATTTATTAGCCATCGTAATTTTTACAGTTGTTTTGAATACAGAACGGACGGCGATGTCAGCCAAAAAACCGGCGAAATCAATTACAATTCCGCCATCACTGACGGTCTGTATCCTTTTGTTTGCGTGAACAACAACAGCCTAATTAAAACAATTTCCGCCAATAATTATGTGGAAGTGCGCATGGTGTTTGGCGCGGAAACAGACGAACGTTTTGATTGGACCAGGTTTGATGTAGCGCAGGCTTTGACAGCTCCCGAAATTACCGGTTTTAAAAATCCTGATTTGTCATGCGGAGCAATCACCAATATTCATTCAACCACAGTTGATTGGACTGATTCAACTGGTGGCGTTGGTGGCGTAGTCGGTTATGATTATAGCATTAATTATCCTTTAGTAAATGGATCAGGACAAGGAGATTGGAATACTTTCGTGTTAAATTCACAACGCAGTGGATCATTAAACGAGGGAGTGCATACAATTAAAGTCAGAGCTAAAGATAGCGTTGGCAATGTTTCCGATTGGTCCAATGAATGCTTAATTATCGCCGATTGGACAGCCCCGGACGTGGTTATCACCAATCCGGCTGAAGATTCAATCGTTTTCGGCGTAGTGGATGTGCGCGGTTCAATAACAGACGCCCATCCGCACCATTATTGGTTGGCTATTTTTGACGCTAATTCGGGCGAGAAAGTAGCCGGACCGGGTACGGTCATGGAAACAGAGTCTTTGACAGACGCATCTTTATTGTCATGGAACACAACACAAGTGCCAAATGGAGATTATTTGATAAAGTTAGAGGCGCGTGATGCTGCCAATAATAAAGATGATGGCTCTTTGGATTGGCATTACGTGACAGTTAATAATCTTAAAACTAAAGATCAATGTAAAAAGGGCGGTTGGGTTTCATTTGCCAATCCTAAATTTAAAAATCAAGGGGATTGCGTCAGTTGGTTGGAAAGCAATGAAAATGCCAAAGGCAATAAAAAAAATAATTAAGCGTTAAAAAATTTAAAAAATAAAGCGGTTCATAAAAAGGAGCCGTTTTGTTTTTTTTGAACAGCTTTGATTTGCCGTAAATAAAATAAGCAGATGGTTTAAAAATAAGTTAAACATAATTATTAAACAGCGCATAATTAATGATAGTATGTTTATCCGCCCTAATAATTATTAAAAGTGTATTTTTATTTAAATTGAAAGAAAAATTACTTTGCCAACGTATTAAAATAAATACAAGGATTATTTTTAGCTAAAAATAAAGATATTAGCAGCCAATTTTTAATTGAAGCAGTCGCTTTGACTTTTATTGGCGGTATATTCGGAGTAGCTATAGGCTGGGGAGTGTCAATGCTGATTACCAAATTCAGTGGCACTACCACTTTAGTGAGTAGTTTTTCCATACTTTTGGCCTTTGGTGTATCGGCGGCTATTGGTATAGTGTTTGGTTATTATCCGGCGCGGCGCGCCGTCAAACTAAATCCTATTGAGGCCTTGCGATATGAATAGCACCTGTTTTTTATTTGATTTTTTGCAAATAAAATTTAATAATTAACGATATTTTATTTTGACAATAAGCTCAATTATGGTATAATTTCGCAATGGATTATATTATTTTTTTAATTACAAATTACGGTTATTTGATACTTTTTCCCATTGCCGCCATTGAAGGGCCGATCGTATCTTTGGCCGTTGGTTTTTTGGTATCTTTAGGTTATTTTCATTTTTTACCCGCTTATATTATTTTAATTTTCGGTGATTTGATACCTGATACATTTTATTATTATTTGGGACGTTTCGGTAACCAAAAAAAAATTTTAGAAAAATATAATCGTCGTTTTGGTTTTATTTTAAAAAATTTACATCATTTGGAAAAACTATGGCATAATCACGGCAAGAAAGTAATGTTTTTAAGTAAGTTGTCTTATGGCTTAAGCACGCCATTTTTAATAAGCGCCGGTTTGGTTGATTTGCCGGCTAAGAAATTTTTTTTATACGCGCTGCCTGTAACTATTTTTCAGTACGCAGTCATCATGTCAATTGGTTATTTTTTGGGACATTCATATTTGTTAGCTTTAAAATATATTGAATATACCAGTATTTTTGTGTTATTTGCGCTAGTTTTGTTTGTCAGCGGTTACGTTTTATTCAGTAATTATATACGCCATCAGATTATTGATATGGAAAAGTAAAATTATGAAAATTGCTATTTTCAGTGATAATTTTTATCCGGAATTAAGTGGCATCACCGACTCTCTACTTTTATTAGGTGAACAGCTGGCCGTTAACGGGCATAAAATCATGTTTGTTGCGCCTTATTATTCACATCATGATTATGTTTTAGGAAAAAAAGATAAACAAAAAATAAAATTACACCCCAATATCATTGTATTTCGTTTGCCGTCGTTTCACTATCCAAATTCTTTAACCGGTCAATCCAGGGTTGTAATACCGTTTGGTCGTGCCATTGCGCCTTTAAAAAAATTTCAACCGGATATTATACATACTAATTCACCATTCGGTACAGGCCTTGAGGCTTGGTTGGCGTCTAAATTTTTAAAAGTACCTTTAGTAGGCACCAATCACACGCCTATCGGTGAATTTATAAGCAGTAATTTTTTCAAGTCAGTGGCATTAAAATATTTTGTTTGGTATTACAACCGTTGCTTAATGACTACCGCCCCTTGCCGTTCTTTACTAAATGAAATGTCTAAGTTTGGTTTTTACCGTAAAAGTTTGATGGTTCCTAATCCGGTAGATTTAGAAAATTTTTATCCTATAATTGATGAACAACAAAAGAGTCAGTTAAAGTGCCATTTTAATTTAACCAAATTTAGCATCCTTTACACCGGTCGGCTGGCGAAAGAAAAAAACGTTGACATTATTATTAAAGCCATAGCCAAGGTTAAACCAATAATTACTGATGTTTCACTGGTTATTGCCGGTCGCGGTCGTTTTCAAGATAGCTTGCAAAGTTTGACTGATAATTTAAAGCTGCAAAATCATGTTAAGTTTCTTGGCATGGTGGATGAAAAAAACTTTTCAAAATTATATCAAGCCAGCGATTTGTTTGTAATCATGAGCGTAGCCGAATCACAAAGCTTAAGTTTAATGCAGGCCATGGCTTGCGGTTTGCCGGTTATCGGCGCTCAGGCGCGCGCTTTGCCAGAATACATAAATGCTACCAACGGTTTATTGGTTGCGCCTGGTGATGTAGGCTCTTTGGCAGAAAAAATTATTTATATTTTCAATAATCGCGACAAAGCTTTAGAACTTGGCAGGGGAGGTGTTAGCAGTGTGCAGGCATATATTGCCGTAGTAGTGGCCAAGCAATGGGAAAAAATATATAGTGATATTATAAAAACATATGGCGCAAAAACTTAAAATTAGTCTAGTTATTCCGGCATATAATGAATCAAAATACATCCGTGCGTGTTTGGAACACGTTTTAAAAAATAGTCATGGCCTACTTTCAGAAATTATTGTGGTTGATAATGCCAGTACTGATAATACTGCGCAAATTGCCGCACAATTTTCTGAAGTAAAAGTGGTGCGTGAAGAAAAAAAAGGTTTACCCTTTGCTCGTCAAAGAGGTTGGCTCATGGCTACTGGCGATGTTTTAGCCTACATTGATGCAGATACGCACATGCCCACCGGATGGTGTTCAACTATTACCAGAGAGTTTTCCAAAGACAAAACCTTAGCTTGTTTGAGTGGTCCTTATTCATATTACGATCTACCCTCATGGCAGCAGTTATTAATTAGAGGATATTGGTTAATTTTAGCTAGGCCAATGTATTTTTTTACCAAGTATATGGCTGTAGGCGGTAATTTTGCCATTAGTCGATACGCGCTTGAAAAAATGCAAGGCTTTGACACCTCTATTGATTTTTATGGAGAGGATACAGACATAGCTCGTCGCGCCAGTCGTTTTGGGCACGTAAAATTTAAATTTGATTTTATTATGCCAACCTCCGGACGTCGTTTATCCGGTCAGGGAGTATTAAAAACAATGATACTTTATATTTTTAATTTTTTTACCGAAGTTTTGTTTAAGCGCCCGGTGACTAAAAAATATATTGATATCAGATAATTTTATTTTATGAGTTTTATTTTCGCCAGGTATAAAGCGCATTTTAAGGATAAGAAATTTATCATATCTTTTCTTTTGTCTTTGCTGTTATTATTATTCAGTTTTTTTGCTAATTTTTATGCCATGGAATATGCCTCCGCTAAAGCCAGTAACGCGGTTACAGATGTTATTTTAAGCAATATTCGCGTTTATAACGTTAATATGTTTTTTGTTTACGGTTCTATTATATTTTGGATTTTTATTAGTTTGCTTTGCGCTTGGAAGCCGCAAAAAATGCCTTTTATCGCTAAAAACATCGCCTTTTTTGTTTTAATACGATCGGTTTTTATCAGTTTGACTCATATCGGACCATATCCAACACAATTAGTTATTAATTCTAATATTTTAAATCTATTTACTGCCAGTGGAGATCTATTTTTTTCCGGTCATACAGGACTGCCATTTTTGATGGCTTTGGTTTTTTGGAAAAATCTATACATACGCTGGGTTTTTATTGCTTCTTCAATTATGTTCGGTGTTGTGGTTTTGCTCGGTCATCTTCATTATTCTATTGATGTTTTAGCTGCCTTTTTTATCACTTACACTATTTATCATTTGGCTGAAATTATTTTTCAGCAAGATAAAAAATATTTTGACATTGAATAAAAACGTCGGCTAAGCGCCGACATTTGATGTTTAACTATTTTTTTTGCGACTTGATTTGACTCTTTCTGTTTCAGTCAGTAACATTTTACGCAAACGAATGTTTTTTGGTGTAATTTCCAAATATTCATCATTGGCCATAATACTCATGCCTTGTTCTAATGTTAAAATCAGTGGTGGCGTTAAATTAATGGCTTCATCGGATCCGGAGGCGCGCATGTTGGTTAATTGTTTGCCTTTGGTGGGATTGACTGCCATATCATTACCTTTGGCCACGTTACCAATGACTTGACCCTCATACACTTCAACATTAGCTGGTATATACAAAGTACCTCGTTCTTGTAAATTAAATAATGAAAAACCGAGTGCTTTGCCCGTGGTCATTGATATCATTGAGCCAAGTTCATTTTTTACTATATTGCCGGCATATGGTTTAAATCCGATAACATGTGTGTATAGTATGCCTTCGCCCCTGGTGTCTACTATAAATTCATTACGATAGCCCAATAAGCCGCGCGTGGGAATTTCAAAAATAATTTTAGTGTGGCCATGTTCTGGTTCCATTTTTAACATGTTGCCTTTACGTTTAGATAATTTTTCAATTACAGTGCCGGACATTTCTTCCGGGATAGTGATTGCGGCTTCTTCAAATGGTTCAAGTTTTTGTCCGTCTTCTTCTTTAATAATTACGTGAGGTTGAGAAATTTGTAACTCATAACCTTCGCGGCGCATGTTTTCTAATAAAATCGCAATGTGCATTTCTCCACGTCCATAAACTTTATAATGATCAGTTGCGGAAAAATCAATTTTTAAGCCAACATTAACTTCAAGTTCCTTTTCTAAACGTTCTTTCAATTGGCGATTGGTGACAAATTTACCTTCTTTGCCGGCAAAAGGGGAGTTGTTTATTAAAAAATTAAGTGAAATAGTCGGTTCATCTATTTTAATCGCTGGCAATGCTTCTTGGTTTTCATTATCGCAGATTGTTTCACTAATATAGATATCTGGCAGCCCGGCGATCATAACAATATCTCCGGCGCGTGCTTCATCAACCTCCTGGCGATTAATTCCTTCAAAGGTAAAAAGTTTAGTCACTTTGCCAGTGCGTGATTCGTCGACAGCGTTTTTAATCACTACTCTATCGGCTTGGTGTATTACGCCTTCATAAATTCTACCGATTGCCAGTCTACCTAAAAAATTATCATAAGCTAAGTTGAACGGTTGGACGAGTAAATTTTTACTATCTTTATCCGCACTTGATGCTACCACCACATTATCCATAATCACATCCAATAGAGGAGTTAGATCATTAGAATCATCTTCCAGTTTGTGTTTAGCTATACCAGTCTTGGCGATGGTGTATACAATTTTAAAATCAAGCTGTTCGTCATTAGCGCCCAGGTCCAAAAAAAGTTCATAAATTAACTCTTGTACGTGAGCGGGATCAGCTGCCGGTTTGTCTATTTTATTAATAACCACGATCGGTTTAAGCCCAAGCTCCAGAGATTTTTTTAACACAAATTTGGTCTGTGGCATCGGACCTTCTTGAGCATCCACCACTAATAACACTGAGTCAATGGAACGCAGTACGCGCTCTACTTCAGAGCCAAAATCGGCATGACCGGGCGTATCCACGATATTTATTTTACTACCTTTATAATTGATAGACGTGTTTTTAGAATAAATAGTGATGCCACGTTCTTGTTCCAAAGCGTTAGAATCCATACTAACTCCATCTTCCACCATACCGGTTTGGCGCATCAAAGCATCAGTCAAGGTGGTCTTGCCGTGGTCTACATGGGCGATAATAGCGATATTTCTGATTTCCATATAATAAATATTTTTCATAAAAAAATCGCCTAGCTATAAAAAGCGATTATTTTTTGATTTTTAAGCGTTAAATAAGTATAGTATATAATTATAAAAAAGTCAATAATTTGTGGTAATGTGCACACACATATGGCGGTTTT
>Ga0066639_10006017_pt1 | contig 10155 bp, 10 predicted proteins | sample CryGeyCG2114_010_2_FD_59504 | JGI IMG/M metagenome (GOLD analysis project Ga0066639, IMG submission 59504) | Groundwater microbial communities from aquifer - Crystal Geyser CG10_big_fil_rev_8/21/14_0.10 | ecosystem: Environmental > Aquatic > Deep subsurface > Groundwater | place: USA: Utah... | reverse complement strand
AAAACTTCGCCTCCTGTTGTTGTTTATAGAGAAACTATAACTAAAGAATCTCCTGAAGTAGAAGGAAAAACACCTAATAAACATAATAAATTTTTCTTTAAGGTTGCTGCAATGAGCGAGGAGATGGCTAAAGCTATCAAAGAAGGAAGAATACAAGAAGGAAGAATCAAGAAAAAAGATATGGAACTTAGAGATGTATTAGTCAGCTTAGGAATGGATTCAAAAAAAGCATTGAAAATAAAAGATGTATACAAAGGAAACATACTGTTTGAAGAAACAAAAGGTCAGATTCATCTAATAGAAGTAATGGAGATGGTTTGTGACATGTTCGAAGATGTCATGGAAAATGGGCCACTAGCAAGAGAGCCGAGTATAAGAGTTGTAGTTACTTTAACAGATATCAAGCTGCACGAAGATGCTATTCACAGAGGCCCTGCACAGGTTTACCCTGCAGTAAGAGAAGGTATAAGAGGAGCGATGATGAATGCAAGACCTATGTTGTTTGAGCCTTTACAGACAATACAAATAGAAGCTCCAGAAGAGTTTATGGGAGCTGTTTCAGCATTGATCAGCAACAAAAGAGGGCAACTATTAGATATGCAGCAAGAATCTGGCTTGATAATTGTAAAAGCAAAGCTTCCTGTAGGAGAGATGATCGGATGGAGTTCAGACTTAAGGTCAGCTACAGGCGGAAGAGGAAGCTCATCTTTGATTGACCAAAACTATGAAAAACTTCCAGAAGAGCTGCAGCAAAAGATAGTAAAACAGATCAAAGACAGAAAAGGTTTGACTGATGCTCAAGTCGGAGTATAATAGCAAAAGGTTTTAAAATCAAGATTTTAAACTATTTGAGATTTCCTGTGTGGAAATCCCAAAGGTTTATAAATGAAATATAATTTCCAAATACCTGTAATTTTTATAAATTAATCGAGGAGGAAATAAAAAATGGCAAGTACAAAACCACATATAAATATTGTATTTATCGGACATGTTGATTCTGGTAAATCTACTTCAGTTGGAAGACTATTGTTTGATTCTGGAAATGTTGACGAACAGTCAATGAGAAAGCTAAAAGAAAAAGCAGAAGAACTTGGAAAAGGTGGATTTGAGTTCGCTTTCGTCATGGATAACCTTAAGGAAGAGAGAGAAAGAGGAGTTACAATTGACTTAGCTCACAAAAGATTTGAAACTTCAAAATATTATTTTACCATAATTGATGCACCAGGTCACAAAGACTTTATCAAGAACATGATTACAGGAGCATCACAAGCAGATGTTGGAGTATTGGTTGTTGATGTCATAAATGGTGTACAAGCTCAGACAAAAGAGCACGTTTTCTTATCAAGAACACTAGGCGTTAACCAACTTATCATAGCAGTAAACAAGATGGATATGGGCGGTTATGATGAAGCAAAATTCAACAAAGTCAAAGCTGATGTTTCTGCTTTGCTTAAAACAGTGGGTTACAAGCCAGAAGAGATACCATTCATACCAGAAGCTGCTTTGGTAGGAGATAATGTTTTCAAAAAATCAGAGAAGATGCCATGGTACAAAGGCAAGACATTAATAGAACAGATGGACGAGATAAAACAACCTGAAAAACCAGTTAATTTACCATTAAGACTTCCTATCCAAGATGTCTATAACATAACTGGAATAGGAGTTGTACCAGTTGGAAGAGTAGAAACTGGTGTAATGAAGGTTGGTGATAAAGTTACAATTGTTCCTGGAAGAGAAGGAAAAGGAATTTCAGGAGAATGTAAAACAATAGAGATGCACCATGAACAAATGCAGAAAGCAGAGCCAGGAGATAATATAGGATTTAACGTCAGAGGAATCGGCAAGAAAGATATTGCCAGAGGAGATGTACTTGGACATAGTGATAATGTACCTACTGTTGCTACAGAGTTTACAGCACAGATGGTTGTTCTAAACCATCCAACTGTCATAACTGTTGGCTATACACCAGTATTCCATATACACACAGCTCAAGTAGCCTGTCAAGTTATTGCTATTGAGAAAAAACTAAATCCGGCAACTGGTGAGGTTTTAGCTGAAAACCCAGATTTTATCAAGAATGGGGATGCAGCTATTGTTAAGATAAAACCAGTGCAGCCATTAGTAATTGAAAGACAAAAAGATATTCCTGAAATGTCAAGATTTGCTGTCAGAGATTCTGGAGCAACTGTTGCAGCAGGAATGTGTATTGATCTGGTCAAGAAATAAACCACCTTTATTTTTCCTTTAATTAGGATCATGGTGACCTGACGATTATCATGTGGCACGCCTGAGAGACTTAAAATGCAAAAAGCAAGAATAAAACTAGCATCAACAGACATCAATAAGATTAATGATGTTTGCGGTTACATTAAAGATGTAGCTGAGAAAACAGGCGTGGCTATGCATGGCCCTATTCCTTTGCCTACTAAAAAGCTTAAAGTTACTACTAGAAAATCTCCTTGCGGCGATGGAAAAGCGACTTGGGAAAGGTATGAGATGAGAATCCATAAAAGACTTATTGATTTAGGTCTTGATGAAAGAGCACTTCGTTTGGTTATGAAAGTACAGATTCCTGAAGGTCTTAATATTGAGATCGAGATGGTTGATGTTTAAGTTCTAAGTTTGTTTTTATTTTTCTAAACTGTTTAGAAATTTCATTTCTAAAAGTTTATAAATTAAGATAAAATATCATAATTTAAATGCCGCCGTGGGACAATTCGGTACTCCGCAAGACTGGAATTTGATTTCAAGATATCTTGTTTCCGCAAGGATTTCCCAGTTCAAAAGCTCGAAGGTTCAAACCTTTGGTTTGAAAGTCTGGGCGGCGGCGTTTTTTTATTAATAATCTATGTTGCCCCCATAGTCTAGACCGGTCAAGGATAGGGCCTTCTCGAGGCTCTGACACGGGTTCAAATCCCGTTGGGGGCATTGTACCTTTTTGTATAACATTTGGGCAACATTTATATAGTTGCTCTACTTTCTTATTCTTATGGTTGAGCAAAACAAAAAGATTATCGAGGATTTAATCAATCATCTTAAGCTAGGAAAACCAATTCTAAACAGAAGAAGAAAGCCGATAGATAAAGCTACAGAAAAGAAGTATTGGGTATGGTTAAAAAAATTAGATATATGGCTTAACAAGCCTTTTAATGATATTACAGACCAAGATATAGACCAGCTAAGAAAAGACCTTAAGAATGATAAGATAAGGCAAAACAATGGAAAGCCTTATTCTGATGGCACTAAAAGGGATATTGAACAAAAGTTCATCAAGACACTTCTTAATTATCTTGGAAAATATGAATTAGGCTTTTTCCTTACAACATATAAAGATGAAAGCGAGATTCCATCATTGATGAAAACAGAGGTTGAAAAGCTTGTTTCTCAAAGTAAGCTTAGAGATAAGGTTATTTTACAGATACTTTTTGATGGCGGCTTTAGGGCTGAGGAGTTTCTAAATGTTAAATTCAAAGATCTTAAAGATGAATCTTTGAAAAGCGATGGCTATTACAAGATAAGAATAACTAAAAGCAAAACAAAGCCAAGAACTGTTGGCTTAACTCTGCCTTTAACTACAGAGATCATAAAAGACTGGCTTGAAGCAAATAAAGACAAGATTGGAACTAATGCTCCTTTTGTTGATTTGTCTTACAGACACTTAAATCTGATAATAAGAAGGATTGGACTTAATGTGTTAAAGAAAAAGATAACTCCTCATCAAATGAGGCATAGTTCTGCAACCTATTACTGCCATTATTTAAGCAAATATCAATTATGCAAAAGATATGGCTGGTCTATGAATTCTAACATGCCTCAAAGATATATTGATAGAGAGGGAGTCGAAGACGACTCTATCAATAAAAAAGTAGTTGGCGAAGAGAACGCTTCCTTCTTCAAAGAGGTTAATAAATTGAAGGAACAGGTAAATTCTAAGAATGAAAGGATAGTTGATATGGAAGATAGGCTTAAAAAAGCAGAAGACATGATGAATAAGCGTTCAGATTTTTACGAAAAATATGATTCTGTCTTATTTGACATTATCAGAAGAATGCCAGAAGATAAGCTTAAGAATATGATTTTAGATAAAAAGGCGGTGAGGGAGTTAATCAGATTAAAAGAGTCCGCCTAAGATGTTACATAAGACCATTTACTATAAATACTATAAAATCATCAAAAATAAAAATGTCAAAAATCTATTATCGTTTTTAGATACGCCTAAAAGTTATTTTGAGATTGTTAAAAAGGTTAAAGAGGATAATAGCTTTAATGCAGTATCACCTAGGCAAGTAACTACATACCTTTATAACTTAAAATCTGTTGCAAGAATAATTGATATACCTCAAGACAGCAAGGAAACGCCAAGAAATGAATATGCTTTCTATAAATTAACTAGATTAAAGTTTAAGCCAAATGCTAAATATATGTATTTTTCAACCCCTATTGCTTGTGATTCATACCTATTTATAAGAAATGTTATCCATGCTCAAAATATAGAACTTTCTCCAGACAATGCACAATTTGTAGAAAATGACCTCAGAACAATATTAAGTTTTTTGGAGTATATATCTTATCATTATTCTTTCATAACAAACAAGAAAAAATTAGATTACTTAAAAAAGAGCTATTCCATAATAGAAGGAGAGCTAGGCTATTATGGCAAAATCTTTATGGAAATTTGGATATCAAATAAAGCAATGAGTCATGCACTTCGCATTAATTATAATCAAAAAGATCCAAGATTTAAGAAATGTATTGATAAAATCTTTAATCTGCTTGTTGAAATTGAATCGAAAAGAAAAGACTATTATGAAGCAAAAGATGATGATAATCGTAGATCAGAATCATTATTAAGATATAATCCTCTCAGAGTAAATATTGCTAGCAAGGTAATTATATTCTAGAATCTATATTTTGTACACTATTCGTCAGCATTTAAGTATTGATTAAATATACTTCTCAGTTATGAACGAAAATTCATATATGCAAGGATTGAAGTGTTTGCGTCTTTTAAGTGCACTTATAGACGAGACAAAAGATGAAGACTTGCATAGTTCTGAAGTTAGTAGTTCAGAAAAAATTTCCTCTTTAGGGCCTCGAGAACCTTGGGGTCCTGAAGAGGAAATTAAAAGGGAATCATGTAAAATGTTTAAGGAGTGATGCAGATGATAAAATATAGATTAATCGGAAATGATAAATCAGGAATAAAGATTTTACCTAAAAATTATAAGAAATGGTTTTCAAATTCAATATATGATGGAGACTTATACCAGATGTATGAAGATGGATTTTCTAAAATCTTCTTTTTATTTGGCAAATACATGCAAGACAGATTTGGAAAAGAAAGGGTAAAACATTTCTCTACTAAATACAAATTCGAATTTTATTTTCCATATTTCATGGTTGCACAATGGAGGAGAAAACCATTCTCTATAGTAATCAACTTTAATTATCTCCAATATATGAACAAGAGCTTCTTTAACCATATATCTAAAAGCCACGATTTCGAGGATTTGAAAGACTTTGTTAAAAATATGATTGATGAGTATTTCTTCTATATTGATACCTTTTTAACAATATTAGAGGATAAATGGGAAGAGAAGATGAAAGGTTATGATAAGAAGTACCTTAACATATTCAGAAAGCTGGTTTTAGATGAATTAAAGAGTCTTGAAGTAGTTACATTAGACAACCTATCTGTTACAATGGACATACACTTTGATAATCCTTATATCAAAAACATGTTTTTTAACGTTGTCAAAAATATAGAAAAAGACCATTACAAGACTATGACTGTATCAGATGAAACCATATTCTTTTATCCTTATAATAGGAATCTGCAAATTATAGATAAATCCATTCCTAAATTAAGGTTTTACGACAAACAAAAGGATACGGTTTACAAGTATTATAAAAAGAAAGAGGGCATTAAAAAGGTCTCAGTTTCAGATTATTCTAGTGAATCAGATAAATTCAGAGTATTTGAAGAGATTGATGCTTATTCTCAAAAGAAAGCCACTTTAGAACATGATTTTAATGAATCCATTGGTTTCCTTAACAATACAATCAGGTTTGAGGTAGACTTTGGCAAAAAATCATTTAAACAGAAGTTCGGAAAGGTTAATTTCTTTGATTTTCATTTAGACAATGAAGCTATCATCAAAGAATACTTATCAGAGTTATTGGACATGCAGTCTTCTGATTTAGTAGAGGTCATTTTTTATGATCAAGTAACTAAAGAAAAGAAGCTTGCTCGAATCAAGAATATAAACAAGTTTGAAGCTTCTGGTGATATATTGAATTATTATAACTTAGTAATAAAGCACTCAGAGCTGCTTAATCTAATCAATTTTAAGATGATTGAGTATAAAGATGGAAAATACAATGATACTTACTTTAATCGCCATCCTAATACGATTAATAGCCAGATAATGGAGCTAAGAAGAGATGGAATACTTAGGGGTAAAGGTAAGAACATTGTCTTAAATCAACCCTATGGAAGCTTACTGGATGTTTTTAATCATTTTTATATTTATAATCTGTTAACTAGCAAAGGAAATGCTTCTTCAGAAGCAAGGAGCTAAGCCTAGGCGTAGCCTGGCTGAGCTCCGTTTCTTCTGCGTTAGCAGTTATAATATATATGATAAATAAAAACAGTAGATGAGACGTAAGTATAGAATATGTTAGTTTCGATTTTTTCTAGGAAAAAAATAAAAAGAAGCAAAATTTTATATAATCAGTTTACTTTCAAAATTTACATGAATAATGAGATAAAAGATAAAAACGAAGAGAAATCTATGCCCCACAAAAAATTTCCTAATGAGTTAAAAGTGAGGTTAACTGACGAGATAAAAATAAAAAACCCAATATGGTGGAGAGAGATATTAAACATTAAATTTCTCATTCCAACTATTATTTCTTTGCTTGCTATTTGTATTGCTCTGAATGTCCATTCACCATTTAAATTAAACGTTTACTCAAGTGGTGCTTATATTATACCAATTACTGAAGGTGAATTAACTTATGTTATCCCACTTGAATTTTTAAATGAAGGAGCTAAATCTGGTACAGTAGAAGATATCTATCTTATTGTAGAACATGAGGGTATTCGAAGTAAATATTTGGCAAAATATGAAGTTGATTTGGTTAAGATGAACCAAAAAGAGTATTGGGATACTCTAAACTATAAAATTAAACCTTTTCAATCATTTGGGCTTAAGGATGAAGATACAATCTCTAAAGCAATTTATTTTTCTTCTGAAAACCCAGCTGAAGCAATGATTATTGAAGAAGGTAAATATTTACTAAAAATTTTTATAAAACATTCTAAAAGTGAAGAGTATAGTAAAATGTTAGAACTTAACTTATATATTTCTGAACTATCTAAAAATTCAGCTCTTTCAAGAGATATTGTATTCTTGAGAAGCCCCGGAGGATATGATTCAACAAGGTTTTCTATTAATGAAACTAATATTTGTACTAGTACAAAAATGTGCGGATAATTTTTGTTTATTTCTTCTTTGCATTGATGTATCACTCAATTCACTTTGCTCCGAAAAGACTCTGCTGGTGCAAGTTCGAAACTTCTTAACTGAAATTGACAGCGACTAAACGTGAAGTTATGCGTTAAACATATATGTTAAACTCAATTTTTTGCCGACCCTAATGATATCTTTTCCTGAAGATTAAGTAGAGTGCTAACCAGAATAGAATTCCAGTAATTACTGAAATTTGTAAGCTACTACTAAATAGGATGATTAATACAAAAAAGAAGTATGCAATTTGAAAGGCATCAAAAACTTTTGTCCATTCACCTGTCTTTTTTAATTCATAATCACTTAAATTTCTGGAACGAATTATTTTGTCCATCAATCCATCATAAGAAAATCTAATATTTGATAAAGAGATTATTACTCTAATATAAAAAAGGATAAATCCAAAAATGATTGTACCAACAATTAGTTTTGTTAATGGTTCTGTCCAACTTATTTCTTTTTGGAATAATAGATATAATCCTCCAACTGCTATTGAAATTATAGTAAAAAAGACTTTTCCACTAAATGAATTATCTTCTTTAATCCAATTTAATCTCACATTGATTAATTCTTTCTCCCTATCTGATAATTCTCTTACCATTTATTATAGTATAATAGACTAGGTATATATAACTTATTGTTTGACTTGTCAGCAAAAACATTTCGGTCGAAATTCGACCTATTTACTAAAATATTCTTTAACCAAATCACAATACCTAGAAAGAATTTTATTATCAAATTTAGGTGACATCCATTGTTCTAATGGTCTAAATCTTCCACCATTCAATAAATCACTTGCTTTTGCTATCTTAAAACAAGGCTCTGTTAAACTAACCACTAGAATAAAAGCGTCCTTCCAGAAATAATCTTTTTTTAATCTATATTTACCCTCAGCTGAAAACTTCGCTTCTACGAAATTGACATACCCATTATCCTCAATTATGAAGTCAGGAGCCTGCCTGATCATATTATTGATATTATTGCCTCTTTGAAGCCTCCCATTAGCTTGAGTAAAGCTTTGTAATATTGCTTCATATCCAAATCTATAGATGTTAAAGCCCCTATCTTTGAATAGCTGTTCAACTATACATTCTGCTATCCTTCCCCTTAATAGATTCTTGTTGAATAAGTGATTTACCATATATGCATATTTATGCAGATGTAGTATAAATAGATATTGGTACTAAAGTGCATATATGGCTAGAAAGACCATTTCAATAATAAATGAAGTTAAAAAGGTACTTCAAAAGGGAGATGAACTTTCAATAAGGCAGATTTCTATAAAGACTAAATCACAATGGAGAACAGCAGAGCACGCTTTAGAAATGATGAACTCTTTGGGTATTGTTAAAGAAAGGAAAGGCGATTCTACAAAGAGAGATGAAAGGTTATTTAGATTGAAGTAGGAAAGTTTTTAAACACTATCTATCTTCTTAAAGAATTATGAAAAGAATAATTTTAATTGTATTTTTGGTTCTTTTTTTCTTAAATTTAGATATTGCGTTTTCTAAAGAATATGAAACTATACTAGATTTTACTGAAATCCAAGTTACAGATAATGAGTTTAAACAATGGATGCCAGATGTTTCAGGAGATAATGTAGTTTGGTTAGATTACAGAAGCGGTAATGCAGATGTTTATATAAAAAATTTAGCTACGGGGGTTGAAAAACAAGTAACAAATACAAAGCATGACGAAAGTCGTCCAATTATAAATGGAAATTATATACTTTATTCAGAACCAGAGAATCAGATATTTTATGTATACAATATTGAGAAAAAAACTAAAGAAAAAGTGCCTATTGATTTCTGGCCTCCCCAATACCCAACCATCAACAAAAATAAAGTTTTAATACCAACAGAGACTTCTAAGCGTTTAGCCCAAGAAACATTAGTTTATGATATCCCTAACAAGAAGATACAAGCATACTCAACGCCAAAAACCCATTTAGACAATGGTTGGTTTTGGTTGGATTTAGTAGATTATCCTAATTTCTTAGTTGAAGAGGGAGTATATAATATTGAAACAGGAGTAACTAATAAAATAAAAATTGTAAATTCATGGGGGTTAGAAAATGGATTGGCTTTTGGTTATGTTTCAGGTAACTTTATATTAGTAGATATTACTAGAAATGAAATATTAAAAACAGTTAGTCCAAACATAATCGGCAGTTTGACTGGTGCTACAAAATTTTTCAAAAATAATCTTCTTGTTTGGGATCAAAAAGGTAGCTCAATATTTATTGTAGACCTAAATACAATGAAGAAATACTCAATTGATAGCAATAGTGTAACAGATTATAATGGTCGTTTTGGATTTGATGGTGAAACTATAGTATGGGCTGACACAAGAAACAGGGATAAATTCCCTTTACATCCTGGAATAAATGATGACATCTATGCAATAAAAATTAGATATAAAGAAGTAGAAGTTGTTCCTCTAGCCGAACCTGAACCTATCGAAGAAGGAAACGATAAAGGCGGGTTTAGTCTTGGAGCTAAATTTTTAGGAATTATAATAATTATAGTTATTTTTTCAGCAATTTCTAATATAATAAGAAAAAAGAAGGAGAAGGATGAACAAGAAGCAAGGGAAGAAAGGATAAGGATATTAAAATTGAATC
>Ga0066639_10006016_pt1 | contig 10156 bp, 10 predicted proteins | sample CryGeyCG2114_010_2_FD_59504 | JGI IMG/M metagenome (GOLD analysis project Ga0066639, IMG submission 59504) | Groundwater microbial communities from aquifer - Crystal Geyser CG10_big_fil_rev_8/21/14_0.10 | ecosystem: Environmental > Aquatic > Deep subsurface > Groundwater | place: USA: Utah... | reverse complement strand
CTTCTGCCTTTCTAATCTTTATACGCTTTCTTTTTTGCACATAGAGAACAAATAGAAAGAGCCCAAGGGCAACCAAGCTAAAAATGAAGGCCAGAATATATGGGACAAGTTCTCTCATGAATTTATTTCCAAAAATAATTACAATACATATTTTGACATGAAGGCTCTGTCTTTTTAAAATTTTAATAGTAATTTATACAAATTAGTCTGCCCAAGGATGGTCAAATGCAACATTTTACGCCCAAAAAAGTCTCGCAACTTTTTTCACTTAATAATGACCCAATGATTTTGTCGGAGTTTAAGCCCTCTACTCGTCAAAAACAAGGCCTGTTTGAAAAGGATTTGTTTACTATCGATGATGTTCAAAAAATTGGGGAATGTAAGGGATTTTTTAAGCGTCCTCAGCGCCCCATGGTCATGACATTTTTTACCACCAAAGGTGGAGTTTTTAAAACCACCCTGGCACTGAATGTTGCAAGAATGTCAGCCTTGCATAATATTAGGACATGTATCGTCGGTCTGGATGTTCAGGGCGATATAACCCTGGCCATGGGTGTTTTACCGCAAGAAAGTGAGGAAGGTGAAATTAATGACGTTCTCAATCGATATGATGAGGTCAAAGGTATTTATGATATTTTTACTGGCCGTTCTCAAGTTTCACAACTTCTTCTCGATAGCGATATCCCGGGTTTAAAGGTCATACCTGAAACGCCTGAGCTTGTTGCCATGGCCGATGCCATCGCTGGAATGAATAGACGAGAGTATTGGCTAAAAGAAAAAGTAATCGCGCCCCTAAAGCTCATGTTTGATTTAATTATTATCGACTGTTCGCCTAACTGGAATAGACTAACTACCAATGCTTTAATGGCATCAGACATTCTGGTCTCGCCGCTTGAATGTAAAATTAATAATTTTAGAAATTTAAAAATCTATCGTCGCATGCTGGAAGAATTTCAAAACGATATGCAAATAGATCTACCAGTACTCTTTGTTCCTACTCGCTACGCTGCAAATAAAAAGCTTAGTTGCGATATCCGCGATTGGTACCAATCAAATCTTGAGCAAGTCAGCCCTGTGGGAATTCGCGAGTCGACAGCAGTTGAGGAGTCAATGGCCTTGCGAGTTTCTCTTTTGGAGCACCGCGCATCGGGGGAAATTTTGTGTGAGATGAAGCAAGTCTTAAGTTGGCTTGCCAGCGAATGCCTAAGCCGGTCTGAAGATGTAACTAATATCAATAGCTTGGATGGTCAGGCCTCTTCTTTGGCAAAAAAAACTGGGATCTCTTATCAATCTCAACTTTTATGATAATGCCCAGTGTGTTAAAAAGGCCTTACTTTGATGAATTGTAATTAACTTACTTGGAGAGTGTCTCATGGCCCTTGGTTTAGATGATGTATTGTCTAAGAATCGAGTGACAATACAAGATCCCAAAGTTCAACCACTAGTGAATTTTGAATCTGAAACCCCGGACTCCTCAAATTGTGAACCACTAACTGTCATCGCTATGACTGAAAGCTCGCTGGTCAGCAAAAAATCTCTTATGCCCTGGCAAGCGGCAGAAAAAGCTACGGTTGGCGAAGAAACGACGGCAATGGGACGAGCTAAGATTGCTATTAAAAAAGCGCAGAGCATTTTAGAGCAAAATGACACTATGATTTCAGATATTCATAAAAGAAGATCTCAAATAGACGCCAGTCAATTAAAAAAAGAGATGGCTTCGTTAAGTACGCAGGTGGCAATTGCTCCCTATATTCATTATTATAAAGGAACCAGTTGGTTGGATCGAATTAAGTTCATCCTGTTCCAATAATTTTCTCAAGGAACTATATATGGACAATAAAGAACATAAGAAAAAAAAGCGTCAAGAAAAATTACTCAAGCAGAAAGCACGCGCACATCACAAACAGGCCCATGCGCATGAAATAATTGTTAAAGAAAAAAAGTTTGGGCGAGTTCAGCTAACAGTCATGTTTGCATTGATCTTTATTGCTGCCGCCTTTGTCTTTTATAACATGAAAAACTAGGTCATCGACTGTCTTTTTTTGTAGGCATAATATTTGGCCTGTCCATTTTTCATTCACGTTTGTCTTTAAGGAGTTTTGATGTCCCTCTATAAAGTTGGTCAACGCTGGCTAAGTGAAGCTGAACCAGAACTTGGTTTAGGTCTTGTTATGGAAGTGCTGGCAAGGACTGTGACAATCTTGTTTCCGGGATCAGATGGAATGAGAACCTACGGGATATCAGGTGCCCCTTTAAGAAGAGTTATTTTTGACGTCGGCGAAGAGATTATAGACAAGCAGGATCAGGCACATATTGTCCGATCTATCTTAGAAAGTGATGGCATCTATTCCTATGAATGTGACGATTTAAGCATTAATGAAACAGAAATTTCAGGTAATATAACCTTCAACCGTCCTGAGGAACGATTCCTGGTCGGACAGTTCGATTCTAACGATTTGTTTAATCTAAGATATCAAACCTTGAAGAAGAAACAATTCATGCAGCATTCAAGTGTTCGGGGGCTAGTGGGTGGAAGAATATCTCGCATTCCTCACCAACTATTTATTGCAGATCAGATTACCAGTAACGATTTCCCTAGAGTTTTATTAGCTGATGAAGTTGGATTGGGCAAAACAATTGAAGCTGGCTTAATTATCCACAAACTGTTGCTAAGTGGCCGGGCCGAGCGAGTACTCGTGGTGGTTCCTGATTCTCTCGCATACCAATGGTTTGTCGAGATGTTGAGAAAATTTAGATTAAGCTTTGCGGTAGTTAATCAAGAAGGTTATCACGAAAAAGACAGCAATCCTTTTGAAGAAAATCAGTTAGTCATCACCGGTACAGGTTTTTTAAAAGGTTCGAGCATTGGCCGAGATATGGCCCTGGCAGCCAAATGGGACGTTTTAGTGATTGATGAGGCCCATCAGTTAAAATGGAGTCAAAGGGAGTGTAGTGAAGAATATCAAATGATTGAAATTCTCGCCCAGGCCACACCTAGTGTCCTGCTTTTAACTGCCACGCCAGAGCAAATGGGGGCAGAGGGGCACTTTGCCCGATTACGTCTGCTTGATCCAGAAAAATACTTTGATCTGACAGAATATATAGAAGAAGAACGCCATTTTGAAGAGCTGGGGAATTTACTGAAATATTTAATGAGTAATGAAAATGCAAGTTCTTTTGACGTTGAAAAAAAGAAACAGCTGCAGGAATTGAGAGGAGAAGAGATTAATTTTGATTCACTTGAGGAGCGCAAAATCGCCGCCAGGGATATCGTTGATAGGCATGGGACTGGTCGTATTTATTATAGAAATTCACGTGTCAAAATGGCGCAAGAATTTAAATTCTTTCCCAAGCGCTTAGTTTATTCATATCCCTTGGAGTTGATAAAAAGTAAACGCCAAGATCAGGCACTTGGCGATGAGATTGAAGGTCATGCCGAGACAGGGAATTTAGGTCTATCATTTGATGCGAAGTCAGCCTGGTTGATCGAATTTTTGCAAAAAGGGCCCGATGACAAAATTTTATTGATATGTAAATCAAAGGCCAAGGTGCTAGAACTTGAAAAAGTCTTGCGCGAATTTACAGTAGGCGTGAGCTGGGGAGTATTCCATAGTGATCTGACTTTAATGGCACGAGACCGTCAGGCTGCCTTTTTTGCAGAAACTGATGGTGCCAGAATTTTATTATGCACAGAGATAGGTAGTGAGGGCAGGAACTTTGAGTTTTGTCAGCACCTAATTCTTTTCGATATCCCGCAAAATCCAGATTTACTTGAGCAACGAATTGGACGATTGGATAGAATTGGCCAGAACAAAGATATTCATATTCACGTCCCTTGTATTCAAGACTCCTGGGAGGAGTTGTTTTTTCTTTGGTATAATTCAGGGCTCAATGCCTTTGAACATTATGCGCGCGCCGGCAGATATGCTTTCTTACATATGAAAGATAAACTGATGAAAGCATTCAAGCATCCCAAAGAGTATTTGAAAACAAACTCCGAATCAATGATGACATTAATTGAAGAGACCCGGGAATTTTCAAAAAAAATGGAGCATCAACTAGATGCTGGACGAGATTATTTAATAGAGATTAACTCCTTTAACCATGATGATGGTGAGCGCCTGGTTAAATTAGTGACGGCAAATGAGGGAGGAAACGATTTAAAAGATTATATGGAGAATGTTTTTGAGCACATGGGAGTAGATGCCGAAGATTTAGATGGGGAGAGCGACTATATTAGGCCAAGTGATAATATGTTTATTCCTCATTTCCCCTGTCTACCAAATGATGGCGTTTCAGTCACCTACCGTAGAACTAAGGCCTGCGAGCGCGAAGATATGGAATTTTTAACTTGGGACCATCCCATGGTCACAGGGGTTATTGATACCATACTTGGGCATCAGTACGGCACTGTTGCCATTGCCCAGAGGTCGAATTCGCAGTCGACAAAAATCATGCTTGAAGCAATTTTTGTTATGAATGCAATTGCTCCCAAGTATCTTGCAGTGGAAAAATTTCTGCCCATCACTCCAGTTCGAGTGCTGATTACGGTTGAGGGAGAAGATTTATCGCAGAAATGGCCGAAAGAAGTTGTTGATAGCAAGATCTCAGAGGCATCTACCGATCTAAAGAAGCAGGCCCCGCGCATTGGTAAAGAAAGACTTAAGGCATTGATTAAAAGTGCCCATGCTTTTGCTGAGAAAAGGGCCTCAGAGATTCGCCAGAATGCAGACAAAGAAGCTACCAAAGCCTTGGGCCATGAAATAGATCGACTAGAGTATTTGAAGACTTTGAATAAAAATATTACACCGGCTCAAATAGAACGGCTGAGAGAAAAAATGCGCTTAATTGAAGAGAGTATCGGGCATGTGCAGGTCGGGCTAGATTCATTTCGACTTATCTTTTAAAAATTTGTAGACATCATTTTCAGTGAAGCAACCCAAGACAGAAGGTCCAAATGCTTCTTGTAATTGATCTTTACTTTTGCCCATAATCAGTGCCTCTAAGGCCTTTTGGCAGGTGGCCTTGGGGTAGCGATTTGGGAAATTTTGACAGTGTTTTTGATACTCTGTTTCCGCCCGGGGACTACCCTTAAATGACTGCATCGACAGATCTTCACAAATTTGAGCATCATACTTTTTGTCACAGGCACAAGAAATAAACAGTAAAATTGCAATATATAAAAGCTTCATGTTTCAAACAATCCTTCCGCTTGTAAAACCTTGATAAGGGCCTGAATTGTCTTCAACTGATAATTACCAACTTCTTCTATCTGCAGTTCTTTGGCTGCTTGTTTGGCATGAACTTTTTGACTAATGACTCTTTTATCATAGTTATTAACTAGTGATAGTATCTCCTCGGATTTCGTCAGTTTTTTCTTTTTTTGAGGTCCTGTTCCGCCCATATTTTCTTCATGATTGCGAACTAGTTCAATGACATTTTCATTTACGTAAGGTTTATCGGCCAGCAATTTAACTGAATCCTCCACGTGAAATTTGTAAATGCGATAGTCAGCTGGAGTAAAATTTTTCTTTGGCTTCATAAATAATAATTTGTCATCTCCCTGCAGTCTGGTGATACCAAGATCATGCAAGAGGGCAGCGGTTCCCAAATCATCCAGTTCTTCATCTGTAAGCCCGAGCTGCTCACCCAGCTTAGTGGAGAGGGCGCAAACATTATAGTTATGACGAATAAGATCAGTCAGCTCGTTAGACACTTTACCATATATCTTTTTGAGAGCATTTGGATTATTACCTATGATTTCTCGCAGACCCTTGGCGGCTTTTTGAGTAATTTTATAAGATGCCACAGAGCTTGATTCTTGCTCCATACCTTCGATCCCCGTGGCCGCTGCGCCCTCGATCAAGTCGAGTTTATTTTCAAGTGGAGTCTCATCGCTACCTACAGCTTCATTGATGATGGCGTCCAAGAAGGCCTCATAATTAGGCTCTTGGCTGGCAGGGATATAGAATTTTGCAATCTGTTGAACTTGTAACTTATCTAATTTTTCGCCAGATATGCTGGTTCCACTACTGGCATATTGTAAGTATTGGTCCTTGAAATGAATGTAGAGATCAAAGGTCAGTTCTTTTTCAGGTAGGATGGTGGCGATTTGTAGCGGTACATAATTCATAATTATTACGATCCTTACTCTAACTCTAAACAATCTTTGCTTTATTCTATAGTAATTATAGACCTAAGTTCAAACAGGCAAATAAGTAAAATTTAATAATTCACGTAAAAAATTTGTCAGATATTTAAAAAGCAGACTATAAGTTCTTATAATGAATAATCTTGAAGTTTACTTTGATTTTCTCTCACCCTTTTCCTATTTTGCGTGGCAATGGGTGTATGAAAATAGACATAAGTATAAATTTTTGCTGATTCCCGTTCCAATGGGTCAAGTTATAAAAGCCTATGACACTAAGGGGCCAGCAGAGATAGCCCCCAAGGCCAGGTTTCTTTACAAGCAATGCCTAAGATATGCGCAGCGCCACACCATTCCCTTTGTTTGCCCCCATCAGCTGCCTTTTAATTCGCTATTCCCATTGCGTATGCTTGCTGCAATCTTGCACCTGCCAGAGTGGCCGGTTGAAAAGAGAAATGCTCTTGCTATGGAATTTTCTCAGCATATTTTTGGCCATTATTGGGCAGCAGGAGGGGAGAGTTTGGATTTTGCGGGTTGCGCCAAGATGTTAGATTTTAACATCGACAAAAATGATCAGGATGATGTGCTTTCATTTGCCGAATCTCGCGCCACCAGCCTGATTCTTAAGTCAAATGTAAAACAGGCATTAGTACACGGTGTATTTGGCGTACCTTCTTTTTTACTGGGTCAGGAATTATTTTGGGGAAATGATTCAATCATTGATTTGGAACTTTTCTTGCAAGGTAAGGATGTTTACAATCAAAATGATTATAATAAGTTTTTAGGCATGCGGGTTAAGCTGGAATCGGGTGCCAATGTGCTTTCTTGAATTAGAATGACAAAACGGGAGGAAGATATGGGGCAGGTGGTACGACGTACTCTAATACAAATGCTGTCTTTTATGTTAATTGGGAGTGTTTTTATTGGCATCGGCGGATGTCAGGAACAAAAAAAGCTACCAGCGAAAGATGGAATCAATTTAACTGATAAAGGAGTAATTATGTTACAAATTAAAACAAGCATGGGTGATATTGACGTCGAATTGTATGAGAAATTGGCCCCCGAGTCGGTCAAGAATTTCCTCAGCTATGTCGATAGCAAATACTACGATGGAACAATTTTTCATCGCATAATTGATAATTTTATGATTCAAGGTGGGGGCATGACTCCTGATATGCAAAATAAACCAACCCAGGCGCCTATAAAAAATGAGGCGGGGAATGGTTTAAAAAATGATCGTGGAACTCTGGCCATGGCACGTACTAGTGAAATTCATTCGGCCACCTCTCAATTCTTTATCAATGTCGTTGATAATCACTTTTTGAATCATACCAATGAGACTCCCCAAGGATTTGGGTACTGTGTTTTTGGGAAAGTCACAAGTGGTATGGAGATTGTAGACAAAATGAAAGGGGTGAAAACAACTACCAAGGGATTTAATCAAAATGTTCCGGTAGAGCCAGTAACAATTATCTCCATTACACGTAAATAAGAGTAAGAAATGACAAGTAAGGTAGCGACAGATTGTGTTGTCATCTTTAATTATACCTTGCACGATCAAGATCAGAATCTTTTAGACTCATCAGATGTCAATGGTCCTTTGGCATTTCTGTGTGGTGGCAATAACATTCTCCCTGCTTTGGAGCAAAGTTTACTTGGCAAAGAGCAGGGGGATAAGTTTCACATTACCATAAAGAGTAGTCAGGCCTATGGAGAGCGTAGCGACCTGCTATTTAAGGTTGTTCCTAAATCCTATTTTGACTTTCCAGAGAACATTTCAATTGGAGATCAGTTTGAGTTAGATTTTCCTGCAGGCAAGGTTCTAGCAAGTATTACAGAAATAAGAGAGAGAGAAGTGGTATTAGACGGAAACCATCCCTTAGCAGGAAAAGATCTTAAATTTTACATAGACATCATTGAAATTCGCACTGCTTCTGAGGAGGAGCTTGCCAGATTTAGGCGCCCAAACTTTGGAAAAAAATGAAATCTCTCATTTCCTGACAAATTCTTCTTATTCCTTCTTTATTCATCCATAATAGACGGATATTTGTAGTCTTCTGTGGAGTTGAATATGCCTTTTCGTATTCGAACATTAACTGTTTTTGTCTGCCTTCTCTTTTTGTCTTTTGCATCAGCAAAAGAGATTAATCAAAATTTATTAGAGAGAGAAAATATGTATTGGGACTTTCGTACACAGCTGGCCACCAAGGCGATAACAAGCCTTAGTAAAATAAACTTTTTTAGCCCCGCAGTTAAAGAAATTTTTATTGATGCTCTTTGGGATGCCTTGGATGAAGCACAGGAAAATAATTACCCTCAATTTGCCAACTACTTTTCGGCCATAAGCAATGGCGAGTCACTAGAAAATTGGCCGCTCAGTTCACAATTACGTTTAAGGTTTTTGCAGGCGCTGCACTTACATCAGAAAATCTCTCGAGATTTTTTACTTAAAATGCTAGTTGAAATTAAAAATATAAGACTTACCTCTCAGGAAGCAACCTTGCTTTTTTCACTGATATCAGACCCACGTGATTCGCTAGGGATGGAAAAGCTAAAGGCCCCGTTGTATCTGGCCTATCCGCAAGAAGGGGTTATTTTTGATCAGAGTATTAGTGCTGCGATTCCTAGCGAGGCCGAAATTCGCCAGATTTTTAACCATTTGCCGGATATGACCTCATACCGTCAAGGTGAGTATCAACAGGTCCTTCGATTTTATGTTTTTTGTCGCCGCAATCGGGATTTTCCCTGTTTGATCTTGATGCGAAATGGCCAAGGAGAATTGGTCTTAGACGAGCAAGGACAAATTTGGCATCAGCCGGCGTTGGCCGCCAGTTCAAAGGGTTTGCCATCTCACATTCGCAATGGTCAAACTCCAACAGGAGTCCAGACTATCGATTCAGTTATGCCTGAGGCCAATCGGCAGGACGCGTTTGGAAAATTTCGCCGCTTAATATTAAATTGGATTCCAAAAGTGGAAGATGAAGAACTGACAAATTATCTTTTACCGCCAGAGTCGAAAACTTCAGATTGGTGGAAAGGTGCCCTGGTTTCAAGAGATGCTGGCCGCGTGGATTTAAGAATACATGGGACAGGTAGGCTTAACGACGATCCTTCCAGTACTTATTATCCTCATCGAAAAACAAGTGGCTGCATATCTCAACGAGAAGGTACTTACGCTGAGATTGAATACGTTGATCAACGCAAGATACTAGACACATCGATGCAGGCCCTGGGTCTTGGGACCAGTTTTGAAAATGAAGTTCAGATTAAGGGGATTTTATACTTGATTGAAATTAATGATCAGGAGAATGCTGTTTCCTTTGACCAGCTTAAAAGTATTCTGGATATTTAGACTGATTTCCGAGCTGCTCTAGTTCCATGCAGGCCCTAATTAAATCGTGCAAAATGGTCTGCCAGAAACTTTCTTCCTTGTATTGAGGAAAGGTGTCACGAAAGATAGGGTCCTGCCAACGCTTCGCCACCCAACCATGATAGTGAATCTGACGCAATATAGACAAATGAGGAATTATCTCTAGCGACTTCCTATCAAAAATGCCATATGATTCATAGCCTTCCAAGAAAGCCTCTCGATTACTTTGGTAGTCATCGCCTAGTCCCTTGATCATCATCCACATATCTTGAACAACTGGCCCGCGTGAACAATCGTCAAAATCAACAATTAATGCTTGGCTATCACGCCATAGAACATTGCCATGATGAAAATCTCCATGCAGGCGTGTGACGGGATATTTTTCAAGTGCCTGGGAAATAAGCGGAGCTATTTTCATCGCCTCAGATCCAAAGGCAGATGGCAAATGGGCGGGGAGATGTTCGAATTCACAGATATTTTCAATTCCTGGTTCAAAATAATTTTGTACATTTAAAACGGGACGAGATGTAAATGTCTTCTTGCTGCCAATTTGGTGCAGCCTCGCCAATTGATAACCAAGTTGGCGCAATCTTTCGCATGAAAGATCATCATCTAGCCTGCCGCCTTTTTTGAGATAG
>Ga0066639_10006015_pt1 | contig 10156 bp, 12 predicted proteins | sample CryGeyCG2114_010_2_FD_59504 | JGI IMG/M metagenome (GOLD analysis project Ga0066639, IMG submission 59504) | Groundwater microbial communities from aquifer - Crystal Geyser CG10_big_fil_rev_8/21/14_0.10 | ecosystem: Environmental > Aquatic > Deep subsurface > Groundwater | place: USA: Utah... | reverse complement strand
ACTTTGTATGTTTTTGTATAAGGAATATTCTTTCTCTTCTGAAAAGACCTCAGTTTTTTCTTCAAATTCATCAACAATACATGATGGTCCTAATCCAAAAATAAAATCAAAAGGTTTAAGTGTAGTAATATCAAATTTCTCTGGTTTATCTAATCCTTCTAGAACAGCAACAAAAGGAATATGATTTATAGAAAAATAGCTTTTAATTAGAGATATTGGCCATATATCTACCGTGTTGCCCTTAGTGATCACATAATCGCTATTTGACTTTAAGATTAATTCAGAAATAATTAATATAAAATTTTCTGATTCTTTATTTTCTGAAACTATAAAAAAGTTATCAGATAAATCATTTGATATGTCAAGCATATCAAAATAATTGTTTTTAGAAGATTTTAGATCTTCGTTTTCCCAAAAAACAGCAATAGAGTCAGTATCAACACACAACTCTTCTGCCAACATAATATTTTCCTTTGAATACTCTGCAATAAAAAGAGCGTTTTTTCCCTCAAACATTTTTTTCCTTTTTTAAAAGGGTCCTACAATAGGAGCTTCACTTGCTCCCTGTCTTGTGAGATACCCTCTCCATAGATACATGTCTGCTTCCCAAGTGATTCTTGAAGCTTTTATAAACTGACTACCTTTTTGCACAACACCATAATCTATGGTATTTATTTTCGCGTGACTTGTTACCTGATAGTCTCTTGTTGCACCTTCAGGCTGAATGTGGAGATTTGTCATAAGAATATACTCAACAACATCCGTTATTTTCAACATATCTTCTGTTGCTCTATCCGTATCAGCACCATCAACATAAATTATAAAGTCAATACTCATTGTGTCCATAGTCCCAGAAAGAGTTTTCCACTCAATTCTTTTTGTTGTTGGAACTACACAAATTGTTGGAAAAATTTGAATAACTGCAAGGTCTCCTATTCTAACATCTCTAACCAACAAACCGTCTGGAGCTTTTCTGATCTTTGCCTCATTTGCGACTGTCCAATCCTTAGTAAATGATCCCTGTATTGTTATTTCACTATTAGGGCCATCTATATCCACAACACTATACTGAGGCATTCCCTCATAGCCCCCGGATATTTGTCTACCAGTAGAGTCGCTGTCTTGAATAATTATTTCAGGATACTTTGAATTAAAATTTTGCCAATTAAAATCTTCAGTACTTTCTAAATAAATCTTTTTTGTTCCTGATAATGAATCTTGGGATAAATTCACTTCAGCCATTAAAAGCCTTTCCATTCTGTCTTTCACTGCCTTGTATAAATGATACATTAAAATATCCCCTGAGATTCTCTATCTATTTCAGAAATAACTTGTCTCATGGCTAAAACTGTTTCTCTTAAGTCAGCCTCCTCTCCTTGAAGAGTTAGGTCCATAAGATCTATCTCCAAACCCATCGCATCCTCTACTCTAATAAATACGGGAATATTTGGGTCAATTGGCAGTTTCCCTTCTGTTTCGATAGAATATGCTATTTTATCGAATTCTATTGCTAAACTTAAAGAAAATTCTTTAATTTCTTTAATAGAGTTTTCTACTTCGTAAGCCATTATTGACCAGCACTCCTATCATGCATTGGGAATTCTCCTGGTCTTGGAACTCTAGCCATATCATGAAGTTCGAAACCATTATCTAATATTAATTTTTTAACGTATTTGTGACCCAAACCAATTTCATTTGAAATGGTTTTGTAACAAACTCCTTTTTTACAAAGATTTTTTATTTTTTCAATTCTTAGTCTTGATTTTTCCAAAGCATTTACTTTATCTAAATCTATATTATTCCACTTTCTTTCCATTATAGGCAATTTTAAATCAATGGCTTTTTGTTTTATTTTTTTTAAAATTTCAAATTTATTAATCCTCATATAAACCATTTTTGATTTCCTAATTTTTCCAAAACAATTTACTTTACTACAATAATCATATACAGCTATATCACTCTCTAACAATTTGTAATAATGAGATATTTTGTTCTTAAATATTAAAAAATTATCATGCCAATTTATATGAGAACACAAAGAAAATTGTGGATATTTGTTTCCAGATATAGACCCGTCTCCATCAACAAAACCAACAAACAAGCTAAAAAATAAGTCATCATCAATGTCCCCCTTTATATTACATGGATTATATGTTTTATTCCTGTTTATATTGAATTTTTCTTTTATTTTATTAACTATTTCTTTCCCTGAATATCTTCTTGTCGTTGTTGAATCATCATTATGAATAATTCCATCAAATCCGAAATATTTATCCATCTTACAAATATGATTTAAATCTTTTATTGAAACTTTTACTGCTATTTGACTATCCCTAAAACTTCCATCTGCCATTAAAAAACCTAACCAATAATAACTTTCAGGAATGTTTTCTAAAATTTTATAAAGTTTATTGTTTACTTTTTTCTTTTTCAACCCCATCCTTTGTGCTTTTGCTTTTATTGTATTTGCAGAATATTTTTTCAAAAGAACAGGTATATTTGTCCCATGTTCATAATATTTTTCTTTTAAAACATCTTCGTCTAAACCGCCCCACCAACAACCTTCTATGTTTTTTAAAGAAATGTTTTTCTTTTTGGCCATATTCTTAATTGAAGATAGGGTTCTATTTTTTAATAAATTATTTTTAATGTAATCAATTCCTAAATTAGAGTTCTTTACAAGAATCTCTACCTCATGATCTGACCATTCATTTTTACCAAATCTAACACCTAAAGAATATTCTTTATGTTTTATTGATCTCAAACTCCTATTAGGTAAAAGAATTTTTAAGTTATCCCTATCTCTCCAGTTGTTTAAAATAATATCTGTTTCTTTTTTGCTCCAAGACTTCATAGTTATTGTCCTGCTTGTCTTTGATTGGATTGTTTTGCCGGTTCTATCGGTAAACGTGGCATATCGTGAAGTTCCATGCGCACAAATCTTTTTCCGGTATAAACCTGCCCTCTAATTAAAATAGCCCCAGTCTGAATCTGAGCTAAATCATCAAAGGCCAACGATCTTTGGTTTTTTCCCCAATCAGAAACGTTTGGTTCTTGTCCAGCAGAAATAACCTCATCATAAATTTTTGCAGCAGCTAATCTGGCGTTTATAAGAGGAATAGGGTCTGGATAATCTGCGGCTGAAAATGTCCCGTTTTCATAATCGGGAGTTTTTATTTTCCTAAGAGGGGTTTGATAAATGGTGCTTAGATAACCATTGATTACTCCGGCAGCTTCTTCCATAAAAAATTCCACATCTGATTGAATAATATTTACATTTCTTTCAGTCAGATTGGTGCCAATCACCACTTTGTTTGGTAAAATTGTTTGAACTTCATTTATTGTGCAGTAAGCCATATTTCATACCATCCCAATAAGGTTATGGTATGCTTTTCTATTTTTTCCAAAACTATTCCTTTTAGAGCAATATTTCCTGTATTTTTATATTTTTTCCAAAATCTAATGAATTTAAATAATTTTCATCTTTGCATAAAATTATCACTCCCCGACCATCTTCAACACTTCTACCGTAATATCCATATCTTTGACACCATTTTTCTCCAAGCCTCTTTTCCCCTTCCCTAAGTCCATCATCCAAAAGTATTAATGTTTTTTCTGAAATACAATTATTTTTTTCTAGCTCTGGGATAGAGCCATATCTTCCTAAATTTCCACTGGGTCCATCTACAAAAACCAAATCAAACTTTTTATTTGTCCAGTTCGAACTATCTTTATACCAAACATATTTTTCGTATTTATCTTCTTTTTCTACAAGAGGCAAATAAAAATCTGAACTATATTTTTCTTCCTGCTCTAAAGATGTAGTATCAAAATACCTAGACAAAAGCTTATTAGAATACCCACACCCATACCCAACATCAAGAGCTAAGCCACTCAAACTATTATTTGCTATCAAATATACAATAAAGTCCCAAGTCCCTTCGCTAATACCCATTGAATTGAATGATATATTTTTGCATCTTTTTTTTATATAGAACACCTCTCTTTCATTTAAATCTAAAACATGCTCTACCTTGTAATTGTCTGGCTTTAAATCTCCCAGTCTTGCACGATCATATAGTCCTCTATTACAATGAATTCCATTTACTCCATTATAATAAATATAATTAGAATTCAAACAGACTTTATACATTCCTTTTCTTAGTAAGCAAAACTCTTTACAAGCATCCTGAGATATTACAAAATTTTTACTAATATCTATTTCCTTAAATAGTTTTTTGAACATATTAGAATAATCTATATTTTCTTTATAATAACAAATATTCCTGAATATCTTGTAAAAATTTTTATCATAGTACTCTATTGCCTTAAGATACCTGTCCCTCCACATTCCCAAACACCACTGATGTTCTAATGTTGGAGTTGGCTGGTTTTTAGGCTTCTTTTTATTTGGGGTTCTATTTAAAAGAGAAATACCAAAAACATCACTATGACTTTCAAATTTTTTTCTTAATTCTTCAAAGTTATTAAAAAAGAACTCTCCAAAAGAAATATCATCTTCAAGGAAAACTACAAAATCTAACTTTGAATTTTCAAATAAAATACGATACGCCTCTCTATACATTATAGCAGTACCATAATTCTTACTTGATTTAATTAATATTTTATTTTTTATTTCACTATTCTCTATTAAAGATATACACTTATCTATGCTATCTCTAGATGTTGTCTCATTTCCAAATTTATGACAAATGTTTGAATCTTGAAAAAATATAAATACAGAATTTTTTTCCTGATATTTTTCTATACTATTTATTAGCATCTTTAAATATTTAGGTCTATTATAAGAAATAACTGCAAAATACTTATTAAAATTTTTATTTAAAATCAAGTTACTATGTAGTTTATGTCTACTAATTAAATTTGTGTTTTTTTTATCTTCTTTTTTAATTTTTTGAAAAGTTAACACTTTTTTTTGATTATTAATACTTTCTATGATTAAAGAAGCTTGAAACGTTGCTCTACCAATATATTTATATTTCACATTAAAAGCGTCTACAAACTCAAAAAAAGCTTTCATCTCGTGCTTTTCAAAACCCGCATAATTAAAAAGTTCATCAAATTGAATTACAGTACCATTTCTAATGCATTTAGAACATTCAAATAGAACATTCTTAGCTGAACTATAAATATCACAATCAATGTGAATAAAAGATATCGGGCTACTATTAGAGTTAAAAAATTTAGGTAGGGTTTCTGAATACCAACCTTTATGTAAAATAATATTTTTTCCTAAATTTGGAACATTCCCCCGTAGACTAAATGTCCCTTTAACATAATTATCTTTCCATTTTTCAGGCAACCCTTCAAAACTATCAAATCCATGTATTACCTTATCGGGCATTTCTTCTGATATGATTTTAATAGTTTTTCCTTTAAAAACTCCAAATTCTAAAAAAAGCCCGCTCCTATAACAAAAACTTATGCTTTTCTTTAAAAGTTTTATATCTGTATGAAAATTTCCAGATTTGTTTATTATCTCTACTTCAGAATCGTATCTTTTATTGCTAAATTCCATTTAAAATATCATACCTGAGTTTATCTTTTTTATAAAAAGAAAATTCTTTATCAATATGAGCATTGTTGTTATAGAATAACAAAAAACATAAATTATCTCTAAAATATACAAATTGATTCAAAATCTTTTCAGGAGTGTCCTTCTCTGAAATAATAAAAGTGAATATTTCATGAGTCATAGTTGTTAATTTTTTATCTGAATTTATAAAACAAATTATTGTATTGTATTTATCTGAAATATCTCTAATATCTTCAAAACTAATATTCCCTCTTCTAATTATTATTTTTTGAAATAAATAGTAATTACAAACTTCTTCTAAAAATTCTTTGTTTATGTCAAAATCAAAAACAACTTCTGGTCTAAAATTTATAATATAATTTTTATAACAATTATTTTTATCAAATAAAATTCGAGTTTCCTTATCCTTATACATAATGTTTCTTACTATATTTTGTGAAATACAAGCGTCAAAGCCTACACTAGAAGGTCTTCCTTCTAGTTCTTGAAAAACCTTATTGCCATTTCTACTTAACTCTTTCTCAATACTAATACTCGCATAAGTTTCTCCGTCTACAACAACATCTATCACACCACTAGAACAAAACAACTCTATTCTTACGAAATTTTCTCCGTCATAAAATAAATTACTCCTGTTCTTAAAAATAACATCATTAGGAACTGTTCCATATCGTTCTGAAAAATTCCACATGTATTCTGGATTATTATTGTTTATACATCTTATCTCGTATCCTGCGTCTGAGTGAATAAAGTAAATTGAGTAAAAAACTTTATTTAAATAATCATAAAAAAACCTTATTTGAAAACCACCGAATCTCGTAATCTTTGTCAAGTCCACAACAATTCTAAAATTGTTAGAAAAATTAAAAGTTTTTTCTGAAAATAAAAACATATCCTTACTATCACATATTAAAGATATTCCCTCTCCAGAAACAAGTCCCATTTCACCTTTGTGTAAATGAAAAATATCATTTTCCATAGTCATACCCAATGATAGTAATATAAACTAGTATCTGTAAGATCTTCTCTGCCATGAGACCTCAACCTTCTGTCGAATTCAATATCGTCTTGACCATGCAGTCCAAAATTTTCCTTCAAGACACCATGAACCCTGAAAGTTTCATGATAAGTCATCATTAGGCAACCCATCATCCTCAATAGTCCTTGATGTAAGTGTTGATAACCGTCATTGTTTTCTCTCAAATACTGCGCATGTTCTTCAATCCTTATTTTCATTTCTTCATTAAATTTCAAAAAGTTACCGTTTCTATAACCCATATCAAATTTCTCAAAAGGAACACCGATATATTTTTCTATTTCCATTTCTAGTCCCAGCTTTTTTACAGTATAGGGCATTACTGGTCCTGCCGCAAAACAAACCCCCGTAACAATATCAACCCTATGATCCGAATCTAAACAAGTTGATAATTTTTGTAACCAATCTTTATTTGCATTAGGTATTATAATATCATCGTCCAACTTGACAATATATCTATATTTTGATGCTAAAAACGAAGTATTTAAACCTTTTGCTGCTCCAAGGTTTTTAGAAAAATAGAACACATTGATAAAGTCATATTTTTTCTCTAAATCGCTAAAGTATTTTACCAAATCCTCATCAAGCCCATTGCATGAAATATTTATTTCGAAATCATCAGTATTTTTGTTGTCTATCCAGCTACCTACACACTCTCTAAATTTTGAAAGCTTTCTGCCATATACAACGGTACATAAACTATACCCATTCTTTTTTAACATTTTGAAAAACTATCCTTTTTTTAAACTTAAAATTATATAGTTTAAAGTCATCTTTATATATTTCATAAACCATATCTACAGTCTCTTTATCTTCATAATAATCCCAATATGGTTTTGTCTTTGTTGTGGTAATATTTATCTTTTCTAAATTTATATCTAATCCAGTTTTTTTCTTAATAAAATTAGTATATTCGAATGGTAGATTATCAAACGATAAGAGGTCTATTTTTCCATCATATCCATCTAAATAAAAAGATTGAGTATGAAAGTGATTGGTGTTGTGATTACCTGTATTTAAATTTCTATTGTTTAACATAAAAAAAGCACACTCTTTTAAAGTTTTGTCCTTAAACAAATCATGAAGAGGGTGCTTTGTATGGTTTCTAGAATCATGATGAAACGATTTTTCCATTATAACATATTTATAAGCTGATACGAATCTATCCCAAGGATTTCTTATAACGGTGAAAACACTGTAATCTTTTCTTGTTTTAAAGTGATGGTCTTTTAATATATTGAAATGTCCACCCCCACGGAAAAATAAATCCTTATTATTCCCTATGGCAGTACCGGCACTCTTGGGAATATGTATGAAAAAAAGTTTATGTTCATCATTGTAAGGCATTATTATTTCTTTTTTCTTTACTCAATGCGGCATTCAAACAACCAATGGCTGTTCCAGACAACGGCTCCTGTGCTTTGCGCACACCCTTAATATCAAAAGGCCATTTACTTTCTTTGACAATTTTCTCAACAAGCTCAGGGAAACCTTTAGGCATACTTGTTCCGCCAGAAACCACAATTTCAATTGGGTCGGTAAACTGAGTCCCTTTATCTACAAACTCTTTTCTAAACTCTTTAGCAACCTGCTGAATGAGAGAACGATAGTAAACGCTAATGGCATATGATATCTCGTCGTCGGGATTTGGATTTATTAGGTCCAATTCTCCCTTACGTGATTTCTTTTCTTTTTGTACAGTAACTTCACTAGAAGTAAGTCCAGTAACCTTGCTTACTTCTTCATCGATCCAGTCACCGCCTCTCGCAACTGCGAAGCGAATAGTATCCTTGCCCTTATACGCAAGACATCCATTCGTCCCTCCAGCACCCCACGAAATACCGATACCAGTCATTTGAAGTTCTTCGCCATATTCGTCCTTGGTTGTTGGATTTGTAGCGAAAACAACTGCCAAAGATTCTGTAATAGGATATACATCATATCCCAAATCACGAATTATTTGCAAACAGATGTCTTCGTGAAAAGTGTTTGAAAAAGTATTATCCAAAGGGTTTGCTGGTATAGAAACGACACAAACTTCATTCTCATGCTTAGGCGGACCAATTAAGTTTTGAGCCATATGTTTCAACATTTGAATGGCTTTCTTTTCTGTTCGGCTATTAATAACCATTTTTGCCATAGGACGCCTTAGCCCGGATTTTCTTTCGCCCATTGAGTCATTACATGCCGTAATATTAGCAAGCTTTATGGCGTCTTTGCCAATAACGAAAAGTTTCTCTTCACCTGCTTCAGTGTCTTTGATGTAGTTACTGCCAGCCAGCATCTCCTCACCTTCGGTAGATACGTCAATAAAGCAATTACGCTCGCTCTTTACTACAGTATTTCCTTCTTCATCTTTACTTGCAACAACGAGGATCGAAGTCCCAAAATCGAAGCCTACTGGTGACATAATAAAATCTCCTATAATTCTACTCGATTATTTCAATATTTTCAACACCCTCTTCTGATTTTCTTCCGTACCATTCTTCTCTTCTATTTATTGCTTTTTCAAAAACAGAAATACAGTCCACAACTAATTCAGCCAAAATAAAATCTGGTGTGTCGCTTCCATTTTCTAAACTATTTATATTAATTATACTTTCTATTTCTTTTTTTATTTTTTTTTCTTTAATGTCATCTTCAAAAAATTCTTTTTTTATCTCTTCTGTGATTGCTTCAAGTAAGTCTGGGTCTAATACTTTGTGAGTGTTTTTAGGGTGACCATATCCTCTTGCTACAGCTTGTCTTATTCGGGTTTCTTTGTTCATTTTTTTTATCCTTTTGTTAAAAGTCAATTAAATCATCAAGCCCTTCAGCTTCATCATTTTTAATTTTTTCTTCAGACTTTCCATACCCCTGAAGATTGGCCTTACCTTTATCACCTTTACCAAATACGAGATATTTGAGTAAATTTTTTCGAATCTCTTCATCCTCTTTGCTGCTTGTTTCTTCCTGAGATTCTTTTATTTTTTCTCTTATTACCACTTGGTCCTTAAGGGCATCTTTCACCAATCCAGACAGTGCTTCAGGCGTCAAATGACTTATAAGTAAGTCTATTTTTGCATTTAGCTCTGAATTGTCGTTTTCTTTAATTATTGTTTTTTCTACTATTGGCTTTCTTTCTACCTGCTCTATAATTAATGAATTACCAATATAAACAGAAAGTTCAGAATTGTTTTCTAACTGCTCTACTGAAAGTCCCGTTTTAGAAACCAACTCAAAAGAGTCACCTCTTTTAAAGGTGACCCCCAAGCTTCTTATATGCAAGAAACCATTTCCATTGTATCTAACAACCAGTCTTTCCATTTTTAATTTTTTCTTTAAGACCTTTAATCGCTTTTTTAACCTCTTTATCGTTTAAGTATTGAATCCCACCACCACCAATAAGTTTGTTCTCTTTTCTTAAATTTAAATACTTATCTACCAGCAACTCTCTATCACGTAGTACTTTTTTAACTTTTTTTATTTTTTTCATAATAGCTTGGCAGGAAACCACTATCCCCTTAGGGTAGTGGAGGAATGCCATACGCATACCCTAACCTGCCATCCTCCTCTCAGTTAAA
>Ga0066639_10006011_pt1 | contig 10160 bp, 10 predicted proteins | sample CryGeyCG2114_010_2_FD_59504 | JGI IMG/M metagenome (GOLD analysis project Ga0066639, IMG submission 59504) | Groundwater microbial communities from aquifer - Crystal Geyser CG10_big_fil_rev_8/21/14_0.10 | ecosystem: Environmental > Aquatic > Deep subsurface > Groundwater | place: USA: Utah... | reverse complement strand
TCTCTCAAAATTGACTTTCACCTCATGGTCAAACACCCCGCCAGCTGGATCGACCGTTGCCTCCCCGTCGCCGACCGCATTATCGCCCAAATTGAACACATGCCCGACCAACAAAAGTTTCTTCAACAAGTCAAAAACAAAGGCGCAAGGTCTGGATTAGCCCTAGATTTAAATACACCCCTTTTTCGCCTCGCCCCTCCATCTCTATCTCTTGCTCAAACCTTACTTCTCATGAGCGTCCCCGCCGGCTTTGGCGGCCAACATCTAAATGAGAAAATATACGCCAAAATTAGACAAGCCAAAACTCTCCGTCACTCCATCTCTATCTCTTGCTCTATCTACGTTGACGGCGGAGTCAATCAGGAAAACATCCGCCATCTCGCCCAAGCCGGCGCCGACGAAGTTGCCGTTGGCCGCCATTTGACCCAAGGCAACATTACTGCTAACCTGAAGACGCTAAGACAAGCCCTAGTTCATGACTCCGGATAAACCCAAAACCATCACCCAAGTTTCCTTCTTGGGCTTTGCCGACGCCCCTCCCGAAGACCCTCTTTTCAAAGAAGCCTATGATTGCGCCAAATACTTGGCCAAAAATGGCATCACCATCATCAATGGCGGTGGTCCCGGCGTCATGCGGGCAGCATCAGAAGGAGCCCGTGCCGGTGGCGGCAAAACTATTGGTGTTACCTTCTATCCCAAAGATATTGCCACCTTTGAAGGCCGCGACCAAGAAAATCCCCTGGACAAAGAAATCGTCACCAAAAATTATCTGGAAAGAACCCTAAAACTTCTGGAAATGGGCCAGTGCTATGTCTTTTTCAAGGGCGGCACCGGCACCCTCTCCGAATTCGGCATGGCCTGGGGCCTGGCCAAACTTTATCTCGGCCACCACAAACCTCTAATTCTTTATGGCCGCTTCTGGGAAAACATCATGTCCGCCATTCTTGCCAACATGAGAATTCGTGCCGAGGCTACCCATGTTTACAAAATCGTAGAAAACCCCAAACAGGCCCTTGAGGCTATTCATCAATTTGAAGCCATGTATCGCCACCCCGACCATCCCTTCACCAAAGCCGAAGCCCCTTTCCAATTTTAAAAATCAATGAAGCCACTTAATCTCCATCAGCTAGAAAGAAAAGCCAATCTTATCCGCCAAGATATTATTAAGATGTTGACAATCGCCGGCTCCGGCCATTCCGCCGGCTCTCTTGGCATGGCCGACGTCTTCACCGTCCTTTATTTCTCCGGCCTCGTCAAACACCACCCCCAAAATCCCAACTGGGAGGACAGAGACCGCATCATTCTTTCCCATGGCCATATTTGCCCCGTCCGCTACGCCGCCATGGCCCACGCCGGCTATTTTCCCCTGAAAGAGCTAAGTACCCTAAGGCAACTTGGCTCCCGCCTCCAGGGCCACCCCGAAGCCCTCCGCCTTCCCGGCCTGGAAACCACCTCCGGTCCCCTAGGTTCTGGTTTGGCTCAAGCCGCAGGTATCGCCTATGCCGCCCGCATGGACCAGAAAACCTTCCGGGTTTACTGTCTCTGCTCCGACGGCGAACATGATGAAGGCAACCATTGGGAAGCCGTCATGTTTGCCGGCAAAAATCAGCTTTCTAACCTAACCCTCATTATAGACCGAAACAACATTCAAATTGACGGCCATACCGAGGATGTCATGCCTCTTGAACCCCTTGATGCCAAATACGCTGCCTTCAATTGGCGCGTTCTTCATATCAACGGCCACAATCACGAAGAAATCATTGACGCCCTCACCCACGCCCAAAGCACTTACGAAACACCCACTGCCATTATCGCCCACACTATCCCCGGCAAAGGCGTTTCTTTTATGGAAAATGACCCTGCCTGGCACGGCCGCGCCCCTGACTCAAAACAGGCTCGTCAAGCCCTCCGGGAACTCAAATCTGAAAGCCACCACTTTCCTCTCCATCAATCTTGTTGACACATATACATACATATGCTAATATGTATGTATGAAAAAAATCCGCACCACTATCGTCTTGCCCGAAACCGACCTGCGTTTGATTAAAATGCAAGCCGTCCTCAAGGGCACTACCATGAGTCAGGTCATCCAAGACAGTGTTCGTCAAGCCGTCTCCTCTCCTCTTAAGTCCCAGAATAAAGGCTGGAAAAGCGTAGTTGGCACTCTTGACTTGGGTGCCAAAGCCCCTTCTTCTCGCCAAAAACTATATGACAAGTATCTCAAACAAAAATTTTCTAGTTGATACCAATATCCTGGTTTATTCCCTTGATAGAAAGTCACCTCATTTTCCCGGGGTAGTCAAGTTTTTCCAATGGGCCCAGGATAATCACATCAACCTCGCCGTCGCCCATCAGAATATCTTAGAATTAATTCACACCCTCCAAATTGATTATGGTCTAAGCCATAAACTGGCTCTTCAGAAAGCCAAAGCTTTCATTGCCGCTCCTCCTTTTCAAACCATTTCGCCTCTACCGGCAACTCTATCTAAATACTTTACTTTGGTAACTAAAAAAAATAAAAATGAATTTGACCTTTATTTGGCCGCCACTGCCCTTGATAATCAAGTAAACCAAATTATCACTCACAACCCCAAAGACTTTGCTCAAATTAAAGACCTGAAGGCTTACAAACTAAACCAAATCTCAAAATTATTTTCCCGGTTCAAAAACTAACATGACTCAAGCTGCCCCGCAAGTCAAGCACCTTTTTTCTCCTCACATTAAGACCATTCCTACCAGAGACGGCTATGGCGAGGGTCTGGTAACAGCCGGCAAAACCTATCCCCGAGTAGTCGCCCTCTGTGCCGATTTAACCGAAAGCACTCGTACTGAATCCTTTAAAACTCAATTTCCCGACCGCTTTATTGAGGTGGGCGTAGCCGAACAAGCTCTGGTTACCATTGCTGCAGGTTTAGCCGCCTATGGCAAAATCCCCTTCGCCGCCTCTTTTGCCATCTTTTCCCCCGGCCGCAACTGGGAACAGATAAGAACCACCATCTGTTTAAACCGCCTTCCCGTTAAACTTGTCGGTTCCCACGCCGGTATTGTTACCGGCCCCGACGGGGCCACCCACCAAGCCCTAGAAGACATCGCCCTCGCCCGGGTTTTACCTCACATGACCGTCATCGTCCCCTGCGACGCCCCCCAAGCCAAGAAAGCCACCCTTGCTGCCGCCGCCTTCCCTGGTCCGGTTTACCTCCGTTTAACTCGTCCCCCCACTCCGGTAATCACTACTCCCCAAACCCCTTTTGCAATCGGCAAAGCCCAAATCTTCTACCCCCAAAACTACAATTCCAAAAATTCTTATTCGAGCTCTGCGAGAACAAGGTTCTCCACCGCAGGTGGAGGTTCTTACGATGTCGCCCTCATCGCCACCGGCCCACTGGTTTACCAGGCCCTTCTTGCTGCAAGAGATTTGGAGAAAGCTAAAATCAGACCCATCGTCGTCAACAACCACACTATCAAGCCGCAAGACGAAAGCACCCTCATTCAAATCGCCCGCCAAACCGGCGCCGCCGTCACCATTGAAGACCATCAAATTTCAGCCGGCATGGGCTCTGCCGTCGCCGAGCTTCTCTCCCAAAACCACCCCATCCCCATTGAATTTATCGGCATGTCCGACTCTTTTGGTGAGTCGGGTCAACCCGAAGAATTACTGGAAAAATACGGTCTCACTGCAAGGCACATAGTCAAAGCCGCCCAAAAAGTTATTAAAAGAAAATAAACTCAATTCTCTTTCTTCTTTCTTCTAAATTTTCAACCTCTCTTCCCAAAAAGGAGTAGATTTAATTGCCTTCACCAATATTCCTACTTGTCTGCTGTATGTTTTTTCTTCATCTTCTCCTAAAATTACCAGTCTCAACTTGCCCTCCTCTTCCTCCAGCTTTGTGACTTCAGTTAAATCCACTCCATTGACCTGAACTGCTCTCTTTATCTGTCTCGCCCAAGATTGAAACAACTTTGGGTTAAACCCCTCCGTTTGCCAATTCTGGCTCAACTCTCCGGCAATTTTTCTCAATCTTTTTTCTCCCGCCAAACTCACCCCTGCCATTACCGCAAAAAACTCCGTTGCCGACTCACAAATTTCCCCTTTTCCATAAAGTGAAAGTTTGCCTCTTTCCGGCACGGTCAATACCGCCAAAGCCACCATCTTTTCTATTAGTCCTCTTGCGCCTATTCCGGGCCGCACTACAAATTTACCACCCATCCTCTCTCCATTATTTACCACTCTGAACCCCCTTGCTTCCATCAACTCCTCTGAAAATAATCCTTCAAAAGGATAAAACACCAAATCTTCCCACAGTCGCCCGTCACCACTTTTTATCGCTTTTACCAAATTAGCTGCCGCATCTTCCCTGACTCTTCTCACAAATTTTAACGCTTCTGGGTCATCGCTACCAGCTAACTTTAAAAATTCCCCCATCGCTATCTGATAAGTTTTCGGTTCTTTTGCCTCTAAATCTAATTCCAGTTCTTCCTCCGGAAAATTTACCCCTTTTTCTATTGTTTTCGGCCATCGAGCCAAACCCCTAATTGCCCGCCCCAATAGCCTCTTTGCCTCCTGTTTTGCTCCCTTTTCCTCAAGTTGTCGCATTACCTCCCAGTCGGTCAAAGAAGTTTCATTGTTGCTATCAAGGTTTTCTCTCAAAAGCGGTTTGCCCCCATTTACAATCTCAAACGATAAATCGGGTTCAAAATGAATTGCCACCTGGCTTAAGACATCAGTCGGCCAATGCACCAACATCGTCTCTATGTCTGACTTCGTTTTCATCTTCTCCCCCAAGGCCTTTCCTATTTTCCTTGCTTCACTGGCAAAATACCCTGCCAGCGTAATGTTAATTATTTCCCGCCCCTTTTCTCTTTCTACAATACTCACCCGAGGCGACCTTCCCTCTCTGTAAACCACGTCCACCCCTTTCCCTTCCCCATCAGTCAACTTCTCCGTCAACTCTTTTGCCATTCCAGTCAACTCTTTTGCCTCCGAAATTACATCTATATCTGACCCAAAATTAAAACCTCCTCTTGTCGCTCTCCCTATCGCTCCCCCAGATACATACAAATCTCCGTACTCCACCGCCACCTGTGCCACCTTTCTAAACCATTCATGTTCTATCAATTTATCTCCCAATTCTTCTAGCCTCTCCACCGTCTTTTTGTAACTCTCCAAACCATATCTTGCCCACCCGCTAAGTTGCATGTACCTATTTACTTCTCTCCTCTCCCGCCCGCTCCCGGCCTGTTCATATATTTCATCTGCCGCTGCCAATTCCCCGCTTGTCTTCTTAATCAGCTTCTCTACCTTTAAGCTGCTCTCTGTCTCCAATCTACCATACGGTTTCAGCAAACCCTCCCTTATTTTTTCTACCTCATCCAAAACCTCTCCCAGTCGCCCTACCTCTTCCGAAGCCACCCCCAACTCAATATCCTCCTCCGCCATCAATCAATTTTTTTACTTCTCTATCATAAACCCCTTCCCTCGCAAAGTTTTAATCAAACTTACCTTCACTCTGTCCCCCAGTTTCTTTCTCGCCCGACTTATCACCTGATCAATCGCCCAGTCGGAATATTTCTCTTCCCATTCTTTTCCCCACAGAATTTTGGCCACTTCGTCCCTTGTCACCACCCTGCCTTTATCCTGCCATAGTCGTCTAAACACTGCCAGCTCCTGTAAGGAAAGTATCGTTCCCACATGCTTGCCTCCTACCTCAAGCACTCCTCCTTGTTCTTTTACTGCCACAGGTGACGAAACCATCAAGAACTTCACGTATTCCTCAAAAAGGGGAGAAAACCACTCCCAGCCTCCTTTTTTCTTTTTCGCCAGACCGGTCTTTTCTATATACTGGCTCGGATTAGTTAGTTTTTGCTTTCCTGCGGCTAACTTAAAACCCCAATCCCGTGACTCTTCCTTTAATCCATCCCAGATTCCTTCAAAGTAGTGTCTTGCTTCCACTTCTTCCCATGCTTTCACTTCTAATTTGTCCGGGTTTCTCAAAAAAAATCTGGCTAATCTGGGATATCCCCCTGCCAGCTCTATAATCTTTTCTTTTTCTTTCCCCGTTACCCTTGCCTTTCCCCACCTCTCCTGATTTTTTACCACCTGTTCTATATCCTCCTCCGCACAAAGCGGCAGGTACCAGGTATTTTGCAAACCAAATTGCGCCAAATGCCCTAAATAATTCCTCATTTCCTCAAGTTTCACTTCAAAAGGAAAACCAAACTGGAAATCAATCTTTAACGGATTAACCTGCCTTAACGCCTCCAGCCATTCTATCCTTATTCCCTGCTCATTCATTCCCACGCAAAGCACTATCCGTCGTTGCTTTTCCTCCACCAATTCTTCCAAAATGGCAAATATACCGCCTCCCTCTTTTGCCTTCAGCTCCACCCCTTGCTCCTTTGCCATTCTCAACCACGTTGTCGCCACCAGTTCTTCCTTATCCGTATTTACCACCAGCCAAATTAAATCGCCCCAATCCACCCCTAACTCTTCCTCAGCTTTTATCCTGTAGCAGGATAAGTATCGCAGCAAACTATTTCTTCCCGTCCCCGGCAGAAACCAAAAACTGTTTGACTCCTTTCTTGTCGCCGGCAACAGCCCTTTCTCAATAAAACTTAACAAGTATTTCTTCCCGGTCGGCCACCCCAAAGCTTGTTCCATCCTCCCCATTCTAACAAATTTACCCCCTGTCAGGTTTTGTCAGATATCTATCAAGCACCCCCCCGTCCTATAACTATATTATCTACACACTATCGGGTGCTTACCGCTAGTGCCCAGCGCACACGGTTCAAGCGACCGATATCGCACCTTAACATCCTGATTGCTTTTGTAACTTCTGCTATCTCAGAAAGGAGAAAAAAAATGAAAGGCAGAATGTTAGTAATTATTTCATCGCTCCTTGTGGTGGGGGCGATGCTTCCCGGCATCGCTACTGCCCAGGAGCCGGGCAAGGAATTCAAATCCCTTGCCACGCCGCTATCGGATCCACCTATGCCCCTCGGGGCAGAGGTGGAATTTATTCTGGATGACGAGTTGGGTGAGTTGATCATCAAATGGTGTCGTCCCCTTGGCAACAATGAAATCGGAGTCAGTTGCTTGACCTACTTCAGTTTTGTCAAGGATTCAGTTAACGTCACCTTCTCGGATTTCCAACAAGGCGATGAATGGCTGCCCAACTTGAGGCCACCCGGAGTAGGGGACATTGGTGTCGTAGATCGATACAGCGACCTGAACGAAGACGGACGGATTGATCACGTCTCCGTCTCCCAGCAAGTTGACTGGGACGAGAGAGAGGAAGCCCTGATTCACTTAGGCTATAAGTTTGAAGAGTATGCCAAGAAAGAGGGATTTTTCCTCGTCAGCCACCTCTTCGGCCGCGCCGGTGCCGAGGCCCAGATATCTCACTGGGTGGACGGAAAACCGGCCGAAGTAGTATTGGCCGGAGGTATTGAGGCCATGGGCGTCCGGGTTCCCCCCGAGGGAGCCTGGTTCGTTATGTGGGAACAGTTCCCCAACGGCCGGGTTCTTGGTCAGTGGTGGTTCGTCCGCCCCGGCGATTGGTTGATGACGGATCAAGTTCGGCCGATATCAGCCGAGGCCAGCCGCCCACCTCACGGCCCGGATTTCGTTTGCGGCGTTCTCCAGAGACTCCGCCCACAGTGGCAACCCGGACGCTTTCCCAGTGACAGTGACATTGACTGTCCGGGCCTTTACTTGGCTAGCGACCAAAGTCTCCAGGCGGAATTGGCCAGGAGAGGCTTCCTCCAGGCCAACCTGTCTCTCTTTGACATGCAGCCTAGCCCGTGGGTAGACATGCCCCAAGATTTCGTCCCCTTCGTTTTCATCGGCCCCGATTCCGAGGCAGTCAATCAGTGGCTATCTGGGTTCGTCGGCAAGTGGCACTCGCACTCTCGGGAGGGCCTCACCCTGCCCGATGGTACCACCTACGCCCTCCACATCAACGACGAGCGTCCTGTGGCAGAACTTATCGGAGGCAAAGAAAAAGGTCTCTCCGATTTTTACTATCTCAATTGGGGAGACCCCATCATTTTCGTCCCGCGTCATTGGATGGAAAACTACCACGGCTTTAGCCTTCGAGTACCAGTTTTCCGTCTCATTCGCAGCGGTTGGAACGAAATCACAGTTCACCAGCTCGTCTGGTAACAGCAATCAGGAGAGCAGCCGCTCTCCCGTACCTTACACTAAGGGTGTGCCCGGGGAGTCATCCCTGGGCACACCCGCCCTGTGTGGCAAAATTATATGCGGGAGAGCGGCTCTTTTTACTTACAACCTTAAAAATTCTATTATGGAACTATAGAAAAACAAATGACCGAACAGACAATAGGAATGCTAGAAGCCAGCAGGCAAGCCGAGGTTTCTCCGGTCCGCTTCAGAAATTTGGCGGAAATAATTCTGCGTCATCAAACTGATGAAGAATTAGCTCCATTGGCTGAATCAATTACTGATAGTTTACGAAGCGAAGGGTTAAATCAGACCTACGATGATTTAGGTATCAGTCGCTTTTTGGGATTTACTGAAAAAGAGAGAAGAAAAATGGAAACAGGATGGGGCGTGAATAAAAGTGACGGAAAATTCGGCCTACTCTTCCACACTGAACAAAACAAAACTGTCTATAAAAAAAAAGATGATATTCCCGTAGCCCATATTCCAGTTACAATCGGAGAACAAATTGCGGCCTACTTAAGCCAAACACCACATCATAGAAAATTCCACTTCAGTTTGGCCAGAATACATGAATGTATCCATCATTATAATTGGGAAAGGACAGCAAAATTTCTCAAAAAAAGTCACCGAGATACCACTGCAGGTTTTATTTTTAGAGAAGCCCATTCATACCTTGCCCACCAACAATTGGGCTTTAAATTAAGCGATGAAGAATTTATTAGTCTCTATAGTTCTGCCCATAGAAAATCAGATGAACCAAGTAAGACACTTCGTCCAGAAGACGACCAGCATGAACAAGCCAAGTTTCACCCACAGGGCGAAGATATGGCCCGATATGCCACGGGTGTAATTTGGCGCTTGCGAGCCTTAGCTCTTAACGAAAGAGAAATCGGTGAAAAAATTGCCATGTTTCAACGAGAAGATATGTTAAATTGGAACAGCGAAAATCAAGTTTGTCCTTCTTTGGAAAGCTGGATTGAAAACCAAATGAACAATCAAAAGCTCTCAAAAAAGGACATCGAAGCTAAAATTCTTGAGATAAAACAGGGAATTGAAAGAAACAATCAAAGAACCCAAGAAATTATTGAAGAAAAAGTTACTGGTTATCTTGTCAATTTAGATTATGCAGATATAAAAGTTCAAACAGAAAATTTAATCATTACCGGTCAACTGCCAATTGGTGGAGTCCGTCAGCCCAAAGGAACCTTTTGGGAAGTAAGACTTCATCCGGGTTTTCAGCTTAAAGCCGAGAAAATTAATTTCCAGAACATGCAGTCACAAACTTACCAGACGGATGGCTTTTCCGCTTCTGCTTGGGTCAAGTCGCTTCTGGAGGATTCCCCGAATTCTCCCGTTGAAGAGAAAGTTAATCGTCATTTAGCCCAAATTTCTGATCCAATGAAAGTTAGTTCAACTCAAAAATTAGCCATAGAAGAAGGAATAAAATTGCTTCGGGAAAAACAAGAAGTGATTGATGATGGCTTCAGGCAGAGAAAGATAGCAGAAACACTAAATAAGTTAACAGCATTGCCAATTTAAGATGAATCGAAAGGAAGTGGTCAGTTTTGTTAACTGACTTGACAAAAGTTCAAATTAGACTTTATAGTCAACATATTCGAGATTGCAATGCGCAAACGAGAGTTGTTGGATATATACCCTCGAAATTCTCATGGAATTTACACTATGATGGTATATAATAACTTCAGGTTTATATAAAGTAAAAAGAAAGATGTTAGACATTCCCTTTATCGGAGCCTACGAGTTAAGAAAAGATTTACCCCTCCTTTTAAAACGACTACAAAAAGAGGCAGAAGGGTTAGTTGTCACTCGCAGTTGGCGATTATCGCATTCTCTTTGATATCTGGACCAAAAAGCAAATTCTCATGATTTTGGACATCAAAAGACGCACCAGCACCATTTATTAATTCCTCACCATAAACCTTCTCACTTCCTCTTGTATTTAAACTTAAACTGTCCC
>Ga0066639_10006010_pt1 | contig 10161 bp, 7 predicted proteins | sample CryGeyCG2114_010_2_FD_59504 | JGI IMG/M metagenome (GOLD analysis project Ga0066639, IMG submission 59504) | Groundwater microbial communities from aquifer - Crystal Geyser CG10_big_fil_rev_8/21/14_0.10 | ecosystem: Environmental > Aquatic > Deep subsurface > Groundwater | place: USA: Utah... | reverse complement strand
ATTAAGAATAAAGATAATTATTACAGTAATCCTTGCAACCCTGTTAATGTTTTTGTCTTATCCTCTATCTTTCTTTCTATTTAAAAAACCAGAACTTTTTCTTCCTTTGATTATAATTTCTTTCTATCTTATTGTCATGTCCTTTGAAGCTTTTTACGAAAAATTGTTTTATGCTATTAAAAAAGTAAAATATCTAACAATAAAAGAGGTAATTTTTCAGATTCTAAGAATTCTTTTGGCATTAATTGTTTTTGCGATAATAACAGAAAATAATCGCATAATAGGAATTTCAATTGTATTATTTATTTCAAGCTTCTTAACTTTTTTAATACTTCTTTATTTCTTAAAAAAGCTGACTCCCTTTATATATCAAAAATCCGATGAAAAAATAGATAAAAAGAAAGTTTTAACTTTTCTTAAATATATGATATTTGGCAGCTTTACAACAGTATTCTTTCTTCACGTAGATATAATCCTGCTTGGTATCTTCTTAAAATCAGAGTTTATAGGTTATTATTCTGCCGCATTTACTCTAATGGAGAGTATAGTATTTACAATATCTGTATCTTGGATACTTATGCCAGCCTTTACCCAGTTAAAAGAGTCAAAATTAAATGCAGCATTTGACAGAGTATTTAAGTATGTTTGCTTATTTTCAATTCCAATAACATTCGGGACCCTTGTATTAGGAAAATATTTCATCAAAATAATTTATGGATACAATTATCTACCTGCTAGAATTCCATTAAATATTTTAGCACCTTTAATTTTTGGATTTGTCTTTACAGAAATTCTTGTTGCTTTATTTTCTTCAAGAGAAAAACCGAAATATTTTGTTAAGTGGCTTATCATAGCAACAATTTTGAATGTAATCCTTAATTATACTTTTATTAAGATTTTCTTAGGGGTGTCTTCAGAATTAGCCATGGCAGGAGTAGCAGCAGCTACTTTAATCAGCAATATTGTTTATATAATCTCCTTAATGATAACTGCTAATAAGAAATTTAAAATCAGTTTTGAAAAAAAACATTTCTTCAAGCCTTTGATTGCGTCTTTAATTATGTCTTTAGCTATAATTTTAATAAACAAAATAATATTAGATATGAGTGTATTTTTAGGAGTAGTGGAAATATCTTTTGGGGTTTTAGTTTACTTCTTTGTTATGATATTGATTAAAGGGGTGACTAAAGAAGATTTCTTTATAATTAAGGAGGTTTTAAAACGAAGACGAAATCAAAAGAACAAATAAAAAAAGAGCTGGCAGGAAGTTACTGGGGGGAAGAAGCTATAGATTATGATAGTGCAAGAGTAAGGGATCCCAGAAGAAAAATAATATTTAACATACAAAAAGAAATAACATCCTCTTTTTTGAAAAATACAGGAAAGAAAAACATTTTAGATGTAGCTTGCGGGACAGGAAGATTTTTCCCCCTTTATTATCCAAGAAAAATTTATGGCATAGATATAAGCAAGGATATGCTTAAACAAGCCAGAAAAAGAAAACTAGCAAAAGAACTAAAATTAGCAGATGCAGAAAATATTCCCTATTCCAACAATAAATTTGATGTTATAATAACTTCCCAATTTATAATGCATACTCCTTATTATGAAAAAGTAATAAAAGAAATGTCAAGGGCAGCTAAGAAAAAAGGTTCATTAATAATAGATTTCCCAAACAAATATTCTTTATCTTATATACCAACAAAAATACGTCTTTTAACAAGAATATTAAGGCATTTCAATATGTTCACAAAAAATCAAATCGAAAATATAGCTTCTAAGAATAAACTAAAGATTAAAGAGATTAGAGGCACAGTAATATTTAGCCCAATGCTATTACCAAAATTCTTAACTAATTTTTCAGAAAAAGCAAACAAATTTCTTATTAAACTTTTCCCAAATCTCACTTATACTTATTATGTTCATTTTATTAAAGAATAAATTTATTTAATTATAAGCTCTGAAATTTTCCCAGATTTATATTTAGAAAGAAACCTAGCTATTTTCTCAAATAATCTGAAATTATCAAGTACCGCCATAGTTATAGGATGTATTAATATGATACTAGGAACTTTATCCTTTTCATTTTTTTCTACCCTTTTTTTTAAAATTTCAAACCATTCTTCTGGCTTTATTCTTGCTTCTTTGCATCCAATAAAAGGATTTCTGTTTTCTGGCCTTAATATACTATAAGCAATACTATTCTGGTCAACAGGAATATTTACCGGCATATGGATTATTCCTGATTCTACAAAGGGTTTTGTCTCTCCTAATAAATCTGAAACATATTTCACTTCATTCTGCCTTAAAATTCTTAATGTCTTTTTATTAGAGCCAAAAGCATGAGTTCTCCAGCTTTTCATTTCTAACCCAAGCTTTTCAAATGCTCTTTTTGTTTTTTTAACATCTTTCCTTTGGTAAAAGGCAGAACCATAAATACAGCCATATATTTTTTTGTTTAAATATTTTCTTATTATTCCCAAATTACCAAAATTATTGTAAGTATGCCCTCCCAATTCAACATCAAACTCTAATAGATTCTTAACTTCTTCAGGATTTTCATCTAGACATTTTCCATTTACAAATAAAGTTGAAGAAAGTTTGTATTTTCTTAATATCTTTAAAAAAATTATGGCTGCTTTTAACTCGCTTCCTGCTATTTTCTGCTCAAAATAATTTCTTATTTTACTATGAACATCTCCTGTTATATATATCATTTTATTATCTAAACCATTAAATTTAAATTCTTTTTGTTTATAAAATCCTGTCCAAAAATATATTTCTGAATGAGCAGTCCATGCTTGAAGTGATATTGCAGTTATGAGTGCAATCACATTTATGACTATTTCTATTTTCAATAATTTTTTTTGCTAAATTGGTTTTAAGCAGCTCTTCAAGAGAATTTTTCAACAGACTTCCAATTTTTGGCAACATTTCGCAAATTTTAGCGTCACCATTACTATCTATAACAAAATCTGTTTCTCCTGCCGTACATTTAAAAGCCCATTTTCCTCCCTCTAATGCCCTTATTTGCGTTCTCCAAACCTCTTTCATCCTTAAATTATCAAATATTTTTCTCCCTAAAGAATTCTTTTTCCTGTAATAGCTATAAACTTCACAAGCAATTCTAGAAAATTTCTTTATTTCTTCTATTTGTGGTTGCTTTACAATATTTTGATGTTCGCCTCTTATAATTTCAAAAACATGGCATGTAACAGGCAAAGTTTTAACAAATTTAATAAATTCAGGCATTTTCTTATAATTCCTACTTGTTATAACAGTATTAACAGCAAGAGCAGCAAAATTAGGATATTTTTTCTTCAATTTAGCTAGTTTATATATTAAATTAACTGCTTTATCAAAATTCCCTTTAATTCCCCTAATATAATCATGCTCTTCTCTTAAACCATCTAAAGATGGATGGAGGGCAAATCTTACATCTGGATTTTCTTTTAGCATTTTTTCAAATTTCTTTGTTATATCTATTAAACAGTTAGTTGGAATATCAACAAATTTGATATTCATATATTTTTTAGCCAATTTTACTATATCATCTATATCTTCTCTCAAAAAAGGCTCCCCTCCTCCTAAAGATATAGCATAAATATTATTGAACCTAGAAAAAATTAATTCAATCTTTTTTAAGGATAGATCTTTTATTCTATTTAAGGATTTCCAATAAAAACAATGTTTGCATCTAGAATTACATCTTGCAGTAATAAAGAAAGTTATATTTTTAATATGCCTAGACTTTATCCTCCTCAAAAACCATAAAATTCTGTTTCTTCTATTGTTCTCAATTAAAGGATCTATTATATCATCAAAAAATTTTCTGTCATTGATTCTTTTTGTTTTTATAGCATTTTTTCTGCTTTCCTTAACTTTCCCAAAATTAAGCAGGAGCCAGGCATAAGCTTTAGCAGAAATAAGAAAATTTTTTCTCATTCCATATAATAAAGATAAAGTAATATAAGGAGAATTTAAAACCAATGTTTTTAACTCAAAATTTTTGATTAAATTCAATAACCTGTTTCTTTTTGCGCAGAACCGAATATAACTTTCTCTTTTCTTATCAATTTTTGATATAGTTGAATGATAAAAATGTATTGCTTTTAAATCGGGATTATAGATTACTTTCCATTCTGCAAAATTTGCTCTTATTCCTAAATCAGCATCTTCAAAATCATAGAAAAAGGTTTCATCAAAGCCGCCAATGTCATCTATCATTTTCTTCCTTATAATAGAAGAAGCAGTAGTCATTACAGGAATTCTAGTAAATTTATTATATTCTTCTTTATCTTGCAAGCCATGCCCAATATCTTTTATACCTCCGCTTTTGCTTATCATGCCACCAGCCCAGTCTATCAATCCATTTTTACCAATTAATTTACCACAACAAATCCCAACATCCTTATGGCTGTCCATATACTCTACTGCTTTTTTAATCCAGTCTTTGCTTAGAATAGTATCACTATCCAAAGTAATAATATATTCTGAATTAGATTTTCTAATAGCAATGTTCCTTTTTTTATCAACTCCAGCATCAACATTAAAAAATTTTACTTTAGGATAATTTTTCTTTATGAATTCTTCAGTGCCATCACTAGAATCGTCCATAAGATATATATCAAAATTCCTAAAAGACTGTTTTTCTAAACCATCTAAACTTTTTGGCAATGTATCTCTATTATTTCTAGATACAATAACTGCACTAACTTTTCTATTAGTCATTATTCTGAAAAACAAGTTTTATTTTTAAACCTTATGAACCTAAAACTCTTCTCAACCCCTCTTCTAAAAAGACTTTTGGTTTCCAGTTAAGTAATTCCCGTGCTTTAGAAATATCTGCACAACTATTACTATCAATTTTTATACTATCTAAAAATTCAATTTCTTTATCTTTAGCTAGCATTTCAACAACTTCCTTTCCACTATGGCTTTTTCCAGTCCCTATATTTATAATATTAAAACCTTCTAATTCAATACCTTTTACAAAAGCTTCTACAACATCATTAACATAAACATAATCTCTCTTAGGATAAGGATTCCCAATAATAATCTTCTCATTCTTTAATTGCGAAACTATATCCGGAATTAAAAATCCTTTTTGTTGTTCAGGCCCATACATATTAAAAATTCTTAATACAACAATTGGAATATTGAAATTTTTATTATAAAATTCACACATTTTCTCTCCTAAAACTTTTGTTAAGCCGTAGAAAGATTTGGGTTTCAGTAGAAAATCCTCTTTTATTGCTTCCTTATAATCCCCATATACAGCAGCACTTGATGCGAAAACAAATTTTGCTTTCTTTTCTTTGCAAAACTCTAAAACATTTAAAGTTCCATTAACATTAATATTAAACATATCTTCATTATTCTGGCTTCTTGTAAGGGCAGCTAAATGTATTACGTAATCTGCTTCTAAACCTACAAAATCCTCTTTTTTAGTTATATCTTTGTTATTACTTTTATTAAAAATAATTATATTATATTTGTCTTTTAATTTTTCTACTAATTTTGAACCTAAGAATCCCGAACCGCCAGTTATTAATATTTTTTTCATTTTCATTCTGAATTAAAAGGCACATAATTTGGGATAATTTCCTTGATTTTATTTACAATCTCCTTATCTTCTTTCTCTTCCAAAATTTTTCTTAATTCATCAAACCCTATTTTAAACTTTTCTTTGTCAAACTCTTTTTGTTTTACTAAAAATATCCTCTCATTTTTTGTTTTGCCTATTTCTTCTTCACTAGTCCATAACTCTTCATGCATTTTTTCTCCAGGCCTTATCCCTATATATTCAAATTTAATATCTTTTTCTGGTTCTAATCCATGTATTTTAACAAGTTCTTTTGCAACATCTACCACTTTATATTGGTCCCCCATATCTAATACCATAATATCTTTTGGTTTCCCTATTGCTCCTGCTTGAATAACAAGCTGAGCAGCTTCAGGTATAGTCATAAAATATCTTGTCATCTCGGGATGAGTTATTGTTATAGGTCCGCCCTTTTTTATCTGCTTTTCAAATAAAGGAATAACACTCCCGCTGCTTCCAATAACATTCCCAAATCTAACAATTACAAATTTTGTATCACATTGAACTGAATTTATCAACATTTCTGCAATTCTTTTTGAGGCACCCATTATTCCTTTTGGATTAACTGCCTTATCAGTAGAAATCATAACAAACTCCTTAACATTATTTTCTATTGCAGCAGAAGCAACATTATATGTCCCAAAAACATTATTTGTTATAGCTTCTTTAATGTTATCTTCCATTATATGAACATGTTTGTATGCTGCTGCATGAAAAACAATATCAATTTTATTATCTTTAAAGATATTTTTTATTCTTTTTTCATTCCTTATATCAGCTATTATTGGCTTTAATTCTAATTTATCTTTATATCTCTCTTTTAGTTTTTCACTTATATTATATAAATTAAACTCACTATGCTCAATGATTATTAATAATTTTGGATTAAATTCAGCAATTTGCATGCATATTTCGCTCCCAATTGAGCCACCCCCGCCCGTAACGAGAATTGTTTTTCCCAAAACATATTTTTCCATTTCTTTTAAATCGGGAAGAATTGGTCTTCTTCTCAATAAATCTTCTATATCAATTTCTCTTACATCTTTATACCAGGGCCTTCCTGTTTTTAGGCTATAAACTACTTCATATGTCGCCGGCATTATTTTTATTTCCAATCCGGTAGTATTACATACTGAAAGTATCTGGCTTAATCTTTCTTTACTTAAAGAAGGAATAGCAATTATTATTTCATTTACCGCCTTTTCTTTTGCTATAGAAGGAACATTCTCTATTCTTCCTAATACTTCTATTCTATTTACTCTTTCACCTTCTCTTTTAAAATCGTCAATAAACCCAACAACCCAATAATTAAGTGAAGGGTTTTTCTTTATATCATTCAATAGTAATTGCCCCGCTTCTCCGGCGCCTATAATTAATATTCTTTTCCTAGCCATTCTCTTTTATTGAGCTTAATATTTAAAAACACTTCTATAATCTAGTATATATGGCCGAAATTAAAAACATATGTTTTTTTGCTTCATATTATTCTTTTGCAGCAAGAAGTTTGATGGAATCATATGAGACAATACTTTCTGAAAACGTAAATTTATTCTTATTTTGCCCTCAATCTGATATAGAAAAATTTAATCTTAAAAGAGTTCAGAAATTTTCCTACTATGATAAATATACTCTTCTTTTTGATTTAAGGAGTTTCTGTAAGGCTAACAATATAGACTTAATTGTCAATGTCGCTGGTTCCGGGAGTACGTCTTTCTTGCTGGTATTCTCAAAACTCTTCACTAAAATGAAATATATGGCTTTTCAACACGGAACCTTTTTCTGGAGGCTTAAAGATATTAATAGTTTTCCATTTTTTGCTTTTACCATAGTTCATAACCTTAAGCATCTTTTCCTCTTTATATCCCAGTTTTTTATGGAAAGGCTGTTGTTATCATCTATTAATTTAACAAAAAGAATAAAAAGATTATTTTTCTTGAACAAAAATAAGATATTTTATCTAACTTCTGCTATTAATACTAATTTTTTTAAACCAAAAGATAAAGAATTAGCAAGAAAAAAGCTTGAGATAAGTAGAGATGAAAAAGTAATTCTTTATTCTGGAAGAATAGCTTATTTGAAAGGTTCGGATTTCCTGTATAAGATAGTAGAAAAAAATCCTGATAAAAAATTTATATTTATAGGGGATTTAATTGACAAAAAATTTAAAAAACCATTTAAAAATCTTATTATTCTACCAAATAAATCTCAAAAAGAGCTGATTTATTACTATTCAGCAGCAGATTTATTCATTTTTTTAAGCAGGACAGAAGGAAACCCACTCGTACCTAGAGAAGCAATGTGTTGTCATCTTCCCTGCCTTCTATCAGATATAGATGCCTTAACTTCTTACAAACATTCAATTATAGTTCCTTTTAATACAAAAAAGATTCAAGAGGCAATTGACAAATTTTTTGAAATGTCAGAGAAGGAGAGAGAAAAATTAGGGAAAAAATGCAGAGAATATGTTGTAAAAGAGTCTTCTTATCAGGCATTAAAAAATAATTATAGAAAATATTTTTTAGATTTTTAATCCATGCTTTCCCATTTCCTAAACTGAGCAATTTTTATTAAAAAAGGATATCTTACAAGGAGTTTTGATAGTTTTGTTTTAATTGCTTCACGTCTTTTAATCCAGTGGTAAACTCTAGTAAATAAAGATTTTATTGGGCTTGCTAAATTAATATAACCATAAACAACTAGAGAAGTAAAAATATTTTTATTGTCGGTAGCATAATCCAAAAAATTTTGAGAGAATGTCGGAGCTAATGTTAAAAGAATATTATAATATCTCTTATGTTTAGATTCAAAATTAATCTTATAAATAAAATTATCTACCTGATTATCGTAACTGAATCTGAATAAAGGAAGATTAGGTATTTTTGTTTTGAAATCTTGTAGTGTTATCAATTTATCTTTTAATGCCTTCTCATAAATATCGGTTCCAGGTAAAAATATTAAATTAAATCCTTGTAGGTTTAAAGGTCTAGGAAATTTAATTAATAATTTAATTGCTTCCTTTAAATCGTCTACATTCTCATAAGGATTATTAAAAATAATATTATACACTGTATCTATTTTTCTCTTATTAAGTTCATTAGCAACTTCTAATATTTTTTCTGGAGGAGTAAATCTTTTAAAAACTTCTCTTCTTACTCTGTCGCTTCCAGATTCTATACCTAGCTCAATGTCTCTAACTCCGGCATCTTTTAACAAATCCAGAATCTCATTAGTCACAAGAGCGAACTGCAATCTGCAGGAAAAAGGCATATCAATATACTTTTTATATAATTTACAAAATTCTTTTAATTCTTTTATATCTCTTGACATAAACAAATCATCCCATATTCTTACATATCTAACATGAGCAAAATTATCTTTTGCCCATCTTAACTCTTCTATAACATTTTTTACACTTCTTCTTCTGAAATATTTTCCCAATCCTAAATATTTCTTCCTTTTCTGATTATTACAACAATATGTGCAAGAAAAAATACATCCTCTGCTTCCAATTATACTATATTTTGCAGAAACAATCTCATCAATATCCTTTTTTGTCAGCAATCTTAGTCTTTCTTTTTCCAAAACATAGCTGTTATCAGTTGCATAATCAGGGAAAGGATATTTATCTAAATTTTCCTCCAATTCTCTTAATTTATTCTTGATAATTTTATTTCCTTCTCTAAACCATATATTTTTTATTTTTGTATTAATTTTCCCTTTCTTCATAGAGTTCAATAGTTCAAGAAGAGATTCTTCTCCTTCTCCAATACAAACCATATCAGCTATCTTTATACATTCTTCTGGAGAACCTATAGCATGAGCACCACCCCAAATAACAGCAATTCCTAGCTCTTTCTGTATTTTTTTAGTTAATTTTTTTGTTTCTTTTAACCATAATGTATAAACTTCAAAACCTACTATATCGGTTTTAGATTCTCTTAAAAAATCTATTAAAGAAGCAACATTTTCCTTGTTTAATTTCTCTTTGAGGTATATAATATCTGTTCTATGCCCTCTCTTTTTCAAGTAAGAACTCATATATCTTAATACTAATGGCTCAGAATTGAAAGATAATAGACTTATTTTCATTTTAACCTTATTTCCTTTACTTATCTTTTATTTTCTCAAATAATTCCAATGCGTTTTTTATTACTTGGTCCATATTTAAATACCTATATTGGGCTAATCTACCAATAAAATAAATATTTTCTAATTTCTCAGCTTCTTTCTTATATTTTTCATAAAGCTCTTGATTTTTAAGGTTAGGAACAGGATAAAATGGTTCACCATCAGAACAAGGAAATTCTTTTACAATAGTTGTTTTAGGATGCTTCTGTTTTGTTACATGTTTTATTTCTAGTATTCTGGTAAAATCAAAATCATTTGGATAATTAACTTGTACAAAATCCTGGAAAAATTCTTTATCATGAGTTTCAAACTCAAATTTTGTGCTTCTATATGGCATTTTGCCATATTTATAATTAAAATAGGAGTCAATAGGACCGGTGTAAATTAACTTATCATATTTTATTTTATCTTTTATTTCTGTGAAATCT
>Ga0066639_10006008_pt1 | contig 10161 bp, 7 predicted proteins | sample CryGeyCG2114_010_2_FD_59504 | JGI IMG/M metagenome (GOLD analysis project Ga0066639, IMG submission 59504) | Groundwater microbial communities from aquifer - Crystal Geyser CG10_big_fil_rev_8/21/14_0.10 | ecosystem: Environmental > Aquatic > Deep subsurface > Groundwater | place: USA: Utah... | reverse complement strand
TTGGCTCCGCCTAGCGGACGTTTTGCGAACTACGCTGTATGAGTCGGTGATTGGATTTCGTAGGGATTTTGAAGTGAACAATATAGCGTTATAGTTGGCTTGCGTAACTGTTTGATTATAGTATTTAATGTATTACTTTTCTTTAATATTGTATGTTTGAGATTGATATTTAAAATATTCTCGAGATTGTTGATGGTATGCGTGCAGCTTTTTTTAGAGAATTTAGAAGAGTATGAGGTAGGAATTTGAGTCAATGGATTAAATTAGTTTAATAATTATTTTTAGAATACAATCTAGGTACTCAAGATATGATTGATGCAACTCTTCAAGGTCGAATTAAGGAATTCCTAGAGAAGTATAGGGGTTTTACTCCTATTGAAATTGCTAAAAATTTAGATATTAAAATCGTTTATCCTGAGATAGAAGATCGAAATTTTGCTGGGGCTATTAAAAAGGCTCCAAATGGAGAGATAGTGATTTATGTAAATAATGGAGATGGAGATAATAGGCAGCTTTTTACTATTGCTCATGAATTAGGACATTTTTTCTTACATCGCGAAGAAATCGATAACGGTATCGTAAGTTATAGACATGCGGCAATGTATGAAAAATATACTAACGACGAAAGGAAGCGAGAAGAAGAAGCAAATCATTTTGCGGCAGAGTTATTGATGCCCGAAATGATTTTCCGAGAGTATTTTACAAAAAATTCTCATCTAGATCGCGAAATTTTAATCTCTAAGATGGCAGATTTGTTTGGTGTTAGTGAAGATGCCATAAAGGTGAGGATGAGTTACTTAGATTTAACAAGTATCTAATTGGAAGAAATTTTACAAAGTTTAGAGGCTCAACTTGGCACTTTAGGAGATGATGATCGATCACGTGCTTTAGATCAAACTGCACGCGAACATCAAAGAAAACTGATTGAATGGAAGTATGAGAATTTGCAGCAGCATTTGCGTCAAAAGGACAAAATGTTTGGGATGGTCTTCATTATGACAATTATTACTTATGGGGTCGTATTGATTGTGATTTTATCACAAGTAGTTGAAATCAATCCCCCTGAATCTATAAAAGATTTTTTCTTCTTTGGATGGTTGGATTTTGAAAAACTTGATAATCAAAAGTTTGCTTTAATTTTAACAGGTTTTTTGGCTGAGTTACTTTTATTACCAAAAATTATTTTGACTGGTTTATTCGGTAGTTCAAAAAAATGAAGGATTTCTACCATATTCATTTTTACGATGCCAAAATCTCATTCATATCATTCTCCACATTAAATTCCTCAACAAACCGAAAGTCGGTTGATTTAGGCTTGGCAGGGAATAGTTGATTATCACTCCAGCTCGTCTGAATCGGCCTTTGGTACAGTTTAGTGAGGTGCTTTTTATAGTTGGTGTCGGCATTGCCAAGTAGATGGCCTCCCTTGGTTTCAATGAGCACGATCTTGTCGAAGTCTTCACCTTTGTTGTTTTTGTTGAGTGTAACGATAAAGTCGGGGTAAAAGCGGTTCTTTCTCCATGCAACGAGGTAAAAGTCCTTTTTGGCTTTATTTCGATACCACCAATATGTTTGTCCGCTGTCTTCCATACGCCAGAGAGCTTTGTCTTCAAGGTTATTCAAGTCGTCACCTAAAACAGGCTCGTAGAGGCTCTTTTCAACTGACAAACGCTTGCGCAGCTCTTTTTCAAAGAAGTAATCGGCTTTGAGTACTTCGGCCATGCCAAACTTCGGTACAAATCGTATTTCATCTTGGTCGAGTTTTTTCATAAAGAGTTTGCGTGCCAGTCGATTGATTTCACCCTCTTCTTCACCAGAGCCGCTTAAAATCTTTCGTAGCTCATCAATGAGGAAAACTTGATTTCGTTCAATCTCTTCATTGGAAAAGGACGCGCTCAATAACTTGAGCGCATTTGATACGATCTCTTCACCCACCCAAGGATTAGGTATGTATTCTATAATATTTTGTACCCAAAAGCTCTTTCGTATTTGAGTACGAGCTCTTGTTTTTAAGCGTTTTTCTTCCAGCTCAAGGAACTCTTCCATGTCCTCGGCAAATTCTCGTGTAAAGCCTATTGTAACCGTTCTCTCAATAGCTTCACTCTCAGGGTTCAGATGTATTTTTTTAAGATTTTCTAAGTTTATATCGCAATAATCGATCTTTGCATAAATATCTAAAGTAGGATCAAGTACTCGCATACCATCGTGTGCATGCTTATCCTTTACAACAAATGTTGGTAAAACAAAGTCGCGCAGGCTTTTTTCAAAGCGCTTGCGCAGGGCTTGTTTTTTGCGTTCTCCAAGATCGGGGTCGTTTTTGCCTGGACTCGTTATAATACGCTTCATTAAATCTCCCATACCATCATACTCAAAGCCAGTTCGTATTGCTTTTATAAGATCTTTGGAAGAGTCGCGCAGACAGAATACATAGCTTTCGTCTAGCTCCTTGATTTTAGTTTTGCGCGCATAAGGTTGACGCAGTACACGGCCCACAAGTTGCGTAAGAGCTGTTTTTGAACGCGAACCACCCAGTACCGTCAAAGAGTATGCAAACGAGCAGTCCCAGCCTTCTTGTAGCGCCTGTTTGGTTATGATAAACCGAATAGGGCATTGATTGGAAAACAAGTCTTGTCCTTCAATATCGTTTTTTGAACTGCTTTTTATAGCGATCTCTTCTTCTCTAACTAGCCCAGTGGCAATAAGATGCTCTTTTACATCCTCAGCATGAATATTGCCATCCTTGCGTTGATCTTTACCCGTAGATTCGACTTGAATGAGATTGATTGGTCGAATATAGATGCCGGTTTTTTCTAGGAATATATCGGCTTTTTTCTGTAGGTTTTGCAAATGCTCGATCGAGTAATTTACAAGGCTCTTCCATTCGATGGTGTCCTTTTCAATAAGATTAAGATCGAGTTTAATCATTTCCTCTTTTTCCAGTTCGCGGCCTGCAACCGAAAAAAGCACATTGGCTGCTTCGGTAGGTGTCGCGGTGAGCTCGCAAACGCACGATGGATTACATTCTGAAATAGCGCTACTCGCAAGCTCGCTCTTTGCCTTGTGTCCCTCGTCCAAAATAATGAGTGGCTCAAGGATTTTAACCACGTTTCCGAATGAGGTTTTGATTTTGACACCGAATAAAGAGTTTTCTGTGCTTTCTTGGTCGAGGTTCGGGTAAAGCTCAAGCAGAGCCTTTTGTTTTCGCTGATCGCTCTCAAGCGGGAAAAACTCATCGAACTTGCCATTGTCTTGAAAGAATTTGAGGTCGTCCTTTTTAAGTTTATCTCGTGAAAATGACTGCAAAATCATCACAAGTACCACAAGATTTTCTTCAACATCATTGGGGCTAAAGTAATCTTTTTTGGAGACAATTTTTACTCGATTGCCAGAAAGTGCATCGAGTCGCTCACGGTATGGATGTGCGCGATCTTTGAGCGCATTGAGCGTTTGTGTGTAGATTTGCTCGCTCGGCACAATCCACATGACAAAACCTGTCTTTTTTTGCCGCAGACGCTCTAAGTAAAACTCAAGCGCATAAGTAGCAAGTAGAGTTTTTCCTCCACCAGTAGGGATTTTTAAGCAGAAGTTCGGACACGGCTTGTTGTGGCCTGTCCGTTTGTCACGATACTCATGGTTGCGATCTCCTTCAGGGAAGAGCTTGTGCCACGCTTTCTCGGACGGATCGATTTCTTTGCTCCACTCTTTGAGCACTTCTTCGGGAATCTTGCTCAACTTTTGCTGCTCTTCAGCAAGAACTTGAAAATAACGATCCATCGCATTCTTACAGTCGAGTTGGTATTCCTTGAGTGTGTGCATATTTGTTTTATTCGGTTAAATGTATTGTGTTCGTGGATGACACAATCTTTTTCAAGTTTTCCTCTTCATCTTTTGCTTCCTGTAGTGCCGCAATAATTAGCTGTTGGAATTCTCGCTTTTTCTTTGGATCAAGTTTGTGTTGCATATGAATTAATTATTCAGCCATTCTATAAATTTCAAACGGTAATTGAGCGAATCGAATGTTGAATTCTTTGAGGTGGTAATCTTCAATGAAGCAGGCAGGTGCAAAAACGAGCTTGGGCCGTGCGGGAAATTTCTTGTGAATCTGCTCAGCAAACTCCAAATTGAGCGCGAGTTTTTTAAGTTTAGACTTATCCGCGCTATACATGAGAAACACCTCAAAGGTGCTCGATGAGCCTATGTAAAAGGTCTTCTCGTCAAGTTTTTTAGGGTCGAACTTTTCCCCAGTTGCAGTGAAGAATGCATATTTTGCGAGGTCTTCGTAGCTTGGCAGTTTCTTGCCTGCAAGCAGGTTATCCATGTTGAGTTCTTCTCCGAGTTCGTAGTAGGAAAAAGTTCCACCGAGCCCAGCTTTTAGTTCTTCGTTTGAAGCTGTTGGTACTCCTTTAATTATACGTCTCATGCGTTCGGCAGTAATTTTGTCTGCATAATCCTCACATTCAATGAGTATGAATTTGCGATTGCCTCCATCCTCTTTATTGAGAGCTAAAACTGCGTGACCTGTTGTGCCTGAGCCAGCGAAGGAGTCCAGAATTAAAGAATCGGTATCAGAAGAGAATTTTAGGAAATGTTTCATTAGACCAATCGGTTTTGGGTTATTGAAGATGTTATCTTTCTGAAAAATTTCCTCCAATTGTGTTTTTCCATCACTATTTCTTTCTTCCTTAAGCAATAGAGAGCGAGGTACTTTTGTTCGCTCATTTTCACCATCGTTTAGATATATTTTGTACTCTACTTGCCATTTGCCCTTCTTGTCTTTTCTAATAATTATTTTTTTATCTGCAAAAGCTCTTAGAAAATTATTTTTTTCCCATTTCCATTCATTAGCTATTTTAGTTCCATCAGGAGCATCAATTTCATATTGTAGACCTGGCCTAGGGTCATTCTCTCTCATGCGACGAAATGATTTAGTTTTGTATGGCCCTAAGGTTTTGAAATGCTCATCTTTTCCAACATATTGTTTTTTTTCATCTTCATTTAAAGATAATCTTAAACTTGGAATATTTAATTTATTTTTTGCATAGCCCAATACATATTCATGATCTTGAGCAAAGTATCGTGAATCATTTCCTCCACCGGAATGTCTTTTCCAGACTAATTCTTGAAGCAAATTTTCTTCTCCGAATATCTCATCCATTAGCATTCTTAAATGATGAACTTCATTATCATCAATACTGATAAAAATTACCCCATCATCTTGTAATAGTTCGCGTAGAAGTGTAAGCCTTGGATACATCATGCAAGCCCATTTATCGTGTCGCGTAAGGTCATCGCGAGCAACGACTTTCCCTAGCCATTCCTGAATCATCGGGGACGCAACATTATCGTTGTAAGCCCATCCTTCGTTGCCAGTGTTGTACGGTGGATCAATATAGATGCACTTAACTTTGCCCGCATGCGTTGGAAGTAGTGCTTTGAGTGCTTTTAAGTTGTCACCATGAATAACAAGGTTGTCATCCAAGGAAGGTGACTTGCTCAGCCCTTTACTCTTTTGCGCGGCTAAATTGTGAAACTTTACTGCGTGGTGGTAGTTTTGGAGGAATGTTTTTCCTTTGAAGTGAAAGGAGGCCATAGGTTGCTCATTACATCTTTGAGCCGTGCCAATTTTCGCAAAAGTGGACGGCGTGGTTCACCCAATCACTTACTCATACGAGCAGCCTACTGGCACGCCGCCCATCGCTGCCCAGTAGGCATTGATGAGCGGAAATGCTCGTATGAGTGATTTGCGGGTGAACGCTGGAATAGTAACATGCACCCTAAAGAATCAGCAACAGGGCTTTAATGCGGCTACGAAAAAGGCTATGATCTGGATTGATTTCTATTTAAAGATGTAATGAAATGGAAAGATATTTGAGTCAAAATATCGAAACTGAGCTGTTATTTATTCTTTGGTATGTGCTCAATAGGCAAGGAGAGCCTGAGTTTATTGAGACATTTAATCCATATGGTCAAGATTTTTTTTACATACAGGATTTCCCAGAACCACTGAGATCAAAGATTAATAGTTATGTTATCGATACTCGTTTAGCAAAATTGTGTGTAGATTTTGGTGTTATTAAAGAATTTAATCTCGTAAAAACGAAAGGGCGTTGTCAGGGGGATTTTTTGGAAAATTTTCCTATTAAGTATGAAGCAGAAGATGCCTGCCCCGAATTGCCAGCTTGGTGGTTTTGTCCTCACTTTGATAAGCCTCCTAAAAAGAATGAGTTTTTGTTGCGCTTTGTAAAAATTGATCAAAATATCGCAAATGAATTTATTAGTGAATATTTAATAAAATGGAGTGAAAATTCCTTGCGTTTACTTGAACGCAATCTTGCAAAATCAACTGTTCAGCAAGGCCGAGTGATAAAAAGAATTCATGATTTGTTGAAGAAGTATCCAGATAAAAATTTGTTTGTGGAAGAAATGCCGGAGGACGATGATATCGATATAGTAACTACAATGATTTATTTTGAATGGTTGGGCTATATCAAAAATCTCAAAATTCATGCAATTGAGCGTAATGTTAAGGATTTAACGAAGATATTTTGGTCTTTTCGATTAGATTTAACCGATAAATTTTATAAAGATTTTTTGGGTCAACGTGGAGGAGTAATTTTTGAATATGCTATGGATGCTTTAAAGGAGAGTGAAGTCGCTGATTCTGATAGATGCCTTTGTTTTTATGCTGATTTGTCTGATAAATTTGCATTATGGGTTAGAGGCAATGGAACATCTCTTTATAAGATGAAAAAGCAGACGAGTGGTCAGTTTTTTGTAGGAGGAGAGCATTTATATAATCTATTGAAAAATTTGGGTGAGTATGGGATTGATCGTGAGCATAAAAACAATCTGGTTAGGACAATATCTAAGAAACTATCTATAACTCAAGACGATGCTGAAACACTTTTTGTAAACAAAAATGGACATTGGGTTGCAAACGAAGAAGTAGTGCAAATTGTTTAAAATAGCGTGTAAAAAAAGATACCTAAAGATACCTGTGCTCATTTCGTAGTGCTTCGTTATGCTCGAAACGAGCTTCCTCGTGGAGGCTTTTTTGTTATGGAAAGCCCCTACGAAAAACTATTAAACCGCAAGCTCACCAGTGAGCAAACCAGTGAGTTTAGCTCACAGATGCTTGGCTACTTTCAACTTTTAATCGAAGTCGATCAACAAAACAACATCGACCGAGCTAATAATGAATAAGAACGAAATCGTAATAACGGAAATCCAGATTGTACCGATAAAGCCACAGGATGGGCTTATCGGCTTTGCAAGTTTCGTCCTGAATGGATGCTTGTACTTAGGGTCGATCGGCATTCATACAAGATTGGATGGGACGGGATTACGTCTCACATATCCCACTAAGGGTGCAATAAATATTTACCACCCAATCAATAAAGAGGTTTCCAAGGCTATTGAGGAGGCGGTTTTTTCAAAAGCCAAAGAGTGTTTCTCGTATCTCGAAGAAGTAATGAGCCCTAACGATTCATGTAATGATAGATACTGTGAGGCTAACAATTCCTGACCATAATTTCATTATTGTAAATCCAGAGCGCTTTGATCCACCAGCGACTGATGTTTTGGGATACACGATATTTGGAGCGCATGGCACTAAAAAATGGATTCAGAACTTCGGTAAACGCGCAGGCCGTTACATGCCAAAGCTCACCATTATTAAGCGGCTTATAAAAGGAGGCAAAAGCGTGACATTGAATATTGAGTGCTCGCTTCCAAAGCTCATATTTGAAGGCAGCAACTTTGATGAGCTTGAGGATAGCGATTTTTCCAATGTCGTGAAGACATTACATGAATGCGTTGAGAAAATGGGCATTAAGTTGATCGGCAATCCCATTGAAAGTGCAATTGTAAGTGCCATCCATTTTTCAAAGAATATTTCATTTTTGGATTACACTACGGTTTCGAGCGTGTTGAAGTATGTGGAGAAGGCCAATATATCCCGAAGGCTTGATCTCAATACCAAGCGTTTTGATAACGGTGGTTCAGCGGTCTATTTTTATGCAAAGAGCCATGCGTTTGTTTTATACGACAAGATTCAAGATTTGAAGCAACCTAAGGGGAGAGGAGTTGAAGACAATACATTTCATGCGCAAATGGATATTTTTGATGAGATTCGGAGGGTGCACAGGCAACCTTTAGAAATTCTTAGGCTTGAGTATAGACTTTTGAATAGAGTAAAGCTCAAAGCAGCCTTAAAGATAATTGGAGCACCTGGGCTCACTACGTTTCGAGAGTTATTTAGTGCGCGGCTTTCTCATAAATTGCTTCAACACTATTGGGTTAATATAATGGATTCTTTAAAATATCCGATTTTATCAGAAAGCCTAAGTGTAGAAGAAGTTGTGAGGGAGGTTTTGAGACAGCAAAAATGGCATGCAACACCTAGTAAAACCTTGCAGATTATTGGGTGTTATTACGGTATTCGAGAGCTTGGCATGCGCTCTTTTAACGGAATGTTTAATAAGTATTTTTCAGTCGGGTCGATTTATCGAACCTTAGCTCAAATGAATGACTTGGAATTTAAACAAAGCCAAAAGTTTGACCCTTTTAATCATATTGGTAAGGAGCTTTCTGAGTTTAAGCCACTCAAAATGAAAGATCTTGTATTACCATTTTAATCATTTTTATTATATTCTAACCTTAATACGTTATGAAAAAAGTATCTAAACTTGTATTTGAAAAAGTAGCATACGGATTGGCTCGTGTTTCTACCGAAGAACAGGAAGATGGTCATACGATTCCTGCTCAAGTTCAGAAGATCAATGACTATGCAAAACAAAAGGATTTTCATCTTGAAAAAGTTGTTGAACTTACCGAATCATCTACAAGATCCGATCGCAAAAAGTTTTGTGAGCTCTTTGAAGTAATTAAAAAGAGTAAAATACCTGTTATACTTATTGTGGAAACCGTAGATCGGCTTCAACGTAGTTTTAGAGAGTCTGTTGAGCTTGATGCAGTTAGAAGAGAGGGAAAACTTGAAATTCATTTCTTGCGTGAGAACCTTGTTCTCGATAAAGATTCAAACAGTGTTGATCTTATGCGGTGGGATTTAGCTGTCTTTGTTGCAAAGACCTATGTGATGCAGTTGAGTGATAATGTGAAGCGCAGCCTTGAGCAGAAGCTCCGTAACGGTGAGTGGATTGGACGTGCGCGAGTGGGTTATCTTAATGTTGATTTAGAGAATGGTAAGAAGTGGGTTGAACTCGATGCAGATAGGGCCCCTATAGTGAAGAAAGCCTTTGAGTGGTACTCAACTGGCAATTACTCACATACGCAAATTGCAAAGATGCTCAAGGATGAAGGCCTCACAAACAACACGCATTGGGAAAAACCTTTGGCTAAGAGTGTCGTTGCTACGATGCTTCAAGATCCTTTTTACTACGGTGAGATGAAAGTGAAGGGGAAACTCTATCCCCACAATTATGAGCCGATTATTTCACGTTGGCTTTTTGATAAATGCCAAAAGGTAAGGGAGGGGTGGCACAAGAAGCCTTTTAAGACTGGTGAAGTTGCATATGCTTTTCGTGGCCTTATAACGCATGATTGCGGTTGTCTGCTTACGCCGTACACAAAGAAAGGCCACGTCTATTTGAAGTGTTCTAAATATAAGAATAATTGCAAGGGAGTGAATGTGAAGGAAGACGATTTAATCCAGGAACTTGCTGAGATCTTTCGTCTTTTGCATCCTCCAGATGATGTTGTGGAGGACGTGAAGAGTCAACTACGAAAGAGTCAAAACAGTGAGCAGAAATTCTATGAGCAGAATATTAAAAGTATCAATATTAAATTAACACGGATCCAATCTCGTTTTCAGCCAGCGTATGAAGACATGCTTGATGGGCGTATTACGAGAGATGAACACGACAAAATGCTGCAAAAATGGAAGCAGCAGGAAAGAGACTTGCTCCTACAACTTGCAGACCACTCAAAGGGTGATGAGGAGTTTTATAGGACTGCTGCATATCTGTTAGATGTATCCAGAAAAGCACACGAGCTTTTTATGAGTTCGCAAGCAGATCAAAAAAGACGATTTCTCAATTTCGTACTTGCGAACTTGAAAATGGAAGGCCGCAAGCTAGTCTGGAAGCTGAAAGAGCCCTTTTCGGCTATGTATGAAATGGGGAATCGATCTGATTGGCTCCG
>Ga0066639_10006003_pt1 | contig 10172 bp, 10 predicted proteins | sample CryGeyCG2114_010_2_FD_59504 | JGI IMG/M metagenome (GOLD analysis project Ga0066639, IMG submission 59504) | Groundwater microbial communities from aquifer - Crystal Geyser CG10_big_fil_rev_8/21/14_0.10 | ecosystem: Environmental > Aquatic > Deep subsurface > Groundwater | place: USA: Utah... | reverse complement strand
TTTGATCGGATGATTTAAGAGGCCAACCGATCATCCTCTACATGCCACCTATGCTTCATTTCCAAGTCGAAACCTTGACACCCCCGCATCGAAAACGAACTTCCGCTCACGTCCAATGCGGGGACGTAAAGTACATAGTTTTTATACCGCTCGTCATTCAGAAATCGGTTCTAGCTGCGTCAGGCAGCTCCCGAATTTGAACCCCGTCTGCATAGCCAACCTTTTAGGTTGGGCTGTTTCGACGTCGGCTGCGCCTGGTTCAAATGCGGGGCGCTTCCTTGCTACTTCCCAAGTTCTTAATCACTCTCGGTATACCCCTCATTATAACATATTTAGCTATATCTGCGATAGATCCCCCTTTAATTCTTATCCTCAATGCCTTATGATGGGGCTTTTTTTGAGGTGTTATGTTCCAGTTTGAGCAAAATGAAGGGTTCCCAGGACGCGAAGAGCGCGTTTTAAAATTTTGGCAAGAAAAAGACGTATTTCAAAAGTCTGTCGACAATGGAGGGAAGCTCTTTTCCTTCTACGATGGCCCCCCTTTCGCTACCGGTTTGCCCCACTATGGTCACTTGCTCGCTGGAACCATTAAAGACGTAGTCCCCAGATATAAGACCATGAAGGGCTTTTCTGTCCCAAGGCGCTTCGGCTGGGACTGCCACGGTTTACCCATCGAAAACGAGATTGAAAAAGCTAGGGAGCTGTCTGGTGCGGGCGCGATTGAGGCCTTCGGCATCGGCAACTTTAATGAAGAGTGCAGGGCCATTGTTTTAAGATACACCTCAGAGTGGAAAAAGACGGTCGATCGGATGGGAAGATGGGTCGATTTCAACAACACCTATCGGACCATGGACAGGCCTTTCATGGAAAGCGTTTGGTGGGTCTTTAAGCAGCTTTTTGAAAGAGGTCTTGTTTATGAAGGCTTTAAGGTGATGCCTTTTTCTATGAAGCTTGGCACTCCACTTTCTAATTTTGAAGCCAATTTAAACTACCAAGAGGTTGACGATCCCTCTCTTGTTGTCCGTTTTGAGGTGATTGGCGAAAAAGATACCTACTTGTTAGCTTGGACAACGACTCCTTGGACTCTTCCCTCTAATTTGGCTTTGATGGTAGGGCCTGACATCGCATATGTTAAAGTGAAACATCAGGGGAAATTTTATTATTTAGCAAAAAGTAGGCTTGAGGCCAATTTCAAAGAGGACTTTGAGATTGTAGAAAGGCTCAATGGAGTTGATCTCGCTGGCAAAAAATATAAGCCCCTTTTTCCATTTTTTGAAAGTAGAGACGCTTTTCGGGTCATTTTAGAAGAGAGCGTTTCCATCGAAGATGGTACGGGAATTGTCCATAGCGCCCCAGCATTCGGCGAAGTCGACTTTTTTGCGTGTAAAAGAGAGGGGATTGAGCTTGTTTGTCCTGTGGATAACAATGGTCGTTTTACTGAAGAGGTACCTCCTTGGAAAGGGATATTGGTCAAAGATGCGGACAAAGAAATTGCAAAAGAGTTGAAAAAGCAAGGTTTACTCTTTTATCAAGGAACCATTCGGCACAGATATCCATTTTGCTGGAGATCTGATACTCCTCTTATTTACAAAGCGGTCAAGACTTGGTTTGTCGCTGTTGAAAAAATTAAAGGCCATCTTTTACAGGCAAATTCTGAAATCAATTGGATGCCAGGGCATATTAAGGATGGACGCTTCGGCAAGTGGCTCGAAAATGCGAGAGACTGGGCAATTAGCCGCAATCGTTATTGGGGCACTCCAATTCCTCTTTGGAGAAACGATGAGGGCGATTTGGCTGTCATCGGAAGTGTCGAAGAGCTTCAATCTCTCACGGGCAAAAAAATTGAAGATCTTCACCGCCACTTTATCGATGATTTAACATTTGAAAAGGATGGGAAAACGTATCGAAGGATTCCGGAAGTATTTGACTGTTGGTTTGAGTCAGGCTCTATGCCTTATGCTCAAAACCACTATCCTTTTGAAGATAAAAGTAAGTTCGAAGGAAGCTTCCCTGCTGATTTTATCGCGGAAGGGATCGACCAAACGCGCGGATGGTTTTATACGTTGACCGTTTTGTCTGCGGCCCTTTTTAAGAAGCCGGCGTTTAAAAACATCATCGTCAATGGGATCATTTTGGCTGAAGATGGCAATAAGATGTCTAAACGGCTGAAAAACTATCCCGATCCAGATCTTGTGATCTCAAAGTATGGCGCTGATGCTGTGCGCTTATATATGCTCAATAGTCCTGCAGTTAGGGCGGAAGATTTGCGCTTTTCTGAAAAAGGGGTGGAGCATGTATTAAGACAGGTTCTCATTCCGTTTTGGAACTCTTTTGTCTTCTTGTCAACCTATGCAAAAATCTATCATTTCAAACCAACTGGCAAGGTGAAACCATCCGCTTTGATCGATAGATGGATTTTATCGATGACACAAAAGCTTATTTTGGATGTCGAAATGGGGATGGATGCATATGATTTGAACAAAGCTGTTGATCCTTTAGTAGGCTTTGTAGAGCAATTGACAAATTGGTACATCCGTAGATGCCGCAGTAGGTTTTGGGCTGATGAAGATACACAAGACAGAAAAGAAGCGTTTGAAACGCTCTATCAAGTGCTTTTGAATTTGAGCCAAATCGCGGCTCCATTTATCCCATTTTTAAGTGATGCGATCTATCGTGAATTGAAAACAGAAAAAATGGCTGAATCGGTCCATTTATGCAAGTTTCCAGAGTACAATGAAACGTTGCGTGACATAGAGCTTGAAAAGCAAGTTGAGGCGGCTCAAGCAGCGGTTAGTTTAGGCCATAGCTTGCGCAAAGAGTACAAGATGAAGGTGCGTCAGCCTCTTCAAAAAGCCCTTTTGATCACATCAAATGAAGAGCTTCTACACTCACTTGAAAAACAAAAGCAGCTGATTGCCGATGAATTGAATGTCAAAGAAGTTGAACTTCATAGCGACGAGGCGAAATTTGTGCAGTGGATGGCAAAGCCCAACTTCCCCGTTCTTGGGAAGAAAATTGGGAAGTTGATTCCTCAAGCGCAAAAGGTGTTGCAAGGTTTTGATCGCAAACAGATTCAAATTTTGGCGTCCGGTGGCACTGTGAAGGTGGAAATTGGTGGTGAGTTAGTCGAATTGGAATCTAAAGACGTCCAAATCGAGCGCAAAGTGAAAGAGGGCCTCGCTGCTGGAAACGTGGGCGAATTAACCGTTGCTTTAGATACAGAGCTCAACGCCGATCTTTTAGAAGAGGGCCTTGCTCGCGAATTGATCAACAAGATCAATACTATGAGAAGAGAGCAAAATTTCGAAGTGACAGATCGGATTCAAGTTTGCCTACAAACAACCGATCGTGTTCAGGCCTGCTTTTCGAAGTTTGGGGATTCGATTTCTCACGAAGTTTTAGCGGTAGATGTAAAATTTGAAAAATGCGATGGTACGGCTTGGGATCTCAACGGCGAAGAGACGTTGATATCCATCAATAAGGCGTAAGAAGAGCGTGAAAGAACTTTACCTTTGCCGGCATGGCGAAACAGAGTGGACTTTATCTGGGAAGCACACGGGTAAAACCGATATTGGCTTAACCGAAAAGGGGAAGGCTGAAGCAGCTGTTTTAAGAAAGAAGATCCAAGCAGTATCTTTTGATCAAGTGTTTACAAGTCCTTTGATGAGAGCTCGTCAGACCTGTGAAGGGATCGATGCGATTGTAGATCCATCTGTTGTAGAGTGGGATTACGGTCAGTATGAAGGGCGCACAACTGCTGAGATTCATAAAGAAAATCCCAACTGGAATCTTTTCTACGATGGGGCCCCTGGCGGGGAAAGTGCAGAGCAGGTTGGGAAAAGGGCCGATCTGTTATTACAAAAAGCACGTCAATTTTCCGGCAATGTGGCTGTTTTTTCTCATGGCCATTTCTTAAGAGTATTAGCGGCTCGCTTTTTAGAGTTAGATCCTAAAATGGGAAGACTTTTTTCTCTATCCGTTGCATCAATCAGTATCTTAGGTTTTGAAAAGCAAAAGCCTGTGATCAATCTTTGGAACGAGACTCCAAATTTTTAAGAAATTTTTTCCAAGGTCGCGGATGATCTGATGCATGTGATGGGATGATCGCAAACATTAAGACATTGAGCGCTGATAGGATGTAATTTTGCATAAAGAACGGGAGATAGGGGGTCGGGTAGCTATAGCTTAAGTAAAGAAGCCAGCCAGTTGGAAAGATATGGCAAAGGTGCATTTTATTGAGTCGATCTACAAATGATAGAGAGGCGAAAAGGATGATGAATCCTCCAGCAATGAGATCATCGAATCCAGAAGTTTGAAAGAGAAAATGGCTGATAATGAGCCAAATTCCAATGAAAATTTCAATGATTCTAGCCCACATTATTTCTTTCTTTTCCTTTTTTGTAAGGTAGCTTCACCCGCTTCGAGTGCCACTAAACTTGGATAGCCCCAAAATGCCAACCAAAGGGTTTTCCAGCTGCCACGCTTTTTGATTTCTATGAGATAGATGCAGCTCGAAATTACTTCATCATAGGCTAAAACAATTAAGATTAATGAGACAAGTGCGGTGATTAGACATAAAAAGCACCAGAATTTGACTGCAATTCCTTGTAATACAACAAGAATAATACTGACTATGCCAAGTGGAATGACATCGATACCGAAGAGGATCACAAGCCACGGTCTGTCTTGCCATCTCCTTTCTGATCCAGCGAGCGCAAAAACAATATCTGAAACGTAAGCAAAGACCCCTAAGATTGCATCGGGAAGGCGGATCCATCCAGTAATTTGATGGGAAACTTCTGAGTCTAATACATTTTTGGTCCCATCCCCAAAAATAGGATCCCAAACGGTGGGGATCAATCTCCACTGATAAAACCCAAGATAAAGAGCAATCACGACTGCAATCATCGCAATCGCTGCGATACGTAATCGCTGGCTCCATGAAGATGGATTGTAGTCCCAAGGTCTAGGAGAGGATGGAGGTAGTGACGCCATATTTCTTTCATAGCACTTCTAATGAAAAAAAGAGAAAGGAAATATAAACACCCCGACTCTGAGAAAATAAAAGCATTGGTGTGATTTAGGATGTTTTAACGGTAAGACGCCAAGAAAAAAAGATACGCAGAAAAGGTTAGAATTCTAGGGGCTTTTTCAGTTTGCGACGATAGTAAAATGAGGCGCACACGCTTGTAAGGATAAAGGCGGTCCAAACAGTAATATTCGGAAAGGTTAGGTAAGAGATCTCAGGTTGTGGCGCTCTTCCCCAACGTTCGCCAGGAGGAGAGAACAGAAAGCTTACGCTCCCTTTTAAGTTGTCTTCTGGGACAAAGCCAAACTGACGGCTATCTGCACTCATCGCGTGGTTATCGCCAAGTGCAAGGTACATTTTCTCAGGGACCCGTACTCCGTTTTTGCGGATCTCTTCAAGGGAAGGTGCTCCGGTATCTGCGAAAGGGAAGTAAGGGTTAAAGGAGGTCGAAATCGCCTGCTTTTGATTTTCCCGGAGGTAGTACTTGAAAAGTGTTGGGTCATCTTTTGTAATAACTGGAGTGCCAAGGAGGTACAAGTCTTGGTTTTTAAAGTAGGCGTAGCGAGAAGGGGCTGCTCTTTGCCCTTTTGAGCTAGGCTCGTATTGTTTGAGCAGTTCGATGCCTAAATTGTAAAGCTTATGGACTGTTTGTGGATCTTGGCTGTGAAGCGGATGGTCGGCTGGAAGCTGTTTTGTATAGCCGTTTGTAAAAATCCCTAAGATCGGAATTTGGGGGAAGGGGAGTTTATAGGCTTTTCCATCTTGGATCTCATAGGTGCCGTTTGGTACGCCTGGCAGTTTGGGGAGGTAATTCGCGTATTGTTTCGGATTCCAACCAATGCGGTATGCAACTTCATCTTTCACAGAAAAACGGCACGTGGTCATGTGTTTTGAAATGGCGTTTAGGTGACGTTCTTGAAGAGGAATAATTGATGTGCTTGTAGCAAGCTCTGGGCGGAGGCGATTATATTCGTCGCGCACCATTTGCGCTTTAACAAGCGTTGGGTGGTGGGTGAGCTCGAGGTAAAGGAGCCCCTCTTCAACGTCTACATTTGGATGGATTTTTTGTAGCTGCTCTTTGGTTAATAGCCGCGACATTGCAAAATGTTTCATTCCCCAAAGATCGCTATAATGCGTCGGGGTTTGTTTTCCATTTTGTGCAATCATATGGCCGCGGATTGAACCAATTGGGTCAAGGGCAAGTTCTGCTACTGGGATGTTCATCTGATGGAAAACAACGGAGCTAAAGACTCCGTTTCTTGGAGTTGAAAGGGACTCTACTTTTCCGTCAAAGCGGATGAACGGGATATGCTCGAGTTGGTTAATATCTGACAGGTTTAACTCATTTCCCTCTGCATCGATTCCGTAAATTTGCCCACCATAAAAATAGAGGGTATCGCCAGGCTTCCCGATGAGTCTTTTCACAAATTGCTTTTTGCCGGGAAAGAGGTAGAAGTAGGTAGTATCCGAATCTTCGATGTCCATATTCGCCCCGTTGAATACAACGATTGAGCCACGTTTGACTAGGCTGGGGTCGAAATAGAAGTGAGATTCTTGCAGTGGGACATTGATGCCGTAATCCGTTTTAGAGACAACCAGATAATCTTCTTCTTTAAGGGTGGGGCGCATTGAACCGCTCGGAATGGTGTAGAGCTCAAACCACATAGTACGAATCAACACGGCAACGAGAAGAGCAAAAACAATGCCACCTAAAAAATCGCGAATCTTATCAAAAGAGGTTTTTGGCATGAGTCTAAGTGAGGCTTTTTCAAGCTCTAGAGCCATTTTTTTCGCTTTCTCGGAGTCTTTGTCAAGAATTGCCGCGCGCAGCGCTACCAAATAGGCTTGAACAGATTCTTTGGTTTGCTGATCTAATGTCTTGCTTTTTCTTGTGTAGAGCTTATGCGCATGGCGCAAAGTCCGTTTTGAATTTCTTAGTGAAAAAAAGGAAGCTATCATAGTGGTTTGAATTTTAGTCTATTCCGTCGTTCTTGCCAAGGGGCAAAACCGGTTGTGGGAAACTTGTTCATAACATCCGTAAATGCTTGAGCAATAACTTTTTAAGGGCTTTGTGAGGATTGTGTTAAGTATTTGATTTTAAGTGGTTTAAGATGGTTTTAGGAGGGGTAATGGGAGTTTTGTAAAGATCTTGTTCACAAGTCGTCAACTTTTTTCTGGGATCCAAACAAAAGGTCTCGTTGTTTGGGTGTAAGAACCGCTATATCCAGTGGGTACTAAGAGCCAAGTGTAGCTGTGATTTGACTCAAGAACATCGAATAGATCCTCCTGGGCAACTTGGACAGTAAGCCACTCTTCTTCGCCTCTCACAATCGTATGATTGATGGGATGAATTTTTTTTTCTTTTAAAGTTACATCGATTGCGAATAGCTCAAATTCTTTATAATACTTGGGGCTTTTAAGGTTGAGACGTAACCCTTCTTTGGATTTAAGGGGGATGCCTATGAATTCAGGGATTCGTCGAGGGAGTTGTCTATGGACTACAGGTAGATTTTTGCCAGAGTCGATGGTTCGAAGTGCGGCTGTTATGTGGGAGGTTTCCCCTTGCACCCAAAATGGAAGGGGGAATCTTTTTTCCTTATCGAAATAGAGGGTAACTTGCCTTTGAGAAAGCTCTGAGCCGTCTTCTGGCCAAATCGTTTCATAAACTTCAAAGCGAGGACTGTTTAACTTTTTTCCTTCAAAGACTAAGGGGGGCGCCCACACTTTTCTAAAGTCCGGCTCACCTGCCATGGGTGGGGGGCCAATTTTCTTTTGCCTCTCTTTGGGAAGGGGTTTTAGGGGCAATTGAAGAAGATTTGCGAATAGGCTCATATTTTGAGACAGATGAATCCAAGAAGATCTAGAAAATGAGAAGCACTCGAGTAGTTCGTTGTTTTTAAGGTCGATCTCGATCATAGACCACGAAGTGTGGCCTGGGGCTTTTTCTTTGATCCAATGGGCCCAAGAGGAGGGGAGCTCTTTGAGATTTTGGGTCGGGGCGCTGATCTCTTCAAGAAGAAGTGTATCTGGGGTAATTGAGCGGATGGCAAGTAAGGTGATCATCTTGTTTGCTTCTGTGACGATATAGTCACCATTTTCTGCACCGTTAAGACGGTCTTTCATCCGGATTTCGGCGCCGAAGATAGATGAAAAACATAAGACAAAGCAAAGGAAAGCTTTTTTCATAGGTTCATAATAAGCGTATTGGTTTTTAGAAACAATTGCTAAAGCTGAATAATTAAGCTATACACACATATGTACTGATTTGTGAGGTGCTATGAGATTTCGCCGTCCGTTTTTGTTAACTTTTTCTTTTTTCCTTCTCCTTTGGGCAATCGGGGGTAATTCGGCGAGCCATTCGGCCGAAATTCAAAAAATTGATTCAGAAATCGAGCAGATGGAGGAGATGAAGCGGGGCTATGAAGGGAGAGCTTTAAGGCACGAAAACCAGGCTGAGTATCTTCAATTTGATCAAAAAGCGGTCTTAGAAACGCGCAGACACCTGCAGATTGCTCAGGAGAACCGAAATAAAGCGGCTCTTGTTCAAAAGCAAATTGATCTCCTGAAGGTCAAGCGGGAAAAACTGCTTAAATGACAGTAGAGTGAAGCGCAGCGTCAGATTTTAGGGAATGTATCGATCCCTTCGATCTTTAATTTTTTAAGTCGTGAAGTATGCCCATTGAGGATTTCGATCCTTGATTTGGCAACATTTAAAAAAATAGCGAGAAATTCAACTAACTCAATGTTAACTTTCCCTTTTTCGGGTACGCCGCGTAGTTTTATCCGTAAAACTTCTCCTTCCCAGCCTAAAATTTGATTTTTTGAGGAGTTTGGAGTCACTTTAACTTTTAAGATCATTCCGAATGTTTTCTGTGGCTGTGCCATACCATTAGTGAAATGATCAAGATTCCAATTAAAAGAACGGGAATACTAAAGGCATAAAAGTATTGTACAGCAACTGCGACAATAGCCGCAAAGGCGCCTAAGACAAGTCCCACTAAAAGGAATGTGGATTCGATATAGACTCCTGCAATAAATACTGCGAGAGCTAAAAGTGTTAAGACGAAAAGCCCAGCTAAAGACCTGCTTAAAAGTCCGATATTTACATAAACTGAGACGAGATAAACAGCAGCTAAAAGCCCCGCCCAATGGAGCAGTTCGTGTCCCAAAGTAATCGGGCTGACCGTCTCTTTTGTGCGGCGAATATACCAGCTTAGCCAAATCGCTAAGAGCGCGTAAATAGGCACTGTCCATTTCCAATATTCCCAGCCACCTGAAGACTTGATGTCTGTGAGAATAACCCCTAAAAAAGCAAGTGCTAGCATGCTCGTGGCAACGCCTAGTCTGGCCGCCCAAGGGTGCTTTGTTTTTTTATTTTCCATATCCCATTAATAAGCGTTTTTTCCTCATTATTTGCAAGTGTGTATTTTTGAAGAACTAGTGGTGGGGGCATGTCTATTCTTTTCTTTAAGTATCCATAGAAAATGTATTTTAGTTCTTTGTGTTAAAAAAATGTTTTTGTTTGAATAGAGTTCATTTTTGTTATATAATATAATTAAAAAATTGTGTGGGTTAATATGAGTTTTTCTGTTTCTGATGCGTTAAAGCGTTACCGAGCTCTTCTCGCGAAGGGGCCGGATTCCGTATCTCCGCAAAAAAAACAAAAAGCAAAGGATGGGGAGTTGATTTTGACTCCGAGTAAAGTCGCATCCGTATTTGCATCTCATATTTCCCCGAGTCCAGTTGCAGCAGAGTTACCTAAACGATATCATTACGACCCCAGAGCTTTTACTAACAAAGAAGTGAAAGGTCTTAAAGGCAAGCGCAAGCATACAATAGTGAAAGGATCCCCCACAAAAGGGGCTATTTTGGCTCACCCAAGTCTTTGGCCCTATCTATCTAAGGCGTCTAAGATTTTAGGTTCTGCTGCAGATCTAAAGCAAATCCCGACGCTAAAGATAGGGAGGCATATTGTGAAGGTTTTAGGTGTGGATAAATTTAGCATTAGCGATCCGTTAGGCAAGATCCGCACTTACGGAATACATCGACAAAATATGAATGATAAAAAACGATATTACCCTATGGGCGGAGAGGGGACGGTTGTCTATAGTAATTCATCTCCAGATAAACGCAGTATGACAGA
>Ga0066639_10006002_pt1 | contig 10172 bp, 8 predicted proteins | sample CryGeyCG2114_010_2_FD_59504 | JGI IMG/M metagenome (GOLD analysis project Ga0066639, IMG submission 59504) | Groundwater microbial communities from aquifer - Crystal Geyser CG10_big_fil_rev_8/21/14_0.10 | ecosystem: Environmental > Aquatic > Deep subsurface > Groundwater | place: USA: Utah... | reverse complement strand
CCATAACAACCCATCATAACTGGTTTTTCCTGACCAGCTTCATCCTGATAGGTAAATTTAAAAGCATCCGTAAATTTAGTTTTTAATTTAAAAATATTACCAATCTCAATAGCTTTTTTAATTTCATAAAGTTCTCCTGTTTCTGGATAAAAATCACCTTCCTGAGCTAATTTAATATCATAGAATTTTTTAGGAGTTGGCAAATCTCTATCAAAATTTACATTAATAGTATGATAATCTGTTTTATTAGCACCACATTCAAAATTAACCCGACCCTGCATAGAATCATCCATAAAAACTTTGACATCTTTGGCAAGATTTAGAATACCAGCATAACCTAATTCTGCACCAGTCACTCGTTTAACGGTCTCCTCACTGGCTAAAGTTAATGTTTTACAGCCAACAACTTCTGCTAGTTTTAATTCATTAATTTCATAATCACCACGTACGGCACCAGCAATGACTTCACCTTTTTCATTTTCAAAAAGAATGGTTTTGGTAGTTTTGGCTACCGGAATTTTTAAAAATTTTGATAGTTCTTCGACACCAATAATCCCCTCACCTTTAATTTCTGCCATTACAGCAACTGCTTCCGAAGAATTATCAAAAGTTGATGCTCTGGATGGCGCAATCTCACGATTAAAAACAATCTTAGCCTGCTTGGCAATAAAAATTGAGTCTTCACCAGTCTTGCATAAAGTTTGATACTCATGAGAGTATTTAGAAAAATCACCTCCAGAAGCATAAGTTTTTAAAGAAATATCACCAATGCCTAAACGCTCTAAAATTTTTTCATAGGCTTGTTCAACGCGTTCATAATATTGGTCTAAATCTTTTTCTGAACTATGAAAAGAATATAAATCTTTCATAGCAAATTCACGACCACGCAATAAACCTGATTTAGAACGAGCCTCATTTCTAAATTTAGTTTGAATTTGATAAACCGCTGTTGGTAAATCTTTATAAGAAAAAGTATATTTTTGTACCAACGGAGTGACAATCTCTTCGTGAGTTGGACCCAAAGCAAATTCTTTATCACCAGCACCTTTAAGTTTAAATAATACTGTCATTACATCCCAACGACCAGTCTGTTGCCAATTTTCTTTAGGGTGCAAGACTGGCATTAAAATTTCCTGACCACCGATAGCCTCCATTTCTTCACGAATAATATTTTGGATTTTATTTAATACCCGATAGCCTAAAGGTAAATAATTATAGACTCCAGCCATAACTTTATCAATAAAACCAGCCCGAATTAAAAGCTCAGCGTTTTTTGAGGTTTCATCCTTTGGTTTTTCTTTAGTGGCTTTATAAAACAGTTTAGATTGCAACATAGTTATGGAGTTATTAATTAATAAATTATGAATATTTTCATAATTTAAGATAATTAAACTATTTAAATTAATAGTTAATTGTGTCTTTATTATAGTGTTTTATTTGATTTTAGTCAAAAAAGCAGGTTTTATCCTGCTTTTATTTAAAAATTATTAAATTATAAATTATTTATAAAATTACAAAATTAAAAATTAAAAAATTGATAATATTGACTCCCAAATCCGGCCACCATAGGTTTTAAAATCTTTAAAAATAACTAACACCATTAACAACATTAATAACATAAAACCAATTTGATGAATCATCCCTTCAATTTTTTGTTTAACTGGCTTACCTTTAATTTTTTCAATGATTAAAAATAAAATGCGACCGCCATCCAAAGCTGGGATTGGCAACAAATTAATAATACCTAGATTAATGGAGAGTAAGGCGGCAAATTGTAGCACATAAACCCAACCTAATTTAACAACTTGACCAGTTAACATCGCAATACCAACTGGACCAGCCACTTCGGCTTCAACTTTTTGTCCGGTGAAAAGATCACCAATTATTTTACCAAAAGCCTGAAGAATGGCCACAGTTAAATCAAAAGTGGTGGTAGCCCCTTTGTAAATGGCTTGATACCAGGGATATTTAACAAGAGCAGTTTTAACTAGCCCCACCCCAATAACGGCCGTACCATCTGCTGTTTTGGCTAAAGGAGTAATTTCAATGGTAATTTCCTCTTGGCCACGAGACACTATAATTTGAGTTAATTGTTCATTACGCGGACTGATAATTTGTTGTATATCTCTAATATAATGAATGGGTTGGTTATCAATTGAAATAAAAACATCACCAACTTCTAGACCAGCTTGCTCAGCTGGGGTATTGGGTTCAATGGACATAATCTGCACTTGTTGGTTAGTTGAATTAAGGCTAGGATCAGGCTGATCATCTACCATAGTAGGGATACCGGCCATAAAACCGACACTTAGGAAAACAAAGCATAGAACAAAATTCATAAAAACACCAGCAAAGAGTATAATAAATCTTTGGAAAACTGAGCGAGTGGCAAAACTGTCTGCTTCCCTTAAAGCATTTTCATCTTCACCTTTAATTTTTACAAAACCACCTAAAGGCAACCAATTTAAAGACCACACCGTATTTTTATATTGGCTAGCATCAGCTTTTCTATTTAAAAATTTCCATTTACCAAAATTATCCTTAACCCAACCGAACATGCGTGGCGGATAACCAAAACCAAACTCTTCAGCTTTAACTTTAAACATCCGAGCAGTTAAAAAATGACCTAGTTCATGGACTAGAATTAAAACACCTAATATCAAAATAAATACAATTAAAGTCAACATAATTTATATAAAATCTAAAATTTATAATTTAATTTCTTCTTCTTTACTATCACCAATTTCCTTAACTTTATCATTGTAGTCATGAGTTAATTTATCTAAATCTTCTACAAGTTTATATTTTTCATCTTCGGAAATTTCTTTATTTTTTTCAGCTGTATTAATTTCATCTTTAACATGATCACGCACTCCACGAACGGCTTGACGAGCGCTTTCTAATTTGCGACTTAAAACTTTAATTAATTCTTTACGGGTATCTTCGGTCATTGGCGGAATAGTTATTCTCAAAAAAGTACCTTCATTAGCAATACTCAAACCTAAACTGGCAGATTGAATACTTTTCTCAACATCTTTAATAACCTGTTTATCCCAAGGTTCAACAGTCAACATTTTAGGCTCAGGTGCTTGAATACTAGCCACTTGAATTAAGGGCATTTTAGAACCATAAATTTCAACTTGAATATTTTCCAATAAAGCTGGAGTGGCACGATTGGTTCGGATGGAACCAATGTCTATCTTTAAATGTTCAAGCGTTTTATCAAATTGTGGATGATATTGATTTAAATCCATATAAAAGTTTTTAATTGATAATTCTACTGACCAATACTAAGATAAATAACATTAGTATCTTGGTTATTAATTAAAAGTTGATTAGCTTTGCCACCACCAGGCACTGGCACTAACTTAGTTTTCCAATTACGTCCATCATCAACACTATAATATAGAATATTGTCAACAATATAATAGAGCTCTGCTGAATTTTTAGGATTTATACTGAAGGTGTTAATATCAACTGTATTAGCTTGAGTAATTAGCGTAATAGTCTGCCAAGTATCACCATTATTATTACTTTTTAATATACCATATTTAGATAAATAAACTAGCTGATTAGCTTGACTCCCAAATTGTAATTCTCTGAATTGATCAATGGCTGGAAAATTTTCTCGCTGGTCAGCCAGAAGGGGTTGCCAGTTTTTACCAGCATCCATTGAACGAAATATTTCTCTGTCAGTCGCCACAAACATACTCTGACTATTATAAGGACTGATATATAATTTATTTGTTTTATCAGTAAAACTATAAATTGATTGCCAGGAATCACCCCAATCAGAACTTAATAATAAAGAACCATCTGAAGTTAAAATATAAATATAACTAGTATCAAAGTGACTAATGGCTAAACCATTGATGGCAACATTTTGTTTACCTTCGGTATAAATTAATTGCCAATTAACTCCATTATTGGTGGTTTTATATAACTGATTACCACTAATAAGATAAATAATACCTCTGGATTTTGGATTTAAAACAAAATTATTTATATTGCCATCATAAATTTGGTGCCAATTGTCACCAGCATCTTGACTAACGAATAAACCTACATTGGTGCCACGATAAATAATATTATTATCAAAAACATCAAAAGCCATTTTATAATTATTATAACCCGCTAACGTTTTTTCAAGGCCAACAATAAAGTTTTTTTCTTGCCAATTATCTCCAGTATCAGTGGATTTAAAAATACCTTTAGGTCCAGTAGCTCGAGTATTACCACTTTGCGGACCAAAAGGAAGACTACAACCACTAAAGATTAAGGGTATAATAAGGAGAGCAATAATAATAAATATTTTTTTAAATTGCATATTTTTTAAATAGATTAAATTATAATTAAAATTAAAATTCTAACATTAAATTTTCAAGAATTAATCTTGAATTAATATTTTTATCAATTAATCCAGAAAAACTTCTGGCACTATATAAAATATGAGTTAATTGTCTAGCTGAATATTTAGTAGCTAAAACAGCTAAATCTTCTTTAAGATAAGTACAAATAATTTTATCAAAACACATATTTTTAATTAACAAAGAGTCTCTAATAATGGTGATAAAATTATTCAAAAATTGTTTAGTCTGCTGGCGAGCCAGTTCAGAATTAGCTTGGCTGGCAATTTGTTCAACTAATTTAAAACGTTGATTGATATCTCCGCTTAAACCGTCAACCAATATACGATATTCATTTTTATATTCATCTAGAAATTTAGGTGTTTGCATTAGAGAAATTAAATGTCCAGGAAAGCCAGCAGCCAAATGACTAAGTTCGTGAGCAGCCTGACGGTTAATGCCTTGTCGAATTAAATAAGCATCCAATTCAGTCGTGGCGACTGGTAAAAATTTAATTGTTTGTACTCGAGACAAAATAGTGGCTGGAATATGAGTTAATTGTGGAGCAATTAAAATAAAAATTGTTTGCTGAGTAGGTTCTTCTAAAATTTTTAATAAACTATTACTGGCAGCTAAAGATAAGGTATGTATTTGTGGAATTAAAACAATTTTATATGAACTTAAAAAAGTACTACGTTGAATCTTAATTTTGGCTTCGCGAATTTGCTCAATGGTAATATTTTTTTTATCGGCCTCTTTTTTGATATAAATAATATCAGGATAAGTTTTATTTTTAATTTGTTGACAGTAGATACATTTATTACATGGTTTATTATTATCAGCTGTGCAATAAATTGATTTAATAAAATTTTCAGCCACTAAACTTTTACCTAAACCATCAGCACCATAAAACAAATAAGCGTGATTAAGTCGTTGATTTTTAATCACAGTTTGCAGGTAATTTACAATAGGTTGATGACCAATAACTGGCCAATTAAAATTTGTCATGATACTTGAAGTTTAACATTTTAAGGTGAGGTTGGTCAATTTACTTAAAAAAACAAAAATAACCGCTTTTAAGCGGACAAACAACATACAAAGCTAATAAAAAAAATTAATTATCCAATATTTCCCAAGTTTGTTTAATACATTTCTGCCAACTAAAATCCTGTAAACGTTGAATACCTGATTGAATTAATTTAGTTCTTAACTCTTGATTTTGAGTAATTTTTTCTAAACCGTCAGCAATAGCTTGTGGAGATTGAGGGTTAACAAATAAACAAGCCTTTTGGCCAATTTCTTTAAGTACTGGAATGTCTGAAGCTAAAACTGGTAATTGATAACTAAAACCTTCTAGTAAAGGGATACCAAAACCTTCATATTTTGAAACTAAAACAAGGCAGGATGATTCTTGTAAAAGTTGCTCTTTTTGTTCATCAGAAACATAATCGAGATATTGAATATTTGATATTGAATATTTATCTTTATTAAATCCATAATTAAATCCATAGCCGAGCTTACCAGCGAGAATTAATTGGTAGTCTAAATATTTTTTATTAAATATTTCAAAAGCCTGAATTAAATTGCCAATATTTTTTTTATCTTCTACACGACCAATGTAGAGAATTTGTTTTTTAAATTTAAGAAGTTTATCCTGAGGAGTTCCATCAGGGCGACGAAGGATCCCGTTATGAGCAGTATTTGCGAGATCCTTCGCAAGCTCAGGATAAATTTCTTTTTCATATCCTAAATACACTACTTTAATTTTTTCAACCGGGCAGTTAAAATATTTAATTAACTCATCAGCTGTGGTTTGAGTTGGGGTTATAATTTTATCAGCATATTTAACGGCTTGATGAGTAGTTAATTTTAAAAAATATTTTTGCCAAACTGAATAACTTTGGGATAAATGAATAAAAGCCACATCGTGAATGGTAACTATTTTACGAATTTTTTTATTTAATAATCCAAAAAATGGGATGACATAACCGGGTGAGAAGAAAACATCAGGTGGATGAATTAATAGTTCAAAACCTAAACGTAGTTGTGACCATAATTTATTAATTGGCCATGATAAAATTTGTTGATTTTTTGCTGGTAAATCAATAATTAATGTGGGAGTATATAAAATTAGATTATTATGTTGTTTTAATAATCCGCGAATAATATTTTTACAGTAAACCTCAACTCCAGTAGGAGTTTTAGTCAAAAGTTTTGAAGCGTCAATAGTAATTTTCATGTAGTTTTAATTATCTCCTTCATTTGGTTAATAAATTTTTCTTCACTAAATTTATTAGCTTGAATTATACAATTTTCTTTCATGGCTAAAGCTTTTTCAGGGGTTAACCAATTAACAGCTGAAATAATATCATCAATTGTATAATCAGCTGAAATAAATTTACCGGTTTTTTTATCAATAATTGTTTCTTTTAAGCCTCCTTCAAAAACACCAATACAAGGTTTACCAGCAGCCATAGCTTCTAAAGGCGTCATACCAAAATCTTCATTAATGGGAAGATATAAAGTAGCAATAGCATCACCAATATATTTTGCTAAAACCTCATCCTCTACCCAACCCACAACTGTAATATTTTTATAATCTTGAGCCATGGCTTTAATTTTTTCTAAATCAGGGCCACCAGAAACAACGATTAATTTTTTATGGGGTAATTTTTGAAAGGCCTGAATAATATCAGGAATTCTCTTAAGCCGTTCCAAACGACCAAAAGATAAATAGTAATCACCTTGAGACAACCATTTGAATTTATTTATTTCAATGGGCGGGTAAACAACATAATCACTAGTTTGATGTACAAATTTTTCTAAACGTTGTTTAATATTTTCAGCATTGGCTATAACCACATCCATATTTTTAAGACTTAGCCAATAAATAAATCTAATAACCCAAGCCCCTAGATTATAATAAATTATTTTTTTCCAAAGATTTTTTTGTTCAGCGCGACTAAATTTAAAAAGATCGAAAGCGTGTCTAACTGGTGAATGACAATAAAGAATTTTCTTTTTAGAATGCCAAAAAATAAAACCGGCAGCTAGACAATTATTACCAGAAAAAATTATAGTATCGTAGTTTTTCATAATTTTTCTAGTTTTAAATAAAAATAAAAATTGAGCGCGAAAATAACGCCACACAATCCATGGGGCTTCACCTGAACTTAGGGCAAATATTTTGCCAGGAGCTTCCTTTTGACTATATGATTCAGCTGTCCAAAATTCAGTAACAATATCAGATTGTAAGGCTCGAGCTAAAATTAAAATAAGCCGTTCAGCTCCACCACGAAATTGAAAGCGATCATGAATAATAAGTATTTTTTGTTGATTATTTTGATCTGACATATTAAAATAATAATAAGCTTTAATATTTTTATCATACTATAATCACCTAAAAAATACTAATTTTGAGCTATTTATGACTTATAATTGACAAATTGACATCACAAATGTTAAACTAATTTAAATACTAAAAATTTTTATAAAAAGGAGGTAAAAAGTGATAACACGGTTTTCTAATAGAATTACCATAGCAAAAAATACTAAACATTTAGAACTCGCCAAAAAAATTGAAGAATATTTTATTGAAAGTTTTGATAAAATAGATCAGTTAAAATCTAATTTTACTTTTGCTGAAATTTTTGATGCTTTATTTATCCATTCATTTAATATACAAAAAAACTGCATTTGGTATGAATGTGAAAAAGAAGATATTATAAAAGCTTTAAAAATTATGCAAGCAGCTAAAGACAAATGCCGTTTTAAAATAGAAATTGAACATATTATTATTGTTGAACAAAGGCAAAATTAAACCCCTGAAAGAAATTTCAGGGGATTTTATTATTGGGTATTTAAAAATTTTAATTTTATTAGAAATTAGAAATTATAATTCAGAAATTTATGTTTACTATTTCATCGCAAGAATTGAACGTTTATAAGCCGTTAAATTTTCTAGGGCGATGCCCGTACCTTTGGCTACACACAATAATGAATCATCGGCATTATAAGCCGGTACACCAATAGCTTGGGACAATAATTCATCCATATTACGCAATAGAGCGGTACCACCAGTTAAAATCATACCTTTATCCATAATATCAGCAGAAAGCTCAGGAGGCGTATTATAAAGGACATGTTTAATGGAGGCAATTAAACCAGCTAACTCATCTTGGAGTGCATCAGTAACATCATCTGAACTAACGGTAATAATTTGAGGTAAACCACTCACCATATCTCGACCCTTAATTTCGGTGGTTAATTTTTTATCTAGATATAATGCAGAACCAACTTTTATTTTCATTATTTCAGCAGTACGTTCACCAATAGCTAGATTATATTTTTTTCTAACATACTCTTGAATGGCTGCATCAAATTTATTACCACCAATGCGAATTGAATCATTAACTACAATACCACCCAAAGAAATTACCGCCACCTCTGAAGTACCACCACCCATATCAATAATCATATGACCAGAAGCTGAACCAATGGGTACATTGGCCCCAATAGCTGCAGCAATAGGCTCTTTAATAATATAAGCTGCTTTAGCTCCAGCAGCCAAAGTAGCATCAATGGCAGCTCGACGTTCGGTTGAAGTAATAGCTCCAGGTACGGCAATCATAACTTCTGGTCTAAATAAACGAATACCACCAATGGCTTTATTAATAAAATAACGTAACATTGCTTCCGTTGTTTTGTAATCAGCAATCACACCATCTTTAAGTGGTTTGGATGCCATAATAGTATCAGGTGTCCGACCAATCATTTCTTTGGCTTCATTACCGACTGCTAAAACTTTTTTATCCACCAAAGAATAAGCCACAACAGATGGCTCATTAATAATAATACCTTTACCAGGTACAAAAACTAAAGTGGTGGTGGTACCTAAATCAATACCAATTTTCTTTAAAAACATACTTTAAAAACATTTAACTTTTGACATCTAATTCTTAATAAATTAATATTTACGTAATCTGAAGGTATTCCTACTTTAACTCAAAATGAATTAAAAGTCAAAAACCACCCTAAAGGTGATTTCAAAATATTCTAGTTATATTAATCAATTTAATATTACTCTTTCTCCCAATATCTAATTAATTCCAAATAATTTTTAGCTATTTCTTTAATGGCTTGTTTGCTATTAATCTTATTCTCATGCAAATCTTGAAGTGGACGCATAAAAACTGTGCAACCAGCTGCAAAACCATTAAGTAGATGCCGCGGAGCAATACTCATCCATTGTTTAATTTTAGCAAAACTTTCATCACAGCTAAGCATAATAATACCAACTTGTTCCCGTGATTCATCGTCACGAATTGAATCAATAACCTCATGCCAAACTTCAGTCATTTCAAAAGCCTCAATCTCCCAAATGTCTGGTTCAATAGCTGCCTGACGAAATTCTTGAATAGTTTTTAAAACTAAATTAGGCCTAATTTTACTATTATAAATTTCTCTTTTATTTTTAGCTTTTTTTAAATTAGCTGCTGTTGGTGGAACTAATAATTCAATAACCAAATGATAATTGTTTTGTTGACACCAATTATTTAAGGTTTTAAGTCTGGCTAATTGAATTTGGTTTATTTTTTTATTAGCTGGATTATATCTAACAACAGCAGAAACTAATAAAGGCTTAATAGTTGCAAGATGTTGATCAAATTCTTTACCAAAAATTAAAGAAAAATATTTTTGACCAGTTTTGGCAATTGGTAAACTAATATCTATTTTTTGGTGTTGAGCTAATTTAATAATATCCAAACCATATTCTTCATCAACTTGAAAAAGACAATTTTTATTATAAATTGTTTGCTCTCTAAT
>Ga0066639_10006000_pt1 | contig 10173 bp, 11 predicted proteins | sample CryGeyCG2114_010_2_FD_59504 | JGI IMG/M metagenome (GOLD analysis project Ga0066639, IMG submission 59504) | Groundwater microbial communities from aquifer - Crystal Geyser CG10_big_fil_rev_8/21/14_0.10 | ecosystem: Environmental > Aquatic > Deep subsurface > Groundwater | place: USA: Utah... | reverse complement strand
AGAATGGAACAGGCTTTCAAGGAGGCGATTGCATGGGAATAAACTACGCTATTTACTTGTTTGTTTTTGTATTCCTGATGTTTTTGATAATAGCTTGGATGCTTTCTGCTGTTTTCTAACCCTTGGTTCTGTCTTCTTCAGAAGGAATATTAAGGTGAATATTACCACAGCTACTGAAGAGGGATACACAAACCATAGCACAAAAACAAGGCTTGCTACACTGTTTAAGAACATGTTATACGCTGTAAATGCTATGAAAGGTGGGAACAGGAGCCAAATAAATACCAATAGAATTACTATACCGTCAATCTTATCAAACTTTGATGTAAGATGCTTCTCCTTTATGAAGTACTTCAATGATATTATAATCGCGCTGAAGAGGGAAATTACAGCAGCTGTGGTTAGGAACATGATAATTAAGCTAGTCGTTACATCCCTGTAGAATATAACTGACATGTCAGTTAGCGGAGGTATGTACACGCCCAGCCTTTTGAGTGTGATGAAATACACGTTGTATGTAAGAATAAAGGATAAGATAGCTGTTAGAACAGATAAGAACGTTGCAGAAAACATGGCTTTGGATTTTTCCATGTATATAATTGGTTTCGCGTATTTTTATTACTCCATGCCAAGAAGGGCAAACATTATCAGGATGCCCACTAAGAACATCACGAGCTGTCCAAAAGACTTTCTCAGTTTTGTCTCTTTGTGCAGTTCGGGTATTAGGTCAGAACCTGCAATGTACAGGAAGCCGCCTACAGCAAAAGGCAGCAGTATCATGTTTACATTCTCGAACATAAATGCCATTGCAAGGGAAACGATAGCTCCCAAGACCGCTGTGAGTGCTGTCAGGAAGTTCATACTCAATGCCTTCTTCCTTGTAAAGCCTCCATGTATAAGCACGCCAAAGTCCCCTATCTCCTGGGGTATCTCATGAAGGATGACAGCTATTGTGGTTGCTACGCCTACAGGGATGCTCACTATATAACTGATGCCTATTATCAAGCCATCTATGAAATTATGTACGCCGTCTCCTATGAGGTTCATATACGTGAATGGGTGTGGATGATCCTTTGTGACAGGGTGGTGGCAGTGTCTCCAGTGTATGATCTTCTCAAGAACAAAGAATACTACAATACCGGACATTATGTAAGAGCCAATCAGTGGTGTGAATCCATATTCTGTTATAATCTCAGGCATAAGGTGGAAGAACGCATCTCCAAACAAGGCTCCTGCAGCAAAGCTTACAAGGTACAACATGACCTCTTTAAGCCTTTCAACCTTGATTGAAAGGGTGACCAATCCCACAAAGGCTATCAAGCTAACTAGGATTACACTTCCAATTGCGTAGAACCATGTGTCATAGCCTATGGCCCCCAGCATGTCCGCACCAGGCACGTGTTCATGATCAGTTTGCGCTGCCACTATTATATTACCTGCCACTAGAATGATGAATACAAATACAGACGGAATTATCTTTTTCATTGTAATCTATTGTATTATTAACATTTAAAGTTTTTGTTAATAATAAATATTTATTTAAAATATAAATGTTAATAATAAACATGACAATAGTAAGCATATCCCTGAACGACAAGATACTAAAGGAATTGGACAGTATGTGTACCAAGCGTGGCTATTCAGGCCGTAGCGAGATAATCAGAACTGCCATAAGGGACATGGTTACAAATCAAAAGGAAATAGAAGAAATGAATGGTAATGTGGATGGTGTTCTCATAATATCCAACAAGGAAAAATATAATGAGGATGTGTCCAGGATACGTCATAAATACGTTGATCTCATCAAAATACAGGTGCATAACCATATGGAATCAGTTGATAGTTGCCTACAGATTTTTGTCATAAACGGGCCTGCAGACAAAACAAGATCTCTTATCAATGACATCAAAACCTCGAAAAAAGTTGAATATGTAAAAATGTTTTTAGTATGAATATTTACATATGTAAATATATTAATATAAAATAGTAAAAATTAAGTTCAGGTCTACCTATGCAGATAGAAACATTTATAAATAATAAATCCAACCACAAATCATGGCTGGAAAAAAGAACAAAATAGTGACAACCATAGAGATAGATAAGGAGCTCTTTCTCAAATTCAAGGCTCTCTGTGTCCTGGAAGAAAAAACCATATCAAGCGTGATTGAAGAGCTGCTCAAGGATCGCGTCACAGAAATGGGCAAGCTGCATTTCGGTTGATTTTTTAATTTATTTAAGGAAGTCAATAATAGCATGTATGCAAATACAATCCTTTGATTTTCCAAACGGCAAGATAATAAGGAATTATCATATAGTAGACTTCCTTGGTAAGGGATGGGAAGGAGAGGTATACCTTATAAAAGAGATTTCCACAGGAATTGATCGGATTGTAAAGTTCTTCTACCCCAAGAGGAATGTTCGTGGCAGGGCAAGCAAGTATTACGCCAAAAAGATGCATAAGCTCCGCAACTGTGGGATTATAATCCAATACCACACGCAAGGCACGATAAGTTTCAAGGGGCAGCCAATAACATATCTTATTTCGGAATTCATAGAGGGCGAAAAGCTTAGTGATTTCGTCAACAAGCAGCCTGGAAAAAGGCTTCAGCCTTTCATGGCACTTCATTTTTTGCATTCCCTGGCTAAGGGAATGGATTGTATACATATGATGGGCGAGTATCATGGAGATCTTCACCAGGGCAATATAATACTTCAGAGGCATGGCCTGGGCTTTGACCTGAAATTGATAGATCTCCATCATCTTGGAGCCACAAAACCCGAGCATATCAGGGATGATGTTATTGACATGATAAAGGTGTTTTATGAGGTATTAGGTGGTGTGCAGCACTATTCTAAGTTGCCTGTTGAGATAAAGGACATATGCTGCGGCCTCAAATCATCCCTCATATTCAAGAAGTTCAGGACAGCAGGCCAGCTAAAACAATACATAGAAAATATGGAGTGGTAGTTAACCATACCTGTTTTTTCTGTCCCTTCTTGTGTAATCAGAGCTCATTGTGTATCCTGTGTTCAGGTCTCCATAGCCACCCAGCTCCACTATCCCTTTCTTAGACTTGTACTTCTCCTCTTCTTTCTTGGCGTCCTCATTCCATACGATCCTAAAGGTCTTGATTTGTCCCTGTGGCTTGTCGACAGCTATCTCAGAAACATAGCTCAGGCTTGTGGGAAGTGTCCAGAGCAGCTTACCCTTGGTATTAAGCGCGTAGAGCTTGCAGTCCCATCCACCGACAAATACCATACCATCCTTAATAGTGGGATTTATCACCACAGGCCCTCCTGTAGCGAAGCGCCATTTCTCCTTTCCAGTATTCTGATCCACACAGTAGACATTGTTGTCTGTTGAGACCATGTAAATATTATCCTCATCAAAGCATGGAGATGCTATCACAGAAGCCTGTGTAGGAAACCTCCATATAAGCTTTCCCTGCTTGCTGATTGCATAAAGGTTGTTGTCAGAGCATGCACAATATAAAACATCCTTATGGCATGTGGGGGATCTTCTAGGTATCCAGCCTGAAGTCTTGAACTCCCATTTCTTGTTCCCGTCATGGTCAAGACAATACAGGGTTCTTCCCTGTTCAGAGCCAAAATATACACCAGATTCATCCACATAAGCAAACGTGGGTCTTCCTGTCATAGAGAACTCCCATTTCTTTTTGCCGCCGAATGTAAGCACATACTCCTTCCCATCCTCAGAGCCAAAATAGATTGCATCATCGTGTATGAATGGTACAGTGTGAACAGGTCCATTTGTCCGGAACTTCCATACAATCTTGCCTTCTACATTTATCGCGTATAAGACACCATCCTTTGCACCGATGTATATGATACCATCATGAATCCTGGGCTTGGTTGCTATCTTGTCCCCAATCTCATACTTCCATACAAGGTTCCCGCTAAGATCCACGCAGTACAAATTACCATCAAATGAACCAAAATAAACTCGCTGCTCATACACCTCGGGAGCAACCACAACACCTTTCGTGCTGAACCTCCAGAGCTCCTTCCCATCTAAGGTCGCAGCATAAAGGTTCTTGTCAGCACAACCGAAATATACAACTCCTTCATGTACAGCAGGCTCGCCATAGATGCTCCCGCCAACGCCTATGTTAAAACTTGCATTGGATTTGCTGTCTATAATATCTTCTATTGTGTTCATCATCATGAAGCTGACACCGAAGGTGTCAGTGCTGAAAACATGACTTACTTTTTGCGTTCCGTCAGACTGCTCCAAATTCATCTCGTAATAATAACTAGCCATGAAAAAGTCTTCGATTTTGGAAATAAATAGGTTCTAGTGTGAGCAATTCCAGGCATTTCTCATTTTTCTGTTCTTCATATCTCACGTATCTTGATCTAGAGACAGCATTGAAAAATCCTCAGAAGCTGAAAGTGATGGATGTGTTTCTTAAATGGCGCAGCGTCAAGGATAGCATGGAACGACAAATTTACAACATCGGTTCTGATAAGCCAGACTCAAGTTCGGATTGATTATATGATTGGCATATAAACTCATCCTGAATTTACGTCATTGATTGCTACCGCATGCCAGATCGCATATTTCCCTGTATTCACAGGAGCTGCACATCCAGGACATCTTCTCATCCTGCTTGGCCTCTGGCTGGGGCAGCTTGTCCTCTATGAGGTGCGTATGAAGCTCTGAGAACCTTGCCATGATCTTGTCAATCTCTGCTGGGTTGTAGCCAACCATGAACTCCTTTGCCTGGAGGGTGGACTTCTCAAGGTATACCACAAGGCCCTTGTGTATGCCTGTGGCATGCATGTACAGCTGGAGCTGCATCACGTGGGATGAACTGGGTTCTGAATATATGTCCAGCAGCTTGGTGGACTTGACCTCCACAAGAATCTTCTCATTCTTGCTTTTAAGAAGCAGGATGTTATCCACCCTGCCTGAGAGTATGAAATCCTTCTCATTTATCACAAGAGGCATCTCTGACTGAAGCAGCTCTATATCAGGGTTCTTCTCGCTCTTCAGCACATCCACGACAAAATCATGAACCATATTACCCATCTTGAACACGCGCCTGAGCTCAGGCTTGATCTCCTGGGGGTGCTTGTATGAGTACCACACCTTGCGCATGCATGAACCGACCTCAGAAGGGTAATATCTGCCTATCTTCTTCTGGCTTGCTCCCCTGTGCAGGTAGTTGTCAATCAGATTGTTGAAGTTGATCATAATCAAGAATTGGATTGAAATTTAATAAGTCCGAGCAAAACAGATAGATTTATAAATCATAAAACTTTTTATTAACTATACAAGGTTCATGTTTATAGGAGGACTTGTGGCGGTTGGTTGTATTCAAGTCCTTCCTAAATCTATTTTTATTTATGTAAACAAAAAGATGTCTATGCAAAAACTCAAGAAGATAATAATAGGTTTGTGCGCTCTTATAGTGACCCCTGTGATACTAATCATGCTGGTCCTTTACCAGCCCTCCCTGAAAATGAACACAGTCACTTTCGAAACCTCCAAAGGAGATGTGGTTGTAAACACAGAGATTGCTGATTCTATAATAAAGCATCAGGTCGGCCTGATGAACAGGACAGAACTAGGCCAGGATGCAGGCATGCTCTTCATATTCTCAGGGGAGTCTCCAAGGACATTCTGGATGAAGAACACATTAATACCCCTAGACATGATCTTCGTGGATTCCAAACTAAGGGTTGTGAACATAACCAAGAATGCCAAGCCATGTAATACCATAGCATGCGAGCTCTACCCTTCAGGCGTGCCAGCAATGTATGTGGTAGAGGTTAATGGCGGATTTGCAGACAAAAAAGGCATCAAGATAGGGGATAAGATAAGGATAACTACTTAAATCTTATAATCAACTCTGATTATGGGTGCGGGAAGAATTATTAAAAACCTTATAGTGGCGATCATAATAATACTTATAGTCCTTGTACCTATCGTGTTCTCCCTTTATGGTGACTGGCTATGGTTCCAGTCTGTTGGTTATAATCAGGTTTTCCTTACGATGCTGTTTACATCCGTATATCTGGGCCTTGCCTTTGGTATCGGATTCTTGATATTCACACTACTAAACCTGAAGATCGCTTCCAGGAGAGTAAAGGGGAAAAAATCCCTTAAACCATTTGTGCTTCTTACGTTGGTTTTATCGCTTGCCATGGGTACAAGCCTGTCTGGCTGGGAACCGTATCTCAAGTTCAGCAACCCGACAGAATTCGGGGTCACAGATCCTGTGTTCGGTCTTGACACATCCTTTTATGTTTTCACGCTTCCCTGGTATGAGACCCTAGCAGGTTTCGCTTTCATAACAGTGTTATTATCCATAGCACTGACGCTTATTTTCTACTTATACTCATCTGTGGACCGCAAAAAAGTAGAGGAAGATGAAATACCTAGCACTTCATTTAACTGGAAGAATCTCCAGAAAGATGCCACGTCACACATGACTGTATTATTTGGTCTGCTTTTCATTATCATAGCTTTCGGTTTTTACATATCACAGTTCAGCCTGCTTTTATCAGATACAGGAGCCGCTTTTGGTGCAGGTTATACAGATGTAAATATAACACTGCCGCTTTTGAACCTACTTTCAATTGTTTCCGGCATTGTGGGACTGCTTCTAATTGGGAACGCCTTTATCGGCAGATGGAGGTTTATAATCGAGGGCATAGCTGTTGTATTCGCAATATTTATTATTGGAATGGTAGTAGCTGGACTGACGCAAGCCCTTTACGTAGAGCCTGACGAGCTGACTATAGAGCAGCCATTCATAGAAAGGAATATACAATACACGTTGAAGGCATATGACTTGGAGGGCATTGAGGAAAAGCCCTTTGGGTTGGGCAATATTACACTCCAGGATATAGAGGCCAACAGGGAGACAATTGATAATATCAGGTTATGGGACTTCAGGCCTCTTGGGACTACATATAACCAGCTTCAGTTGTTCAGAACTTATTACAACTTCAATGATATTGACATAGATCGATACATTGTGAATGGAAGTCCAAGACAGGTCATGATATCTGCAAGGGAAATGAATACAGGAAATCTACAGAGTAGTGCAAGAACGTGGATAAATGAACACATGGTATATACACATGGATATGGCATTGTAATGAATCCTGTGAACATGATAAGCGAGGAGGGACTCCCAGAATTCTTTATACAGGATATACCTCCGCAATCAAACATAGATGTAGAACTTACCAGGCCAGAGATATATTATGGTGAAACGGAGGGAGATTACGCCATAATAAAAACAACCACTGAAGAGCTTGATTATCCAAGTGGCAGTGAGAATATTTACACAGAGTATGCAGGCAGCGGTGGTATACAACTTGACGCCTTCAAAAGGCTTGTATACGCAATACAGTTTGCATCTGTTGAATTGTTCTTCTCAGGATCTATCACACCAGAAAGCAAACTACTCATGAAACGAAACATAATGGAAAGAGTAGATACAATAGCACCTTTCATATACTATGACAGTGATCCTTACATAGTAACTGTGGATGGAAAGCTTTACTGGATGATTGATGCGTACTCCATCACAGACAGATACCCTTACTCTCAGCCTGCGTTCTATGGGGTGAATTACATAAGAAACTCAGTTAAGATTGTAGTTGATGCTTACAACGGTGATGTCACGTATTATGTAATGGATAAAGAACCTGTGCTGGAAACATACATGAAGATATTCCCTGGCATGTTTAAGGACTTCTCGGAGATGCCTTCCAGCCTGAAAGAACATATAAGATACCCAGAGGATTTGTTTGTAATACAAAAGGACATCTATTCCACGTATCATATGAAGGATCCGCGCGTTTTTTATAATAAGGAGGATGTCTGGATAACACCTAATGAGGTTCTTCGTGGATCAACGCAAAAGATGATACCTTACTATGTGATCATGAAACTCCCAGGTGAAGAAAAGGAAGAATTCATCATGATGATACCATTCACGCCTAGAGGCAAGGACAATCTTATAGGATGGATGGCTACCAAATCAGATCCAGAAGAATATGGCAAGACCATAGTATTCACATTCTCAAAACAGGAGCTTCAGTTTGGTCCAATGCAGATTGAGGCACGAATAGATCAGGACACAGAGATATCGCAGCTCATAACATTGTGGAGCCAGGCAGGATCTGACGTCTTCAGAGGCAACACGCTTGTAATACCAATAGAAAATGCCATCCTTTATGTGGAGCCGTTATTCTTACAGGCCACAGGACAAGGCACCCTGCCAGAACTCAAGCGCGTAATTGTTGCGCATGGTAATAGAATATCAATGCAGCCAACACTTGAAGAAGCTCTGGTTGGTATATTTGGAAAATCCACACCTTCCAGGCCTGATCAGCCTGCAGTAACTGACGCAGAAAAGATCGTAGAGATAAAGAGTCTGTATGACAAAGCACAGGCAGCACTGAGGGCTGGAGATCTTGCGGCTTATGCCAATTACATGGAACAAATAGGTGAGATCCTAACCTAGAAATACAACCCGCTTTTCATCACACACTTGGGTATAGCACCAAGAGGTTCACACACCTGCCTGAAAGGGCATGGGTTATCCTCATCCACGAGGCTGTTGCAGTTGTTGTCCTTACCGTCACACACCTCAGGGGAGGGCTTGCAAATGAAAGAATCAGCAGATTCTGGCAGTCCCATGATCCTTCTGAAGTCTCCTGCAGCCTCACCTTCTGTGAGCAGAAGAAAAGCCATAGCCAATACAACTATAACCACCAAGATGCCTGCAAATTCATACTGACCTTTTTTGGATGCCATTATAAAATATTTGGTTGATAATCTATTTATTTATCGCCATTTATTTATCATTTTAGGACCAAATATAAACATGCCTATTCTTTCTAGAATGAGGAAAACCAAAGAGACCTCAGGGGACGAGTTTATAGAGATGGTGAAGCGGGCAAAACTGCTAGATTCACAAGGAATTGAGCCTGTTTTAGGTCTTAATCTGGGTCGAAGTATGAAGATTTCAGAGATGTACAAGGCCGTTAGTAATTACAACTATCTGCTGCAGCTCATGGAGATGAACAGGGTAAGAGGTTCCATCATAGTGCGCATGGCGCATATAGGCATAGACAGATCCACTGCCGAATGTTTTGAAAACCTTAAGCTGATAATACAGGAGGCAAAGAAGACCAAAACATTCATCTGGCTGGATGCCAGTTCCCCAAAAATCATGAAATCCACCCTTCAAATCTACATACTAGGGCTTAGCAAATACAAATCCATGGGTATAGTATTGCATGCAAACCTCAAGAGGACAGAGGATGACATAAAAAAGATTGTTTCAAGGGGTGCTGTAGTATGCCTTACAATGGGATTGGAAAGCAGCGATGCTGAAGTGTCGTATACTAGGGAAAGTGATATAAACAAGAATTACATAGATCTTATGACATTCCTATTCAAACACACTGATCATTTTGCCATAGCAACTCATGACAAGAGTATTATACAGAGCGCAATCAAGCTAAATAGTGACCATAACAAAGATATAGAATTCCAATTCTTCAAGCATGATGAAAAGCTAAAAAAGAAGCTCAGGGAGCAAGGATACAAGGTTGTAGAGCAGATAAGAGTCTAATCATTTAGAAGCTGATGATGCGCATCCAGGCGTCAGACAACCACCTATCTGTCTTACATAGCTCTCCACATCCTGTCGTGTCCAGTCGCTATGAGATACAGTAGTAGTTTTGTCAGGGCTACAAGGAGCTGGACCACCAATAAAGATGTAGTCTACTAAGTAGATAACATCATCTATATCCACAAATCCATTTCTATTCACATCACTGCAATCGTTTATGGGGTTACATAGAGGAGCAGGTCCTCCTGTAAATATGTAGTTTATAAGATAGATCACATCATCTATATCAACAGGCGGATCACCTTGAGCATTAACGTCACCACATGTTGCTGTTGGGGATTTGAGAGGCAACCTGAATTCACCAGAAGGCACATTACTAGCGACTCCTAGCAGAGAAACTAACATGAATGCAATTATAACAACAAATGCAACTGGATAAATGTTCATAATATAATATTGATTGAGAACCAATATAAACCTTATGAAAGTCTTTTTAATGTCGCCTGAGCAATAATTCCACCCAGCTTCAGCTGGTGGATGAATTGCGAAC